>OBPT01000561.1_pt1 | contig 10900 bp, 8 predicted proteins | sample 1534671 | NCBI WGS metagenome assembly OBPT01 (sample SAMEA3275494, study PRJEB22092) | marine metagenome | biome: ENVO:00000447 marine biome; feature: ENVO:00002042 Surface water; material: ENVO:00002010 seawater | collected 2014-06-21T11:00:00+00 | depth 1 m | reverse complement strand
ACGTTTTATAACGATTACACCAGAACAGAGGAAGAACTCGCGTTCTTCGGACAGATTGCGTTTGACATCACCGACAATCTGACCGCAACACTGGGTGCACGCAAGTATGACCTCGAAACCCAGCTACAAGGCGCTTCGAACTTTTCCTTCGGATGCCGGTACGGTGGTAACGGGGGCGGCGGTGCCGCTGAGGGTTTCTGTAATAGCCATAAGTACAGCAACAGCCCGACTGATCGATTTTTGGCTTTGGGTGCCTACAACGCCGGCAACATAACGGATGACGAATTTTTGGCGCTCACCAACTACGCGGGTGGCACACTAAACATGTTCCGAGGTGGCGGCAGTAATGCCACCACACTGGCAGCCATTAAAAATGGCACTCTCGATATTTCGAGCATCAGCACCAGTGGTGTCACTGAAGAAGACGACACCATTGTTCGATTCTCTTTAGACTGGAGAATCAACGATGACATCATGATCTACGGTGTTTACTCAGAGGGATACCGACCCGCGGCTCAAAACAGAAACGCGGGGCAGTTTGCCAATAACCAAACGGCAGGCACCAACTATGAAGGCTACGTTGTGCCAGCCGTCGCCAAGACCGATGAACTGGAGAACATGGAGCTAGGCATCAAATCAGAGCTATTTGATAACCGGCTGAGACTTAATGCCAGCGTCTACAGCACGGAAATTACCGACCTACAGGTAGCCCGATTTGACCCCTCCAACGTTGCGTTCTTGGTATTCCTAGAGAATATCGGTGACGCGGAGACACGTGGCCTCGATGTCGACTTTATGTGGGCAGTGACGGGCCGTTTGACCCTGTCGGGTGCTGCTAGCATTCTCGATACCGAGCTGACAAAGATTAATAAGCAGCTTCAAGGTGTGGCGGTTCCCAAAGGATCTGAGCTACCTCTAGCACCCAGTTTCTCGGGAAACATACGTGCTCGTTATGACTTCGACTTCATGAATGGTAACGCTTGGGCGAACGCGGCATTGGTTTACCGCGGCGAAACTGTCAGCGGCATCGTGGGTAGTGCAGAATTCATGTCCGACACCCACAGCCTTGCCTATGGTAACAACGCTAATGTCAGCATCCAAACCGAAGGCGGCACATTTGGCACGGTGAATACGTCAAGCGGCAGCCTTCCTTCAAACTCCCGTTACGTCAATGACGCTGCGACGACTTTGAACTTGGGATTGGGTTACGGGCGTGACAACTGGACGGCAGAGGTCTTTGTGAATAACGTTACCTCAGAAGAGGGCTACGTTGTTCAAACTGCCGGTAAATTCACTCCTGAATCCAGTATGATGCGTCCTCGCACTTTGGGCCTGCGTTTCGGATACTCTTTCTGAAACAGACTGCAATACTCATCAAAGGGCGATCACATGATCGCCCTTTTTTTTGCCAAGGAATCTGGTGATGACGGATAAGAGCTTGTTAAAACAGGCGCTTGAAACCATTCAATCGCAATTAGCAGAAGGCCACCTCGATAGTGCGGCCGCTGCCATCAACGCCCAGCTCAAGCTTCACCCTAATGATCCCAACTTAGGCTACCTCCATGCACTCCACTGCAGGCTAATCGGTGACTCTAAATCCGCACTCAGAGTGCTGAGCGCCCTAACGGAGCATTTTCCAGATATGGCCAGAGCCCATCAGGAGGTCGCTCTAAACTCTATCAACGTTAACCTAATGGCCCAGGCCACCGCTGCCGCGGAGACGGCGATCAGTCTAGATGCCTCATTGCTACAAAGCTTGAGGCTACTTGAACAGCTTTATAAAAAAGACGCGCCTGAAAAGATCTCGGAAATTCAGCGACAGATCCTGACACTAGAAAACTTACCAGTAGAACTACGAACCGTTGTGAGCTATCTCTCGGCCAATCAGCTCGAGGACGCAGAAAGACTGTGCAAGTATTTCTTGAGAGACAACAAAACTCATCCAGAGGGGATGCGATTACTCGCAGAAATCCTAACCAGGAAGAATGTACTCGACGAAGCGCAATTTATTCTAGAGACCCTACACGAGTTGCAACCCGAGCATACACAAGCGGCCGCACAGCTTTGTCATGTGTTATTGCGGAGGCAAAGGTCGCATGCAGCCTTTGACATTGCAGCAAAGCTAAGAGCACAACACCCTGAAGACAAACATCAGATCAAGATCATCTATGCCGCCGCGTGTTTCTCGATAGGGCGCACAGAAGAAGCAGGACAGCTGTATGCCGAGCTGCAGCAGGAGTTTCCGAAAGATCACCTTATACCCATCAACCAAGGTCACGTTTTCAATGCCAGTGGGGATAAAGCACTCGCAGTAAGCGCTTTTCAAAAAAGTATTGAACTGAACCCCCTTCATGGCGATTCCTACTGGTGTCTTGCGAACACCAAGGCTTATCACTTCAGTGCTGCGCAAGTAAGTCAGATGCAGGAAGTCGAGGCAGATCCAAAACTGGGTAGCGTAGATCGCGCGCAACTGTGTTTCGCATTAGGAAAAGCCTTCGAAGATTCCAGTCAGTTCGAAGAATCCTTTCGATATTACAACCAAGGCAACACCATAAAGCGTGAATCTTCTTTTTTCAGCCCACAACAATTAGAGCGACGAATAAAGGGTCAGATAGACACGTGTACGGTAAGTTTCTTTGAAAGTTTAGCGGGCCTGGGAGTTGATAATCGTGATCCCATTTTTATCGTCGGAATGCCGCGAGCGGGATCGACACTGCTGGAGCAGATACTGGCATCGCACTCTCAGGTAGACGGCACGATGGAGCTGCACAACATTCTCGATCTGGCAAAGAGGCTTCGTGGCCGAGATGTGCCGGGCGAGGAAGCACCTCGCTACCCCAAGATTTTGTCGGAACTCGACCCCACTCTTTTTACGCAATTCGGGAAGCAATTTTTAGCCCACACACGAATTTATCGCGGCAGTGCACCCTTCTTCATAGACAAGATGCCCAACAACTTTTTTCACATTGGTCTGATAAAGGTGATCTTACCGAACGCAAAGATCATCGATGCCAGGCGGCATCCCATGGCGTGTTGTGTCAGTGGTTTCAAACAGCTCTGGGGAGAAGGTCAGGACTTCTCCTACGGATTAGAGGAGATCGGTGGTTACTACAAGCAATATGTTCGACTCATGGACCACTGGGAGAGCGTACTACCTGGGTTTGTTTTGCGCGTTCAGCATGAGGATGTCGTGGACAATCTTGAGGCGCAAGTGAGACGGATCCTAGACTTTTGCGGGCTCTCTTTTGAAGACGCGTGCTTAGACTTTCATAAGACAGAGCGTGCGATTAGAACACCTAGCGCCGAGCAAGTACGACAACCAATCTATCGATCTGGTCTGGATCAATGGCGCAACTTTGAGCAGCATCTGGACCCCCTAAAGCGCGCTCTCGGAGAGGAGCTACTCGATGCCTATAGCATCAGCCCGCCACAATGATTTTTTCTGAGTCCCGGCAATTCATATTTTTTGCTGTACCCAAGACGGGAACACATGCTGTGAGAGAAGCGCTGCGGCCGCACTTATCAGCATCCGACTGGGAACAACAACTGCGCTACGGCCAACAGTTGTCACCACTACCCGAAATCGCCGCCATTAACCACGGTCATGTGGCGTATCGACAGCTGGCGAGGGTGATCCCCGAAGAGACGCTAGCGCAGTACTTTACCTTTGCCTTCGTGCGGCATCCCTTTGATCGGTTTGTCTCCGTATGTGCCTTTTTAGCGCGCACTGACCCCAGCTACCAAGACGACCCGACGGGTTGGATGAAGCGAGCACTCATACGCGCACCGTTTCGTAAGCGGGTGCTGGTGGCCACCCAAAGCGCCTTACTCACCTGTGAACACTCTGGCTCAATAAAGCTAGACTTTGTCGGTCGCTATGAGTCACTGCAGGACGACTGCGATCATGTTTGTCAGACTTTGTCGCTACCCGCAGTGCCACTGTCCCGTAAAAACAGCTCTGAGCACCGGCAACCTCATGACGTCCTTGATGGGGAATTGCGAGAGGCACTGACCGAAATGTACGCCGACGACTTTGAAACGTTCAGCTACGACCCGTAGCAAACTCTGCGACACGTCGTGGCTGCAAAGCGGCCCCTAAAATACGCTGCACAATAATGGGGTTGATGCCGACGCTGTTCGACTGGGTCACCAACACCCTTGGGTTTTCTTTTAGCGCTGACCGCGTCCGCTGCAAGAGACCCTGATACCCCGCGATGCCCTCAGGTGTTAGGCCATATAAAGACCATTGCCTGCGCCAATCGTGTACCAAATCGAACAATACGTCGTGGTAATAATTGAGCATGTGCGGGTCATTGGCTGGATTTGCACGACAATCATCAAGCAGCTCAGCCACGATGGCAGACATTTCACCCGGCGCCATAATCGGTGCAAACGGAAACCGCTCGGTGATCAATTTCGGTTTCAGATCAGGCTCGAAGGCTGTTACTTGAGGCGTCATGGGGACTTCTGATCGTTGCACCTGCCGCACCATTTGCCAAAATGCAGCGGAACCCGCGATATCAATCACCAGATGAATGCGCTCATTAGCGCTGCCATTAATGACCCGATGCCGCCGCCAGGAGTCAAATAACCACGCCTCACCCGCCGCCATATGGACTTCGTCTGCCCCGCAAAAAAAGCGGACAGCCGGCTCGGTGATAATCGGCACGTGAATGCGCACGCGGCTGTACCAGTGATAGTTAAAGTCAACGTGCTCTTGCACCACCGCACCCGGTGCCAGTCGCATCAACCGGCTACGTGCCACCACTTCGTTGAAGCCCGCCACAACCTGTAGCAGGTAAGGCGCGTTCAATAGATGAGGGGTTGGCGCCATCTGGCCATCGAAGCCATCCTTTAACTCGCCATTAATGGAAACCAGCGGCACGGCACTGTTGCCCTCCAGCCCAGACGGATGAGGCAGCCAAGCCTCATTCGATAAGCCTTGCAGCTCTTCGCCGAGGCGAGCGGCATCAAAATGGTAAGGCAACCTTAAGAAAGGTCGATCTAACTCCAAATAACCCTCCTCAGTGCTGCGTTTTTACCCACTCTAATATCGATGAGAAATCTCGGCCGCCATTGCCCTGGGCCTGGTGGGAAGAGAACGTAGCCATAGCTTGCTTGCCCATCTGATTGTCCAACTCACAGCTCTCCGCAACCTCGCACGCCAGACCGAGATCTTTCACCATAAGATCAACCATGAATCCCGGCCGGTATTGGTTACTGGAGGGAACACCTTCCATGACATCTGGCCATGGGTTGTAGACCTGCAGTGACCAATTGTTGCCGGAACTGGCCTTCATGATATTCGACAGTACTGCCGGATCGAGTCCATGCGCCTCGCCCATTGCCAACGCTTCACAGGTGCCAATCATATGAATTGCCAAGAGCATGTTGTTGGCGGCTTTTGCGACCTGCCCGGCACCTGCGGGACCGGCATGAAAAATCTTTTCCCCACTCCCCATGCCCGCCAGTATCTCTCTTGCACGTTCAAATGCGCTCTGGCTGCCGCCACACATAAAAGCAAGCGTCCCAGCAGTCGCCGCAGCCACACCGCCCGAGACCGGGGTATCCATAAAGTCGATCCCTAGTTTGGCAGCAGCCTCACCCACTTCACGCGCCGTGGTGGCATCGATCGTGCTCGCGTCCAATATCAACGTATCGGTTGGCACCTGCGCTAGCAAACCGCTCTCACCCAAAAAGGTACTCGCGACATGCTTACCTGCTGGCAACATACTGATAATCACGTCGGCATCCGATACGGCATCCAGCGCTGACGTGGCCACTAAAGCGCCCTCGGCGGCGAGCGCAGCACACGCCTCGGCAACCAGGTCGAAGACAGTGAGTGTATGCCCCGCAGCAATCAGGTTTTTGGCCATGGGGCCACCCATATTGCCAAGCCCTAAAAATGCAATCTGTGCCATGATTTACTCCGGTAATCCCAGCGCTGGCATGTCTGCAGGCGCAACAAAAAAAGGTTCGACCACGTCATCAGGCACTGACCTTAAATCGGGGTAGGTCCATGCAGGGTTGCGATCTTTGTCCACCAACAGCGCGCGGACACCCTCCGCAAACTCTGGGTGGCGCATGATATTGCAGCCCAAAATGAGTTCTGACTCAAAGACTTCACGCAAGTCGGCGTCTCGGGTCTGATTGAGCTGCCTAAAGATCCAACTCGCCGCCAATGGCGAACCGTGCAGCAATCCGTTTTGCGCTTTCGACAACCACGTATCGTCCCCTTCCCAAGCCGCCACTCGATCATGAATCTCGATCAGATCGCTGCCCGACATCCACGCATTAATAGTCTCTAGGTGCGGTTCTATCTGAGCCTCCGGTAGCGCGCCACTCGGCGTGATGTCAATCAAGAGCGCTGCAACGAGACCCTGATTGTGCTCAGCACTGGCACCCCAGTTTTGCTCAATTAAACGATTCAACAAGTCAGGCTTCTGCTCGTTGGACAGAAAGTGACTGCCCAGACCGCAAAAGAGCGCGTCCGCCGCATTAATGTGAGACGACGTGAGTGCGAGAAATCGACCGATATGCCCTTGCATCTGGTTGAGGAACCAACTGCCTCCCACATCGGGGAACAACGCAATGGTGATCTCCGGCATACCAATGCGGGTGCGCTCACTCACAATTCGGTAACGACACCCGGCGAGAATGCCCAAACCCCCGCCCATGACCACACCATGCCCCCAACAAATGAGGGGCTTGGCATAAGTATGCAGCAGATAGTTCATTCGGTATTCGCGAGCAAAGAAATGCTCGGCATAATCGCAGGGGCCCCCAGGCGTTTCCAACGAGGAATTGCGGAGTGCTTGGACATCACCCCCGGCGCAAAAAGCCTTCTCTCCTGCGCCATCGATCAGCACAGCCACCACTTGCTCATTACTGGCCCAGTGCGCTAATTGATCTGCAATGATATCGACCATTTCACGCGTCAGTGAGTTCAGCGTTTTTTCTACATTGAGCGTCAGCTGGCCAATTATCCACTCACCAGACGAATGCTCCGTGACAATGACACTCTCTGTCATTGGTTTTTCCATTCAGGCTCACGCTTCTCAAGAAACGCATTGGTGCCCTCACGCTGATCTTCAGTTGAGAACAAAGCTACAAATTCATCGCGCTCAGCTGCCAGCCCGTCGGCAATCGCCACATTACGTGCAGAGTGAATCAAACGCTTACAGGCGGCGACTGAGGTGGGCGATTGATTCCCGACTTTTGCCGCTAACGCAGTTGCCGCAGCGAGAGATTCTCCCGACGGCACAACCTCCTCAACTAAACCCAGTGCGCACGCCTGCTCAGCACCAATGCGCTCACCACACAAAATCATGCGCTTCGCCCAGCCTTCACCCACTAATTGGGTCAGTCGTTGCGTCCCACCCGCACAAGGCAACAAACCCACTCGTGCCTCGGGTAGCGCTAACGCCGCCTGCTCCTCTGCAATCCGAATATCGCAGGCGAGTGCGACCTCAAGCCCACCCCCCATTGCAAAGCCGTTGATCGCTGCAATCGAAACCCCTCGGAAGTCCGCTAGCGTCTCGAACGCTTCACCAAAAGCCTCTCCAACGGCACGCGCCACATCAGCATCGCCAGACGCAAACTGATTCAAATCCGCTCCAGCAGAGAAGAACTTCTGGCCCGCCCCAGTCAGCACTAGCGCGTAGACGGTGGGCTCTTGATTGAGTGCTTCTATCACATGGCGCAAGGCAGGCAAGCTCTCACGATCCCAGGTATTGGCGCCGGGGTTGTCGATGACGATCGTTGCAATATTGCCGTCGATCGACACTTTGATTTTTTCGGATGGACTGATGCTCATTGAATAACCTCCAGTGCGCCGTCCATCAATAACTTTCGACCGACAATCACGCGCATAATTTCATTAGTACCTTCGAGTATTTGATGCACCCTCGTGTCGCGCACATAGCGCTCAAGCGGGTACTCCTTGATGTAACCATAACCACCCAGTAACTGCAGGGCATCGTTGCAGATAGTGAACCCCGCGTCGGTAGCAAAGCGTTTTGCCATGGCACAGTAAGTGGTTGCCTGGGGATCTTTATTATCCAGTTTACTCGCAGCCAGCCGGATCATTTGTCGACTCGCCACTAGATCGGTCAGCATATCTGCCAACTTAAATTGCGTATGCTGAAATTCGGCGATGGCCGTATCAAATTGCTTACGATCTTTGACATACGCCGTCGCATCCGCAATAGCACGCTGCGCCGTACCGACCGAACACGTCGCAATGTTGATGCGGCCGCCGTCTAGCCCTTCCATGGCGATAGCAAACCCCTGACCCTCTTCACCAAGGCGGTGGCTCATTGGCACCCGGACATTATCAAAAGTGACCATCCGGGTGGGTTGCGCATTCCAACCCATCTTGTGCTCTTTTTTGCCGTATTGAACGCCTTCCGCGTCCGCGGGAATCAATAAGGCCGTAACGCCTTTAGGCCCCGCATCGCCAGACCGAGTCATGACGACGAGTACATCGGTTTCACCCGCGCCAGAAATAAAGACCTTACTGCCGTTCACCACATAATGATCGCCGTCTTGCTGCGCACTGGTGCGCAGGCTCCCCGCATCTGAGCCCGCACCCGGTTCCGTAAGGCAGTAAGAGGCCAATTTCTCCCCCATTACCAAGGCGGGGCACCAAGCCTCTACCGTAGATTCCTGACAATATTTGCCAATCATAGCCGTGGCCATGTTGTGAATCGTTAAAAAGGCCGCGGTGGTGGTACAACCCTTTGCGAGTTCTTCCACAATGAGGCTGGCATCCAGTCGTCCCATCCCCAAACCGCCAGCAGACTCTGGGGTGTACATCCCCATAAACCCCAGCTCACCCGCTGCACGCAACGCCTCCTTAGGAAAGATGGATTCGGCATCCCATTGCGCCGCATGGGGCGCAAGCGCTTTATCTGAGAACGCTTTAGCACTGGCGATATAAGCCTGTTGCTCATCGTTCAATTCAAAATTCACTGCAGACTCTCCAATTATTTTCTCAATGTAACGAATGGGCCTGGGTTATCCCGTCGCTAGACCACACACGCGCTTAAACGCAGCCAGAATGCGTAGTATAAACCCTTCACCCGCAAACCCCACTCCGCGATAGCGAGTGACCCGCCCATAAGACCCACGACTAGCCTGACTTTTCCACATCATGCCGACTGGCGCGCAACGGCGGTGCAGTTTACCCTATCGCTTCTCATTTTTTAGCTATTAAGGCAGGACCGACCATGTCTCAGGACAGCGATAACCCACAGGCTTTCATTGCAGATTTAGTAGCACGCTCTCGAGCAGCGCAAAAACAGATCGAGCACTATTCTCAAGAGCAAGTGGACGCCTTAATTCGCGCTATGGTGTGGTCTGTTGCCAGACCGGGTGTCGCCGAAGACATTGCGCAGTTTGCAATTGACGAGACTCAGCTGGGAAATTACGACGGCAAATTTCTCAAAATTCAGCGCAAAACCCGCGCCACGCTGCTCGATATCATTGACGATAAGTCAGTGGGTGTTATTGAGGAGTATCCGGAGCGCAATATCAGGGTACTGGCGAAGCCACTTGGTGTGATTGGCGCACTTGCTCCCTCCACCAATCCTGAAGCGACGCCCGTTATCAAAGGTATTCATGCCGTCAAAGGCCGCAATTCAATCATCGTTGCACCCCACCCAAGAGCGAAACTCACCAACAAGAAGATCTGTGATCTGATGCGCGCGGCGATCAAAAAGATGGGGGCGCCTGAGGATTTAGTGATTGGTATCGAAACACCCAGCCTCGAAACGACGAATGAGCTGATGCGACAGTGTGATCTGGTACTGGCTACTGGTGGCGGCGCAATGGTTAATGCCGCGTACTCCAGCGGCACACCGGCATTGGGTGTCGGCGTCGGTAACGCCGTGATTACCGTTGATGAATCGGCCGATCTGGATGCCGCGGCAGAAAAGATTCGGATTTCAAAGACGCTCGATCTGGCCGCTTCCTGCTCCTCGGATAACTCGGTCGTTCTGTTGGATGGCATTTACGACACCATGCTGGACAAGCTCAGAGCAGAAGGTGGCTATGTGTGTAATGCGGAGGAGAAAACCGCACTGCGCAATACCCTGTGGGACGATGAGCTGCATATCAATACCGCTATGGTCGCGCAGCCCCCAGAAAAAATTGCGCAAATGGCGGGCCTGACTATTCCAGACGGAGTCCAGTTTTTTATCGTGCTCGAGGACGGCTACGGGCCAGAGCATCCGTTTTCTGGAGAGAAGTTATCGGTGATCATGGCGCTATATCGCGCCCGAGATATCGATCACGCGATTGAATTGACGCGCCATATTCAGGCCTATCAGGGGCAGGGCCATTCATGCGGCATCTATTCCAATAACGACCACAATATTATGAAAGTGGCCGAGAATACCTACACGTCACGGGTGATGGTGAATCAGCCCCAATCGGCCTCCAATAGCGGTAACGTGTGGAATGGTATGCGACAAACCTTCTCGCTCGGTTGCGGATCTTGGGGTGGCAATGGCACTAACAATAATATTTCTTGGCGTGATCTCATTAACGAAACCTGGGTGTCGTTACCGCTCGCTGAGCCTAAGGTGATCCCCTCTGATGAGGATCTTTTTGGTGATGTGATTGACCAGCTCGGTTAACCCGCTCCGTCAGAAAACATGGCGGGGACAGGACACATGAGCCATCAGAATGACTTTGACCTCATGGACCCTGCCGTGCAGCAATGCCCTTATGCTGGTTACAAAAGGCTCCGGGACACTGAGCCGCTGTATAAGATGCCCTCGGCGGATTTTCATTTAGTCACTCAGTACGACTTAGCGCGGGAAATCATTAGGGCACCCGATGCGTTTCCCAGCAGCGTCAGCCCTATGGCGCTATCTGACGACGGCATTGCTCCCGA
>OBPT01000560.1_pt1 | contig 10921 bp, 7 predicted proteins | sample 1534671 | NCBI WGS metagenome assembly OBPT01 (sample SAMEA3275494, study PRJEB22092) | marine metagenome | biome: ENVO:00000447 marine biome; feature: ENVO:00002042 Surface water; material: ENVO:00002010 seawater | collected 2014-06-21T11:00:00+00 | depth 1 m | reverse complement strand
CCGTAAATACTTTCCAATAAGTCGTTTGCTTGATCGTAGTCCTTATCTTGTTGTGCCAATCGTAAGGATTGAAAATAAAGAGGTAAAATATTTCGAACATACAGAGAGTCTTTCCCTGTAAAATTGGCTTCATTAAGTTCTGGAAAGGATACCCATTTGTTATTCTCATCATTAGGTAAGGGAAATATTCGCATGATTTTTCCTTCCAAAGCAGAATACAGTAAATTTACTCTTCGGTCTAATTCTATAAAATCTTTTTGAAACTGATTGGGAACAGAAGCACGATAAGCTGCTTCCAATTGTGGTGCAAGCTTGTAATTCCCCTGACTATCAAAAAAAGAAAGCAAAGGTGCATATTTTTCCTTTATCCCCTGGCCTGTAAGTTTTCGCAAACTATCATTTCCACGTTTTAAAAATATCATTGGCACATTATACCATACCGCTGGGTTATTCATAATAGACAACAACACTTGATCAGAATTTAATCCATTGTAAGTGTCACTTTTACTAACCTTTCTGAGTAATTCCGATGAAAAGGTGTTGGCGGGTTTCATTCGTCCTCCAGCATCTTGAATAATGAGTTGTCCAAATTTCTCTGCGTGATCAATAGAAAATGCATCTGCCTGGATAATAGAATCAAAATCAATGGCACTTTTTTGGTCGTGAGCATGCCCTTGTGCATGTACAGAAAGTCCTGACAAACCGATTAAAATGAGACCTATTGTAAGGACTTTCTTTTTAAGATTTATTTTTTCCAAAGAATTTGACAAATCTTTAAAACGTGTTTTTCCAATAAAGAAAATCCCTATCATACTCAAATACAACAGCATATATCCTGCATAGGTAATCCATGTTCCCCATCGGTCATGATTTACGGATAGAATAGTCCCTTTTTCATCCGGATTAAATGAAGCTTGAAAAAAACGATATCCTTGATGGTCTAAAACATGATTCATGTAGATGTCATAATCAAATGAGCTTTGGTCCTCAACCGTAACTTTACTCATAAATGATGCGTAACTTTTTTCTGTTCCAGGATATTTTTCAGCAATAAAGTCATTTAACTTTATAGCAAATGGGAGTTCAAATGACAAAGAGCCAAATTGTAAATAAAAATCCAATCCTCCCACACTTATTTTTTTAGGATCATTGATTGAACCTTTTCCTCCCAATAAAGTAATTATTTCTGTTTCACCTTCAGAGGCAACTTCAAGGCGAAGCGCATTTTGAATAGACTCACTCGGCTCACACGTTGGGTTTGGTGACGGTATCTATCGATCCGACGACGCTGGTGCGACCTGGAGTAACATGGGGCTAAACGAGTCTCAGCACATCTCAACGATTTTAGTTCATCCTGATAATTCCGATGTTGTTTGGGCGGCCGTGCAAGGCCCATTGTGGACGCCCGGGGGAGAGCGGGGTCTCTACAAGACCCGCGATGGTGGAGAATCATGGCAGCGCGTTCTCGCTGAGGGTGAGTGGACTGGCGTCACCGACGTTGTGCTTGATCCCAGTGATCCGGACGTTTTGTATGCGGCTACGTGGCAGCATCACCGGACGGTAGCGGCCTATATGGGCGGCGGACCTGAGAGTGGAATTCACAAGTCATCTGACGGTGGCGAAACCTGGCAGCGACTCAAGACCGGTTTGCCCTCAGGAAATATGGGAAAGATCGGACTGGCGATCTCACACCAGGACACGGATGTGCTTTACGCCGCGATAGAGTTGAATCGTCGCGAGGGCGGCGTCTGGCGATCCGATGACGCCGGTGCGAGTTGGGAGGAGGGTGCTGATGCAGTGGGCGGCGGCACCGGGCCCCACTATTATCAGGAAATTTTCACTAGTCCGCATCATTTTGACTGGTTGTACCTCGTGGGGCCTACGGTACAAAAGTCGACAGATGGCGGAAAGACGTTTAGTTACATGGAGCACCCTAACCAGCACGGGGACATGCACGCGATAGTCTTTGATCCTGCTGATCCAGATTACATTATGATGGGTACCGACGGTGGTGTTTACGAGAGCTTTGACCTTGGGTCGAAGTGGCGTTACATGGAAAACCTCCCGCTGACGCAGTATTACAAATTGGCCTTGGATGACGCTGAGCCGTTTTATAACATTTACGGCGGCACACAAGACAACAACACACAGGGTGGACCTTCTCGTACGGACAACGTCAGTGGTATCCGAACGTCAGATTGGTTTGTTGTTCTCGGCGGCGATGGGCACCAGCCAGCCACTGAGCCGGGAAATCCGGATATCGTTTATGCGCAGTCACAGCAAGGTAATTTGACACGCGTCGACAGAAGCACGGGCGAGACTGTTTATATTCAACCTCAGTCTGCGCCCACAGAGGCACCTGAGCGTCATAATTGGGATTCGCCCATATTAGTCAGTCCTCACAAAGCCACCCGACTGTATTTTGCGTCTCAGCGAATTTGGAAGTCAGAAGACCGAGGCGACAGCTGGACCGCAGTTTCGGGCGATTTGACGCGTAATGAGGAGCGCTTTGCACTGCCTATCATGGGGAGTACCCAAAGTTGGGATTCGCCATGGGATATGTACGCCATGTCCAACTACAACTCGATTACATCGCTCTCCGAATCACCACTCGAAGCGGGCCTGCTTTACGCGGGGACCGACGATGGATTAATTCATGTATCACAGGACGACGGCGCGAACTGGCGGAAGATAGAAGTCGGATCACTTCCCGGTGTGCCTGACCGTGCGTTTATCAATGACATACGCGCCGATTTGCACGATCCAGACACTGTCTATGTGGCGCTTGATAATCACAAATACGGCGACTTTTCACCTTATCTTTTAGTCAGTAAAAATCGAGGCCGCAGCTGGCGGATGATCACCGAAGGTATTCCCGAACGGCATCTGGTGTGGCGTTTGGTGCAGGATCACAAGCGCGCGAGTCTTATGTTTGCTGCCACAGAGTTCGGCGTTTACGTGACCTTTGATGCTGGCAGAAATTGGCAGACGTTAACGGGTGGTATGCCGACGATCTCGATTCGAGACATTCAGATTCAAACGCGTGAAGACGACCTCGTCGCGGCAAGTTTCGGGCGTGGTTTCTTTGTCCTTGATGACTACTCCGCACTACGTGACATTGAGGCGGAGTATGCGAAGGACAGTGCCGATCTTTTCACGCCGAGAGATGCGTATTGGTATTTTGAAAAGCGCCCCTTGGGGTATCGTCCAAAGGGGTCCCAGGGCGACTCCCTGTACGTCGCTGAGAACCCGCCGTTTGGTTCTGTCTTCACGTACTACCTTGCTGACAGCTTTACGACACAAGAACAGCGAAGAAAAGCCTCTGAGAAAGAAGCCGTCGACGCGGGTAAAGCGGTCTCATTTCCAGGTTGGGCTGCCGTTGTCGCGGAGGCGCGAGAGGAAAAGCCTGAGGTGTCATTACTGATCAAAGACGCCGAGGGCAATATCTTACGTAAAGTGGGCGCATCGAATACGCCCGGCTTCAACCGTGTTGCCTGGGACCTTCGTCGTTCGTATTCTGGCCCCATTGAAACCGGCAATAATTGGCGAGGCGACTCACCGAGTGGCTTCATGGTGATGCCAGGTACTTACGAGGCTGAGCTGGTGGTGGGTCACAACGGTGAGACACAGGTCTTGGCAGGTCCGGTTGCGTTTAACGTGAAACGTCTGAGAACGGGTGCGTTGCCGAGTGCGCCACTTGACGAGATCGAGCGGTTTAATACTGAACTTGACGACCTCTATGGCCAGACCGCTGCGGTACGTTACACCATTCGCGATGCGCGACAGCAGCTCGATCGTCTGACCACGATGCTTGCGCGCATGTCGCGTCCATTACCATCGGGCAGTCGTCGTGTTCATGCGATACGCGCCGAACTGTTTGAGATTGAAGCGCTTGTCTTTGGTGTCGATGTGCAGGACGACATTGGTGGTTACGGACCCATGAGTGTCAGCAGCTGGCTTGGACACGCGCGCAGAGGCGTCTCTAACTCAAGCTACGGTCCGACGGCCAGTCATCGGCAGAGCGTTGACCACGCCCGATCGGTCTTTGAGCCGGTAAAGGGTCAGCTCAACGAGTTGGTGAATGTGGCCTTACCGACGCTAAAGCGCGAAATGCAGGCGGCAGGAGCACCTTGGACTGTTGGGCAAGCCATCGACGGTAGTACCTTGGAAAGTAATTAGGGCTGCCATAGCAGGGTGAGTTTTACCGCTCTTCCAATGGAGAGCGGCGCATCGTCGTCAGCACTCACCCGGTAGTCACGGTCCAGTCCGTTGGTTAGTGATATTTCACTCCGCCATTTGTCAGAAAATTTCCAAAGGGCACTGGCGCTCACGATGAGCGCGGAGTTCAGTGGGCGCTCCCCCGGGCCAACAGTGTCCTGTGATGCTTGGTATCGCACATCAAGCCCGAGCGAGTAGCGACTTGATGCCCAGATTCCATTGTACCTAAGGCTCGGTGGTGGCAGATCGGCCAAGGTTGCGCCTGATGCGGAGGTGCCTCTCTGCCACTGCCAACTCAACCGTTGTGTAAAAGCGCTGTGGCGCCAGATCAGCTGACCGTCGAGACCCCAGAGCTCGCCGGATCCTATGTTTCTGTAAGAGCGCAACTCATCGGTAATCTCAAAGCGTTCGATGTAGTCCTCCACCCGGTTTAAAAAGGCAGTGACCTCGAAAGTGGTTGTGCGTCCTTCTCCCAGCAAGGTGGTTTGAAGACCCACCGTTTTTTCAGGCGCCAAACGGGGATTGCCGCGGACTTCGCCACGCGGCGTTTTACCGCTAAAGTACAGCTCGCTTAACGTGGGTAAGCGGTAAGCGGTTCCCACCTCCCAATCGAGGGCCCAATCTTGATTCAAGCGCCAATTGAATCGCGCTTGAACGTTGAGGTCCTTGTGAGACCGAGTACTTCCGTTATTAGTTGCGCGAGCGCTGTCGACGCGAATCCCAACTTGGGGTGATACGGTTTCAAACTGCCATGTTCGCTCGGCAAACAACCCTGTCACGTGCTCAACGCCGTCTGATACTAAGTCACTGAAGATCGGGGCCGCACCGATAGGGGTCTCGGTTTGGTCGATATTGACGCCACGACGACCGGTGTGTTCAACGCCAAACCGATCATCATGAGTATCTGACGTCCGAATCGCACTCCACAGTCCCCCGTAGGTTACGCTCTTGTAGTGGGTTGTGGTTTCGCGCTGTTCGAGGCGCTCGGTATTTGAGGTCCAAGCCTGTCGGTGCAAGTAGCCTTGTAGCAGTGTGCGACTGGGAAGACCTATCCGAAGATTAATCAGCTCATGCCGGTCCTTTGGATACCCGCTGATGCGCTCATCTGGAAAATAGGCATTACTTTTGCCGATGTTGGTACCACGACTTGTCAGGATTTCTCCAGACACAAGGGCATCTCCCACCGCTCGCTGTTCCCGCAGATAGAGCGATGACTGCTCGAATGCTGTATTCAACGGCAGGGCAGTGCTGCTGTGGCCACGCTCACTCGAACGAAATGCGGCCATGAGTGAGCGCGTATCAGAGATTGGCGCCTTGACGACAGCACTACTGCTCCCCCCCATAGAAGATCGGCTCAGCTCCAGCGATGTACGCGCAGGTGTATCCAGTGACACGCTCATTACACCGCCCATTGCTCCTGATCCATACAGACTCGACGCAGGACCCATGTCAGCCCTGATCGTGTCAATGAACGCCGGGGGTAAGAAGGATAACGAGTTGCCGGCGCGACGATCTGTGATGATCGGCACACCCGATACCTCCGTACGGATTCGGGAACGGCCAAAGCCCCGAAGGGAATAGCTTTGGAACAATCCGCCTTGTCCCGAGGCTGCAACGCCAGGTATTGCCACCATGAGATCTGCTGGCGACAAAGCGAGACTAATTTGCTCCTGACGGGTTATCGATCGGGTTCCCTGGCCTGTGACGAGCTCGCTCACCCTCGGGTCTACAGTCCCACTGACGATGACCTCTTCAAGCACAGCGGACTGCGTGACCGACGAGACGGCGACCAGTGACAAAAAGACGACTTGGTATCGCTTTGACACTGAGCTCAACTTTAGGCGACGAAGTGCCTCGCGGATAAAGACCTTTGAGTGTATGAGACGTGCAGTTCTTGGCATTTTTCCTTGGCGTTGTCCGATTCAGTCACTCGCCGAGAGCAATCGGCAGGGATTTAGAAATACGTATCACAGAGTCCCTTGCTCGGGGAGGGTGATCGAACGAAGGACCGCCAAAAGGCCGGTGTTTATTCGACTCTCAATTGACCGAAGACATGCTTGCCTGTTCTTTGAACACCCGCTTCTCCCATCGGCCTCCCGAGCGCCAGTGGAACATTGCCCACGTACAGCTGATAGGCGCCTGGTTTAATCGGTACAAAACTCACATGCGCTGCGCCGATCTCGTCGCATTCGATCGCGTTGAAACTTAAGCCTTGCAGGTGCACCTCTATGTCTCCAATAGTGACTAAACGCAGGTGTGCGTTGCGCAGTAACTGTGGCATCTCGATTCGCCAGCCCCGTAGGTCATCTCGAACATCAGGGCATTCAATGGTCAAACGATAGTAGCGTCCGGATTCGAAGACAATCTCTGCAGGTTCGATCACTGGCATGCCATCGTCTGCGGTCGTCACCGTAAGGGTTTTGGGGATGGGTGGATATTGAGCGAGATTCCCTAAGCTCTGAGCCACAGTCGGCTGACTGAGAAAAACAATGCCCACCGCTCCTAGAAGGCGAGAGAGTATTTTTCGGCGCATGATCGGCTTCCTTGTAGACTTGTCTGTCGCGGGTTTTACACGACCCGGATAAAAATCACACTCTCTGGTCGCATTGAGAGCCCGACGCCGATTTATTGCTCGCTGCGTCGTTCGCGCTTGCGTCGCTCTTCCTCGCGTCTATCTGGGGTGTCTCGAGGCTCTTGGCGCCGCTCTTGTTCTTTGCGGCGTTCCTCTTTGCGTCGGTCACTCTCGCGCCTGTCTTCCATGTCTAGCCCACTGCCCGTACCTGCTGATCGGTAACGCTAGCAAAAAACGGACGTGAGGAAAATTAAAAACCGCCTTAAGCCTACAATCACCGTCGTAAACGCCGCAGTTTGGATAAGCATTGCTTGAAACACTCACTTTGTGGACACTCAGTGTCACGTTCGCAATAACCTGAGAGAGGCACCGTGTCTAACTACGAGACCATTGATATTGATGTGAGGGGTGATGTTCATTGGTTGACGCTTAACCGTCCCGACCGCCTAAATGCGATTAACACGCAGATGGCGACTGAGCTTAGGCATTATTTTGGTGACCTTTACCAAGATCGCTCCTGCAGGGTGGTCGTTATGCAAGGCGCCGGACGCGCGTTTTGTGCTGGGCTTGATATGAAAGATCCTAACGGATTGAAAGGTGCTCCTTTTGGTGGTGGCTTTGGGTTTCAGGGACATTTGGCCGACGTTTACGTAAAAATGCGTCGGTGTCCTCAGCCGATTATTTCGCTCGTACAGGGTGCGGCAAGCGGAGGCGGATTTGCTTTTGCATTGGCCTCAGATATTCGTGTGGCGGGTGAGAGTATGAAGATGAACTCAGCCTTCATAAAAATTGGATTGTCATCGTGTGATATGGGCGTCAGTTACTTTCTCCCCCGTCTAGTGGGTGTCACCTTGGCCTCAGAGTTGATGCTGACGGGTCGCTTTGTTGATGCGCATAGAGCGCTGTCTATCGGTCTTGTTAACGAGGTGGTGCCCGACGCAGGGTTAGCAAAAGCGGGCCAAGTATTCGTTGATGAAATGCTGGCCACATCGCCGATGGGGCTTCGGCTGACAAAAGAAGGGCTGAATATGTCTATTGACGCCGGGAGTTTAGAGGCGGCTATGGCCATAGAAAATCGAAATCAGGTTCTGTGCTCGGGTACTGAGGATTTTAAAGAAGGATTACAGGCATTTGTTGAAAAGAGGCCTCCACGCTATTCCGATACTTAGCGCGTCAGAACCTTTTGGGGGCACAAGAGGGGGCTCCGCCGAAATACCGAGAGGGCTATGTGCCAAAGATCAATAGTTGATTGTTTGCTGGCATCGCAAGATCGGCTGTCAGGTGAAGCCCCGTTTGCGACGCGAGGTGCTCGACCCACTCAAAGTCGCGTACCCCGCTTTCTGGATGACGTGCTTTTAGCCACTGATCAAATTGTGCATTGGAGGGTGTGGTGAAGCGCCCCGCGTACTTAAACGGTCCGTAAAGTAAGAGAAAACCGCGCGTACTGAGCACTTTCGACGTATTTCTGAGAAGACGCTCGCCAAGGACCTCAGGGACAATATGGAGCACGTTCGCTGAGTAAATACGATCGACACGTGTGACCGGCCAGATATCATCTGCCAGATCGAGTAACGCAGGCGGTAAAATATTATCACCGCCATAGGCTGCAATATTATCGACGAGATCGGGAAATCCTGCACCGCGCTCAGTAGGCTGCCAGGTTAAGTTCGGCAGTTCCTGAGCCAGGTGCAGTGCGTGCTGTCCTGAATCACTCCCAATTTCTAAGACGGACAGGGCGCCCGATAAGTAGGGGAGTAATGCCTGCAAAATGTGATCTTTATTGTTGTCTGCCGCTGGAGAGAAGTGTTTCATGCCTGTCCTTTCCAAATATTCGTATCTGCGTTAACTCACGCTAATCGAGTTCGCGGTGTCGATCGTTTACGTCGTTGAGTCGCAGGCGAGTTACTACCACTTCCCAGGACCCTGCTTGAGCTTTTTAGACAGTTAATGACTTCGAAGGACGATTTTTGCGCCATACATATTTTTCGCGTCAAGGGCCTTCGGGTGAGTAACGTCGGCGCTAACAACGACCTTGAACTCGTTTTGTCCGAGTGAGAGATTCTCGACAAATTGGACGTTATCCACGGGGTGTCCAGGTAGTTGATTTGCTTCGATTCGTAGAATTCCCAGTGCCCCGTTTGGATGAAATTGCGCTTCACCATCGGGTACTCGCAAGCGGTGCTCAGTGATGTCTTCGATGTAAAAGGGCGCCGCCAAATCACAAGCGCCCATAAGGCGCCACATAACCCGAACGCCGTCCGGACGCGTGCGGGTAAATGGAACGCTGGGTGTGAAGACATTACCTAGATGTTGGCGGCTTTGTAACAACGCATCGATGCTCTCAGCTCGAACACATAGGTCCATGAGCCCCTGGCGGCTCCCAAACCATGTCATTAATCGATTATTGAAGTCCTTACGAAGTCGGCCTCTTAGCCGGAGTAATCCAAGCGCATTGGCAAACTGAAACAAGCGACGAGCGATTTTTGACCGCAGTGAAATGAGCTCAATGTAAGTGGCATCAGAAAAGGCAATGATCGCATTGTGCGTCGGTCCATTTATGCCACCGCTGACGACATTAAATCCTTCATTGCTGAAGGCCGATACAGCATGTTCTAGGTCGTCCACAACTAACACAACGTGATCAAATTGCACAAAACGCTCACTGTTTGCCCTACCTTAGCGAAGGCCCAATGTTAACCAGTGGACGTCCCAGAGTCACCGTGCTTTTGTGTCCTACAGCCAATCCATCGCAGGCTTACCTATGAGCACGGGGTGTGAATCAGGTAAGCTGTACAACGGCGTCTAGGCGAGAAGAAATCGATGATTTACCGGTGTGAGACTGACGAATGAATCATCCCTATGACTCGTTGACCCCTGATTGCGTGGTTGATTGTCTTGAGAGTATCGGCTTTGTCTGTGACCTTCGTCTTTTAGCGCTAAACAGCTACGAGAATCGTGTCTATCAGGTCGGTATCGAAGGGGCGCTACCGATTATCATGAAGTTTTACCGGCACGGTCGATGGACTGATGCGCAGATACTCGAGGAACATTCGTTTGCCCAAGAGCTCGTAGATCATGAGATTTCGGTCGTCGCGCCCATGCGGGTCAATGATGCAACGCTTCACCACGCGCATGGCCAACGGTTTAGCGTGTTTGAACGGCGTGGCGGCTATCCGCCGGAGCTCGACAACCCCGACCACCTTTACCGACTTGGCCAGACCTTAGGGAGAATTCATCGCATAGGGCGCGCTAAACCGTTTTTACATCGACGAGACATCTCATCAAAACGCATGGCTACAGAGTCCCGACTCTTTTTAGAGGAGCAGGTAATTCCCCGTGAGCTCATGAACGCTTACAGCACCCTCGCAAAGGATTGCGAGCAGACAGCCGCGTCGTTGCTTTCAACAATGACCAAGCGTGATATGCAACGGGTGCATGGTGACTGTCACACGGGAAATATTCTCTGGCGCGATGATACGCCGCACTTTGTCGATCTCGACGATTGCGTATCGGGACCCGCGATTCAAGATATTTGGATGTTCCTCAGTGGTGATCGTTTTCAGCAGGAACGTCAGCTGAGTGAGTTTGTCTCGGGATACGAGGAGTTCCACGAGTTCGATCCCCGTCAACTCGCTTGGATAGAGGCCTTGCGAACGCTAAGGATCATGCACCACGCATTTTGGCTGGCGTCGCGATGGGACGATCCCGCGTTCCCAAGGGCGTTTCCTTGGTTTGGTCAGGCTCGGTTTTGGTCTGATCATATTTTGGAGTTGCGTGAGCAACTCGGGGTCATGCAGGAGCCGACGCTAAGACTGTTATAAACGGCCCTTTTTCTAACGTCGATCGACTAAACTTCAACGCGGTGCACCGATTCGTCGAGGCACGGACCGGGTCCTGCCCACGTCGGCAGGGCAGGTAAAAAGTGCTAATGTTAAGCAGTGTAAGTTGCGTTGATTATCATAAGGAGGAGCCATGACTCCGCTCCGTCATAAAGACCTCATCACTTTTCTGCTCCTCCTTGGGGTGTCCAATATTGCGACCGCGGTTGTCTCCCCTGCGGAAGTGTCCAAACCCAACATCGACTCCAGCATCGGCGTACTAAGCGCAGATGAATTTGTTTTGCCTCGTCGC
>OBPT01000559.1_pt1 | contig 10926 bp, 7 predicted proteins | sample 1534671 | NCBI WGS metagenome assembly OBPT01 (sample SAMEA3275494, study PRJEB22092) | marine metagenome | biome: ENVO:00000447 marine biome; feature: ENVO:00002042 Surface water; material: ENVO:00002010 seawater | collected 2014-06-21T11:00:00+00 | depth 1 m | reverse complement strand
CGGTAGGCAACGTGCCTTTGTTCTTGTCGGTGTTAAAAGATGTCCCGCAGGAACGTCGCTTTAAGGTCATCCTCCGAGAAATGCTGATCGCACTTGGAGTGATGCTGCTGTTTTTATACGCAGGGGAACGCATTCTGACACTGCTTGGCCTGAAGCAGGAAGCCATCGCCATTGGTGGCGCTATTATTCTGTTTCTGATCGCGATCCGTATGATTTTCCCATCACCCTACGGCATCATGGGCGAGAACCCTGAAGGGGAACCATTCATCGTGCCATTGGCGATTCCCGCAGTCGCCGGGCCTTCTGTGCTAGCCATCTCAATGCTGCTGGTCAGCAACGATCCATCACGCATGCTCGAATGGACGCTGGCACTGATTCTGGCGTGGCTGGTATCTGCTATTGTGCTGCTGTCTTCACCCTTGCTGCTAAAAGCGCTGGGGAACCGCGGACTGATTGCCAGCGAACGACTGATGGGGATGATTTTGGTGATTATCGCCGTGCAGATGTTCTTTGATGGGGTGCGCTTGTTTTTAGAGCTGCCTGCGCTGGCAACGTAAACTCGATAGCTCCACCCGTAAAAATACGAAACCAGACAAGCTTTGCGAACCAAACAAAATTTGGAGAGTGCACTCAACCCTCAGGCACCTCCAGAGGGTCTCCGACGCGGATCGGCTTAGCTGGCTCCATCAACGCCTGCGAACTTTCGATATCCGTGTAACTCAGATCATCCCCAATATGCACTGGATTGGTCTCAGTCGAGCCCACATACTCGGTGGGATCATATGCGCTCAAGTTCTCCCCAATGTGCACCGGCTCGGTGTCGATGACGAGATTCTCTAAATCATCAACATCGAGTGGCTCACCAATATGGATAGGGGTTTGTGGCCCACTGTCGCTTAGATCATCAACATCGATAAACTCACCAATGTGAACTTCAGGATCGACAGGGTTGGCAGGGACTTCCGCCATCGTATCAATAGTCGAAATTGGCTGCGTTATTGAGGCGGGATCGGTGTCGCGAGGATTAGATCGATTGGGATCAGCGATCGGCGTCTCTGCCGATATCGGCATGTCGGAATCCGTGTGATCAAGATTGGCAGACGTCGTCTTTTGATATTGCCACGCCACGGCACTCACTAAAATAACCAGCGCCACGCTATACACAACTCTATTGTTCATTGGACCACCCCCGGCACGCTGCCACTGCAACGTATGAACACACCTTAGTACGATGTGCTAGAGGGAACAAGACTCGCGCAGAACTTGCACGAGCCTGTGTCTGTATTACGCGCTCTCGGATTGTCGCGAAGCGCGTTTTCGCTCGTGTTCCAACAACAATTTCTTGCGCAAGCGCACGGCGATTGGCGTCACTTCGACGAGTTCGTCGTCTTCAATGAATTCCAAGGCCTGCTCAAGCGTGTGTCGTACCGGAGGCGTTAACAACAAGTTTTCGTCGGTACCGGCGGCACGAATATTCGTGAGCTGCTTAGCTTTCGTTGGATTCACCGTCAAATCATTCGACCGACTGTGCAGCCCAATGATCTGCCCCTCGTAGACTTCACCGTTGGGATCAATAAATAAGCGACCGCGGTCTTGCAAGGTAAACAGCGAGTAAGCCAGCGTTTTGCCTTTCACCATCGACACCAGTACGCCATTTTGACGCTTGGCAATCTGGGTGTTTTTAACGGGCGCATAGTGATCAAACACGTGCGTCATAATGCCGCCGCCAGAGGTCATGGTCAGAAACTGCGAGCGGAAGCCGATCAGACCACGCGCGGGAACGATAAACTCTAATCGTACTCGACCGTTACCATCGGGCACCATGTTCTCGAGCTCGGCTCGTCGATTACCCAGCTCTTCCATGATGGCGCCTTGGTGCTGGTCTTCGCAGTCGATCACTAGCTGCTCGAAGGGCTCTTGCATCACGCCGTCGATTTCTTTGCGAATCACTTCGGGACGCGAGACACCAAGCTCAAAGCCTTCTCGACGCATGGTCTCGATCAATACCGACAGGTGCAGTTCGCCTCGGCCAGAAACAATAAATTTATCGGGAGAATCGCCGGGTACAACTCGCAAAGCCACGTTGTGAATCAGCTCTCGTTCCAGTCGCTCTTTAATATTGCGAGAGGTCACGTACTTCCCTTCTTTGCCCGCAAACGGCGAGTCATTCACTTGGAAGGTCATACTGACCGTGGGCTCGTCGACACTCAATGGCGGTAAAGCTTCGATAGTTGCGGGGTCACACAGGGTGTCCGAGATATTCAAGCCATCGATACCGGTAATACAAACGATATCACCCGCCTCTGCCTGGGCCACTTCCACCCGATCAAGCCCATGAAAGCCCATAACCTGCAGAACTTTGGCGTTACGCTTGTTGCCCTCGCTATCGACCACAACGACCGGAGTATTAGGCTTTAAAATACCGCGAGTAATGCGTCCTACCCCAATCACACCCACGTAGCTCGAGTAATCAAGCGCACTCACCTGCATCTGCAAGGGGGAGTCGGGATCCACTTTGGGCTCGGGAACCCGCGAAATCACTTCTTCAAAGAGGGGCGTCATATCTTCGGCCATCTCCGAGGGATCTAAACCTGCAATACCCAGAATAGCCGAGGTGTAAATGATCGGAAAATCGAGCTGCGTGTCGTTTGCACCCAAACGGTCAAACAGATCAAACACTTGATCAATCACCCAATCAGGACGCGCGCCAGGTCGATCGATTTTGTTCACCACCACAATGGGGTTTAAACCACGCTCAAAAGCTTTCGAGGTCACAAAACGCGTTTGTGGCATTGGACCATCAACGGCATCGACCAACAGCAAAACGGAATCCACCATCGACAAAACCCGCTCTACTTCGCCACCAAAGTCGGCGTGTCCGGGGGTGTCGACGATATTAATCCGAAAATCATTCCATCGAATCGCGGTGTTCTTAGCAAGAATGGTGATACCGCGTTCACGCTCTTGATCATTCGAGTCCATGATGCGCTCAGCCCCGTCAGAGCGGCGATCGAGGGTGCCAGACTGCTGTAATAAACAATCGACGAGTGTGGTCTTGCCATGGTCAACGTGGGCGATGATGGCGATATTTCTGAGTTGTCTGGTCACGATGTTCTCTAGTCCGTAAAGGGGGGCAGATATGGGCGCGGAGTATACGCTATCGGCCGCTAAAAAGTTAGCGAAACAACCGCGGCTTCGGTTGTTATCAGAATCGGGCTATTCCTGAGCCTTTATCGAGTTCCCAGCTGACGCTGATTCTAGCGCTGCACGGCACTGGCAAACAAAATTTCGTTGCAACGACTCGCTGCAAGACCTTGCTATAAGCACCATAACGTAGAGTCCAACGCTTGCTTGTGCTAACGTTCAACACGGATCAACAAGGCATCATAACAATGGCGAGTCACAAGACACTGCCAATGACTATACTCATCACCGGCGCCAATGGGTTTGTGGGGCGTCATCTTTCGGCTGTGCTTCACGAGGCTGGACATAAGGTGATATGCGCCGTAAGAGACGCCAATAAGGCCGTGTCCAACTGCGATAACCGCATTATTAAAAACATGGCGATGAGCTCACACTGGGATGCTGCGTTAGAAGGCGTTGAGGTTGTCATTCACCTCATCGCCAGAACCCACAGCACGGAATCCAGCCGCTCCCAAGAGCTCGCCCTCTATCGCGCCGTTAACGTCGACATCACCAGTGCCCTGGGCCATGCGATCAAGAGAGCTTCGGTGCAACACGTAATATTCATGAGCTCAATCAAAGTACACGGTGAAACAACTGGTTCGGAGCCTTTCACAGAAGCCTCAACCCTGCAGCCAGAAGATGCGTACGGCAAGACCAAACTCGAAGCTGAGCAAGTGCTTCATGATTTACTTAAAGAGACAGACAAGCAGCTCACTATCGTGCGAGCTCCCCTCATCTGGGGTGAAGATCTGAAAGGCAATCTGGCGACTTTAGAAAAGGCGATAACTCGAGGCGTACCGCTCCCGTTTAGATCGGTGCGCAATGCGAGGTCGATTGTAACGCTCGCGACACTCGGGGCTTTCGTAAGCGCGTGCATCGCTAATCGCCACGATGCCTCGGGAGCTTTTTTGGTGGCAGACACCCCTCCGCTCTCGACAGCAGAGCTGATCAGCAAAATAGGTGACAGTATCGGCATACAGCCCAAGCTCTTTGCTGTGCCCAGGATCCTACTGGTCCTGTCACTTACCCTAATCGGGCGCAAAGACTTAATCAATAAACTGATCAAGAATCTTGAAGTAAACGCCGCTCGCAGTTATTCACTACTGGCACATCACAAGGCGGGGAAATAAAGTGCTATTTTGGAATTGATTGGCTCAGAATATCGGCTATGCGCTGGCCCGCAAGCCCATCTCCGTAGGGATTGACTACTTCATTAGAAACCTCGCGCGCTGGCGCGGGCTGGTCGAGTAATCTGACCGCCGTATCGTAAATATCACTCGCGATGGGTGGGATCAGATAAACACCATAACCCTCTAAACCCTCAGAACGCTCAGTGCCTTGTCGAGTTACAATGGTGGGGACACCGAGCGAGGGGGCCTCTTCCTGCACGCCGCCAGAATCCGTTATGATCAGCGCGGCGCGAGACATCAAAAATACAAAGCCTACGTAATCTTGGGGCTCAATTAAATGCACACTCTCGATATCACTCAAACCATGACGTAAGCTATCACTCACAACCGGATTTTTGTGAACGGGCAGCACAATCTGTATCGAATCCGCAAAATGCTCAGCCAACCTAAGTAAGGCCGCCTTCAGCTCATCGAGCCCAGTAGCAAAATTCTCTCTTCGGTGCGCCGTAACCAATACAAGCCGCCGTGCGGACGCCAAAAAGGGGTACCGATCTTGTACTTGCTGACGCACTTGAGAGTCGGCATCGAGTTTCGTTAAAACTTGACGCAGCGCATCAACCACGGTGTTGCCGGTCAGGAAGATCGACTCTGGCGGGATGAATTCTTGCAACAAATGGTGACGCGCCCGCTCTGTAGGCGCAAAGTGAAAATTGGTGATCGACGCCATCATGCGACGATTACCCTCTTCTGGCCAAGGGGACTGAGCATCGTAGGTTCGTAAGCCTGGCTCCACGTGCGCGACTTTAATCTGACTCAGATAAGCGGCCTGTGCTGCAGCCAATGTGGTTAGCGTATCCCCTTGCACAACCACAATATCTGGCTTTTCTTGCTCTATTACTCGGGTAACACCCTGCAAAATCTTTGCATACGTATTTGTTAAAGACTGGCCATGGCTCATTACGTCGAGGCTATGATCAGCCTCGATATCAAACCACTGCAAGATATTATTCAGCAACTCTTGATGTTGACCCGAGTTGCAAACGCTCAGCCGAACATTCTGATGCGCAGCCAGAGCGCTAATCACCGGAGCGAGTTTAATCGCCTCAGGACGCGTTCCAAAAACGACCAATATACGCAAAGGCATTGCCTTATAGCGCAACGACCGCAGCGATAGAGACGGCACCCTGATAAATAATCTGAGTAATCTCGCGCCACGCGACTAAGCTCTCTTTGTATCGGCTGTTAACCGGGACAACAATCGTATCGCCAGGGCGCAGATCAATATTGCGCTTGGTAAAGCGCAACAGACTTTGCTCGACAATTTCGACCGATCCATTCGCTCGCACCACATACAGCCCTGCAGCATCGGCCCTTGCCGTTAAGCCCGCCGATAAGCCCAGATAATCTTGGATATCGTAGCCCGCTTGGAATGAATGCGTGCCTTGTCTTTTGACCTCTCCAACAACAGTCACATTAGATAGATTTTGAGGTATTTCAAGTTTATCACCATTCAAAAGTCGGATGTTCGCCAGATCATTCCCACCCATCGCTGCAGGGACGTCAATCAACAAACGTCCTTGTCCTTCAAAGGTTGCTAACTCCTTCGTAAGCTCGGAAATCTCAGCTAAAGAGATGCTCTGCACTTCTTCAGTTAACAGAGACGCAGCGACCGACTGTCGGATTGTTGATGCCAATTCCTGCGCCCGTTTCCGCTCATTCTCTGCAACAGATGCACGAGTTAATACCGCGCCCTCAGGAAAAGCGTTTTCAGAGAATCCGCCCGCGCGCCTCACAAGGTCTGCTAGACGCTCGCCGCGCTCCAAGCGATACTGACCGGGGAATCGAACCTCACCACTCACAGTCACAATCGCAGAAGGATTCCAATCAGGAATAGCGCGCACAGTAAGGTGATCACGCGAGCTCAGCTTGCGTGATCTCAAGGCATCTGCAGCACGCAAATTGATAGATTCATAAGCAAAGGTCATAGTGCCATCTGCTGCGACGCGGAGTCGACGTAACTCGGCAGAGTCCAAGAAGGTCTCGTCTCGGAGTCCACCGGCAGCAGCAATTAAATCATCGACACTTGATCCGTTCACAAGGGGATACTCACCGGCCACGCGAACAGCTCCAGAGATTGAAACAACAGCCACTGGAGACTCTGGCGATGCTTGGTCACGGAGCTTAGCGATCACAGGTTCAAGAAGCTTCGCACGATCACCCACCTCGAGCTCCTCCTCAAGTCGCTGTTCCTCAGGTGTCTTGCGCTGAGGGGCGCCAAGATCTCGTAAACTTTGTTCATCAGCAACGCTCGTTTCAGAAACTGTGATATCCTCTAACTCAAGCGTTGGTATTCTGAATATGAGGATTCTATCCCGGGGCATTAATATAGGATCGGCTTCCGTGTTTGGGTTCAAGGTCGCTTCAATGGGTTTAAATGGTACTACGCCAATATCTCTCAACTGGTTAACGGTTCTTACCACCATGGCATAATTAAGGTCGGCCACTTGCAGGTAATCACGCGTCACGTCACCTAAGACATCCGAAACTCTTAACCCCTCGGTCCAACCATAGTGTCCCGGTCGAGCAACTGCACCCTCTATAAAAACGGCACTGGCCAACTCGGAAGAACTTTCTCGCACCATAACTTCATCGCCATCCAGAAGCTGGTAGGTAGCAGCAGGTTGTGTGGCAAGCTCGAGTTCAATCACCGTTTTGCCGGCCTGAAAATCATTTCTAACCAGCCCGACATCACGCTTATAAGCATTTGCGGTAAAACCACCGCCCATCGCTAACAAGTCAGCCAAGGTTTCATTTTCGACTAACTCAAAACGACCCGGACGTTTCACCGCCCCGCTCAATTTCACTTCCTTATCGTAAGGTGGCACAAAAACGACATCACCGGATTGCAATCGAATATCATTACGCGCATCACCAGACAGTAACAACTCATAAACATCCAGAGTCGCAATATGCTCGCCACTCCGCCTGACTTGTATGTTTCGCAAGGATCCGATATCGCTCACACCACCCGCCTGAAAAAGCAGCTGCGTGACCGAACTCAAGGCCGACACTGAATACGTTCCGGGCTGATTCGCCTCACCTGCCACATACACCGATACGGCACGAAGCCGTGACATAGACACCGAAGCACTCACACCAATCTTACTTGACTCGATCTGGGCAATTAAAAACCGCTTTGCCTCTTCAAAAGATAATCCGCCCAAAGGAATCGAGGGCAAACCAGGCACAGCGACCATGCCCTGCCTGTCCACTTGCACTGTATGCGTCGTTGATTCTTTACCAAACATGTAGACTTGAAGCTCATCCCCAATACCTACCACGTAATCGTCGGGCACTGGCGAATCGTCGGTCATCGAAAAGCTACTCTGATCTCGGTCGAACAGCTGCAACCCAAAGCGGATATCCTCTGGCGCAACCTCTTCTTCCATCTCTTGCTGCGGCAGGGCCATCAGTAATTCTTCAAGCGACCGATTATCGCGTTTCTCGAGCGGCTCGAGTGGCTGCCCCGGCGCACCTAATGTATCCACGCGCACATCACGGCCACCCTCAAAGGCAGAGAACAGTGACGGATCAACACCATACTGCTGTAGCAAAGCATTACGCTGGCTCGAAGGCATCGCCTTCAGACGCTCTATCATTTGCGGTGTTAACTCCTGAGCATGCACCAACGGCGCACTCAGTGGCATCGCAAATAGGGCTATCACAAGCCATGGTTGAAGTAGAAGCGCTGCAAACCGTCTCATGTTTTTGTCCCACTTAAGTGTTGCGTTGTTAACAAGTATATTCTTGCCGTTTCACCGTCTGGCGTTACGACTTGTTCAATTTCGGTAATTGCACCCTGCCGCGAAAGGCGAATAATGTTCTGATATTTCTCGCCAGTTTCTGATGCACAATCCTGCTCATAGCCAATCAGAGTGTTGCTTGCGTCGAGCTTTTGCAGCCATTCGCCACAAGTCAGCTCTAAACTGTCGTAGCGACTCCGTATCACTCGAACTTTATCATAATCGATGATGTCGATAGCATTTTCAGTGCGCGCCAAACCGCCAAGCGCACGAAAGTTCCAACCATCAAAAGTCAGGTACAATCCTGTCTCATTGGTGAACATAATGCCAGACTCCAGACCCACGGCGTACACATTGTGTGTCTCGCTGCCAACGTCAATCACCCAGCGGTAGTTTACCATCGTATCCACCTTTGGTGACAGCAAACGCATGATCGACTCCAACTGCGTCGACCGAAAGGTACAGCCCGCTAGCGTTAACAAGCACAGGATACCTATCCAAACTCTCATTAACGCGACCCTCTGGGACTTGAATTAACAAACACATCGTAACGCGCCTCTCTTAGATCCCACCAGAGTGTGCCAGAGTGGTTCTCTAATCGCTGCCCGCCGTCTCGTTGAATAGGTCTGATACGGGTTGCAAACGCACCACGCGTATTTCGGTTAAACACCGTATTCAAGGGCACCCGAAAGAAAAAACCTTTGTCAAAGCTACCCTCACCAAATACCTCTGCAGGAACATCAGTGAAGGTGGCCCACACGCCAACCTGCCAACCGTTATCAAACGTACGCCTCACTTCGAACGTACCACCCACATCCTCAGCCAAATACTGGCCAGCGTGAACGGCAATATCGTAGTTATAGAAAGGCGAGGCCCAATAGGCACTGACAAAGGCGGTTGTGACTTCGTAGTCCAAGTGATCGAGGCCGCCATCAAAGTCACGCTGGCGAACACGATTCGCACTCAACCCATAGGCTAAACGAGACTGAAACGGCTGATAGAGAAGCTCGACCCCTACACCCGAGTACATCGTTTCTAATACACCGGCGTAGGCTCGATAATGCAATCCAGAAGCCAAACTGCCCCGACCATCCAAATATAAAGACTCCACGCCCGACTCGCCTTCAATCAAGTATTTGACGATGTCTGAGCGCACCTTCGGTAATTGTGAGTTCGACGTTTTTCGGCGACTCTCATCGAAGTTATTCGTAATATCAAAGCGGTAGTTACCCTGTATCGACCAACTCTTATTCAGCGTGTAGTTAAGCCCCGCATTCAAATAGATTTGGTAACGAGCGGGATCATCGGGGTCGAATAGCTGCAGTCGGTTATCTAAGTTAAAATCCATATTGATACGATTGGTAAAAAATCCGGTATCAAACTGTGGCTTACCCGGCATTCTCGGCGGCAATACAGATTCGTAGCGGGCCAGTATCTCCGGCTCTGCAGAGTAAAAGGTCGAAGGCCTTGGTGTCACAATCGTGTGCACCCGATGCCCTGCCTCTTCGATAATCAGTTGCATCGTTCTGACATAAGGCGGTAAATGTAGATCTGCGAGCGAGCGAATTCGATCCAGGGCATCACGCCACTGAGCATACTCTAAATTACCCACCACGAGCTGAACATAGCCATCGCGCTCATACAGGGTGGCGGACACTAACACTAACCCAGCACGCTCCATATCGTACAACAGACGGTCATACCACTTTTGACGCTTAATCTGAGCGGGCAGGAGCTCATCTGTGACGTCTACCGTCGACTGGAAAATAGGCGCTGGATAAACAGGGGTAGGCTGGCTTGAGTCTAGAATCGAAGTGATCGACACACCAAAATCATCACCATGCTGATAGCTTACTGCGAGCTTAACACCAGGAAAGGGCTCCCATTCTGCCCCGACACTGACTGGCGAACTTGGCGTTGGCTGCTGCGCCTTCGCAAAATCGTAATCGTAGCGATCGGGGTTATACTCCGCGATCAACTTTACCGGGTAGGAGGCCATTTGATACTCCAGACCGCCGAAAAGCCCTACCTGCTCACCCGAGAAAAAGTCATCTAATGCCAGCTCACCGCCCACACCGCTGTCAGCATTTCTAGTATCAAAACGACCGCTGATCATACTAAGGGGGTTGTCAAACAACTCATCACCGGCAAGCCTACCCCAGCCTACGCCAAGATGCGCATCCCATTGTCCAATCTGCTTCGAGGCCACCACGTATTCACTACCAAAAAGGCCCGTACCGACGGCATCCCGAATACCAATCGAGATTTGAGGGAGATAATAAGATTCTTCAAGAATCCTAGCTTTGATTTCGTAGTTTCTATCCCAGTTGAAAAAGCGCTCAAAGCCCGAGTATCGAAAAGTGCCCTCTAACCAAGGAAATGCTTGATAAGTAAACATATAAGCTTGTTGCCGACCATCGTAAGCAAAGGAGAGCGCAAGTTCACCGTCTTGATGCATTCGAGCAGTGGGGGTATCAATGAGCCCGGTGGTGCCGTAATCGCTCGCCCAGCCCGCACTTGCCGTAACAAGTATCGTGGCCAGAAAGTATCCGATTAAGCTAAAAGCTCGTCTGAGGCATGGGGAGTCGGGCATGCGCTAATCATAACCAAAAAAGCGGGGCTATGCCCCGCTTTTTGATGGATTGCAACGAGACTAGTTAGTGCCGGTCGCCGTTGTTGTTGTGGTCGCTGTCGTTGTCGTCGAGGGGGTACCATCGCGTGTTGTGGTAGTGGTAGTGGTGGTCGCTGGCCCTGTAGACGTGGTGGTAGTGGTTGAATCATCACCACCATCATCTTCGCCACCGTCT
>OBPT01000556.1_pt1 | contig 10977 bp, 7 predicted proteins | sample 1534671 | NCBI WGS metagenome assembly OBPT01 (sample SAMEA3275494, study PRJEB22092) | marine metagenome | biome: ENVO:00000447 marine biome; feature: ENVO:00002042 Surface water; material: ENVO:00002010 seawater | collected 2014-06-21T11:00:00+00 | depth 1 m | reverse complement strand
CCAGCTGTTCTTCGGTGAGTCGTCCCTCGAGCTAAGATCTGGCGTACACCCCCGGCGCACTATGGCCCTGAAAGAACACCAGATCGCCCAAGTGATCCCCATCACTGCCACGGAAAAAATAATTAAACCCAACGTCATAGAGTGTGGCACTTGAGCTAAAACTCGAAATATGGCCGCCCAAGCCTTCATCGTTGTCATTTGCGCGCATGACCATTGCCATGGCATTCCAGCGTGTTAATGAGCGAATCCTGCGCTCCATAAACAAATCGCCGGGCATATTTTTTTCTTCAGAGACAGCAATGGTGTTGCGGAAAGGGGTGGTGATCGCAGAGGGGAGTGGCAGTCGTTCTTGGGTTGCGTGTTTAGCAAGTTCCCGCAATAAGAACCCAGCTCGTGCCGGACTTGATGCGCGAACGACTGCGTCGAGTGCCTCAATCCACTCTCTTGTTTCTTGTGGATCTTCGTCATGAATCATACTGTTCCATCTCCTAGACGTGGCAAGGGCATCAATAAGGCTTCCTGAAATGTAATAATATTACAGAATTGCCGCTTAGCTCAACTCGAAACAGCGTTAAACACCTTAGGAAAGCGCAAAAAACCCCTCTATTTGTAGTAAATTTTCATTCCGAGAGTGTAATAGAGAAACTATCGTTACCCTCTTTAACCTGCTTGGCACTGTCGTATATTGTGGGCTCTGACACACTATCAGCGAACTGCCCCGGCGCGATTACCAACAGCGATCTGGGGGAGTCGATAAACTCGGCGCGGAAAAACTCAAGCCAGTTCTCGTACGTGATTGCCTCAACAGCGGCGGCTAATTTATCCCGCGACTCAAAACTGTAATCGCCTTGACCCATTGAACTCCAAAAGAACTCCGCTCGTTCCCAAAGATTCTTGTGCGGCTCTGTAATTTCTGCAACCAGAGCCATTCGATGCCTCTCAAACGCAGCCGCGTCAATGGTACTTGGCACCTCTTTAACAAAGGTCTCCATCGCCTGGTATACGGCTTTACTGGAATGACTCGGGGACTGAATAATCATGACTACCGCGGGAACATCATTCTGCGCCCACGAGAAAGCACTGGCAATGTAGCCTAGTTGCTGTTCAGTACGTAGTTGCTGAAAAAAGCCCGACTTCATTGCTTGCGCGGTGAGCGCGTAAAGCGCGCGATCTTCGTAGTTGCGACTACCTCCCTGAATATACCAACTCACGATCGAATCATTATGATCCAATACATCAGTCAACTGTTGGCGCGAGGTCGGCAAGCGAGTGACTTTCAGCGCAGGTAAGTTTTCCTGCTCTGAAGCCACCAGCGGTTGCAAGGCAGCAATCACTGGTTGCGCGTCTTCGGGCGCATAGTTTCCGTAGAGGAGAGCTTCGATCTGTACTGACCGCCAGAATGCTGTAGCGATCGCTAACGTATCTTCGAGTGTCATCGTTTTTAGGGCCACGAGTCTCTGCTCGTCGCTCCAAGTGCTATGATTGGTGGCTTCACGCAGAGCCCCCATAACTTGACTGGCAGGCCGCTCTGCTGACTTGTTCTGGATCCGACGGACGCGCTCCGCTCTTAGATTGTTAAATCGATCCTCAGAAAAGTTCATCGCCTGAGCAACTGCAATGAGCTCCTTCAGTAATGTCACTTGCTTATCGTCGTAGCCATTGACGCGCATACTCAGCCCTCGCTGATGCGTATAAATCGAGCCATTCAACCCGGCTAACTGTGCCGCGTACGCGAAATCATTGGCCTTATCACTCACCAACGCTGTGTAGAGCTCTAGTGCGACGTCTTGCGTTACTGATTGCCCGACTAAGTGGCTCCTAAAATTAATATTCAGCGCCCCTTTAGGGACATTAAACGTATCGTCATGTAAGTACCAAAGAGTGATGTCATCACTCACGAGCCGCGCGGGGCGACCCTCTGAGTTATCACCCTCAATCACATCGACCACATCTGCAATAAAACGGTTGGGAGCAGGTAGATCGAGTGCAAGAGAAGCAGGATCCTCTGAATTTAGCACCGCTGCGACTGATTCAGCACTCTCTATCGCATATGGCGTTTGGTAATTCGGGGAGAGCGCCGTAGTGGCGATACCAGGATACGATACAGTCACCAACGCATTATTGGGATTAAGAGCGACGAGTGCATCAGCGATCACCTCAGCTCTGTAGTCATCTAGGTAAAGGCCACCGCGCAACCAATCCGTCACCTCATAGGTGTGCATGGCATCCGCCAATCGACTGACGTAACGAATGGGCTCACCCTTTTCTTGAAATCTGAAATCAAGATCGGATAAACGCTTTAGCTCATCGAACACCCATGCCTGAGGGCCTTGCTCCCGGATCTTCGCTAGTGCCGTATGCGTCATTTGCACAACTCTAGGATAAGCAGCGACGCCAGCTTCAGTCAGAGCAATATCAATGTAGAACAAGGCACCACCACGCCAACCCAGACCAGTCCCAGCCGACAAAGACTCAGCCAAACCCTCTCTTTTCAACTGGGCCAGTAAACTTGTTGGCCCTTCATGACCGACCAAGTGGCCTAGATAGCGGCCCGGATTCGTTCGATAATCCGACCGGTAGTCGGCGATGGGAAAGACCAATTCAACACTCCGATTGGCGGCTGTAGGTTCGATATAGACTTTTGCTGGTAAACGGTCTGCAGGAAAAATAGGCATATCCAGAATATCGTGTTCAACCTGGCCCGCTGGCACCTCTGAAAAAGAGGCGAGCGTTGTTGCCTCAAGCGAGTCGAGTGACTCTTTCCCCAGAACCACCAAGCGCATGTTGCCTGCTTTATAATAGCGCTCATAAAACTCTATCAACTCTGCTCGAATCGGGGCTTCAGGTCGATCAGCGAGACTCTCCAGTGAGCCGACCGAAAACTGACTGTAGGGATGCTCGGGGTTCATCAACGCCTGAAGCACGTCTAACCCACGCCGTCCGTCATTGTTAAGCCCCATTTGGTACTCAGCTTGGACCGCGTTCATCTCTCGATCGACGTATTCAGCATCAAGATTGGGTGACACAAAAAATTGCGCAAATCGATCCAACGCTTCGGGCAAATAATCTGCATTGATATCAAAAAAATAGTTGGTGTGATCGAACGAGGTGTACGCGTTACGATTGCCCCCGTGCTCGGTGATATATTGCTCGTATTCTGCTGGATCGGGATATTTTTCAGTGCCTAAGAACAACATATGCTCGAGAAAATGAGCCAGCCCACCCCGCCCTGCTGGGTTGTCACCACTGCCGACATACACATCCAATGCAGCGGCTGCTTTTTGTGTCGTCGGATCAGAAATGAGTAGCACTTGCAGTCCATTATCGAGGGTCAAAGCGCGATAGCTGCGATCGTCCATCGGACTCACGACTGGTTGATTCGACAAGTCATCTTGCACTGCCTTAGATTGAGAATTGAGATCGCACCCAAACAGCAGCCCAAAATACAGACCAAAAATCAGGGTCCAACCCAGTGTTCCTGTGATCATTCGACTCATTGACTGTCTCCCTCAGATATCTCTGTTATCGTATCGTAGGCCTCTGGCACAGGCCATGCACTCATAATTGCTTTAATGAGAGTTGCTAAAGGAATGGCAAAAAATACTCCCCACAAACCCCAAATACCACCAAAGAATAGTACCGCTAACACAATCGCGACAGGGTGTAAGTTGACCGCCTCAGAGAAAAGAAGCGGTACCAGCACATTCCCATCCAGTATCTGGATTATCAGATAGACCATGACCACAGTATAAAACTCGCTCCCAACGCCCCATTGGAAGAAAGCCACCATCACTACCGGTATCGTGACCAGTGTTGCACCAATGTAAGGTACGATGACTGAAAGCCCCACCAGCAGGGCCAACAGAGCCGCATAATTCAAATCAAGCCATAAAAACGCAGCATAACTGACGCCACCGACGATAAGAATCTCGATGGCCTTACCCCGCACATAGTTGGCAATTTGAGTATCCATTTCCGCCCAGATACGACGTAGCATGGGTCGCTCTTTTGGCAGGTGATTAGCGAGCCATCGCGTAATCGCTTCCTGATCTTTTAGAAAGAAAAAGACCAGCAGCGGAATCAGAATGGTATAGATGATGACGTTAAATAAGCCGGGTATAGAGCTCAAAGACAACTCAATCAGCTTTTGTCCCATCGTCGCAAGCTCACTTTGCAATGATGTGACGATCGTTTGAATCTGAGACTCTGACACCAACTGTGGATAGCGCTCCGGCAAGACCACTAATAGCGTCTGCCCCTGCTGCAGCATGCGCGGCAATTCAGATGCGAGTGAGCTCAGTTGCCGCCAGACCAAGGGAAATAGGCCAAGTAAAGAGCCAAAGAACATACCCACAAATAATCCGTACGCTGAAAGCACACCGGCCCACCTAGGCAAGCCGTACCCTTGCATTCTGGTCGAGACGCCCTGCACCAGATACGCCAAAATAATCGCGGATATGATCGGCGCCATGACCGCCCCTAGCACCATCATTAGAAAAAGCGTCACGGAAATCAGAACGAGCAATAGCAAGGATTCTTCTTCAAACAAATACCGGTCATACCATTTACGAAAGATCGTCAGCATAAAGCCTCTTGATGTGTCATGGGGTTCGCTTTGTGAAGTGATACTCAAACTCTTGATCTGACAAACGATGCGCTGTCATCATTTCATCGGCAAGCTGAGCAAAGGCGTGAAAGTCTCGCCATGAGCCCGGATCTGTTGCATGAACCAGAACCGAATCACCCTCGGCCGCCTGCAACAGGGTACGCTTTGCGAGTAGCAGCGGCATAGGACAATGTAGCCCTCTCGCGTCTACTGAATGATCCGCCATACTTTCCACCAACGCTGAATGACATTGCGCTCCGAAGTATACATCGTGTGCATGCGTTTAGGTATGGATAGAACTTTTAAACACCCCAGCGACTCTTACTTAGGGCAATGATAAGACAAATTGCTATACTGCCAGGCAGATCACCGACGACAGGAACACTGTGTTCAACACCGATCAAACAATTCGATCACACTGGCTCAAAGCCACTCGCGCCATCCTGCTCATCATGTTGAGTAGCGCGCTTCATGTGGCTGCGCAGGGAACCCAACCACTGAAAATCCCCGACTTGGGTTCCAGCGCTGGCACTCTTTTCTCACAAGAATACGAATACCAGCTCGGACGCACTTGGCTGCGACTCTTTCGGAGCCAAGTGCGTGTTTTCGAAGATCCCATGATGCAGAACTATCTCGAGGATATTGTCTACGAGATGGTTGAATTCAGCGAGCTGCAAGACCGACGGATAGAACTTGTCATTGTCAACAATCCCACCATGAATGCCTTCGCTGTGCCCGGCGGCGTAATCGGGATTCATACTGGCCTGTTCATGTATGCAGAAACAGAAGATCAATTGGCGTCGGTGATTGCGCACGAGCTTGCGCACCTCAGCCAGCGCCATTTTTCACGTCGGATAGAGTTTGCAAAAACCCAGCAACCACTGGCTTTAGCGGGACTTCTCGCCGGCCTCGTCCTGATGGCGACTACGGGCTCGGACATGGGTTTAGCAGCGATTACGGCAACTCAGGCGGCAACGCAAGACTCCTCGTTACGCTACAGTCGCGGTAATGAGCAGGAGGCCGACCGAATTGGCATGCAAACTCTGGCTAAATCCGGGCGTAATCCAGCGGCTACTCCGGCCATGTTCGAGCAAATGCTGCGCGCTTCTCGATTCTCTAGCGGTCAGAATATCCCCGAATTTTTGAGAACACACCCGCTGTCTGAGTCGCGCATCTCGGATACCAAAAATCGACTCCAAACCTATCCAGCCATCCCCAGTACACCCAGTCTTAATTTCCACCTGATGAAAGCGAGGGTACGAGTCAATTTAGCGGACACACCAGAAACTGCGGTCGCTCAGTTTAGGGCGATCAATGCAAATACGGAGCCGTTCCCAGAAGCGCACCAGTACGGCTTGGCACTTGCACTGAGTGCTGCCGGGCGTTACCAAGAAGCAAAAGAACTGATGCAAGCCCTGCTCGACCGAACACCAACCTCTCATATTTATCTGATCAGTCTCGCAGAAATCGGTATTGCGCAGCGTGATACGTCGTGGATCATTCCCCAGCTTGAGCGCGCTGTGATGGTATTTCCTGATAATGTGGCACTGACACTCACGCTCGCGAGAGCTCTCATGACGGATCAGAAAGCTCACATCGCCGCCAGCTTGCTTGATCCCATGACGAAACGAGAGCCAAATAATCCCCTGGTGTGGTACTGGCTGGCCGAAATCGAAGGCCTCGCCGGAAATATTCAGAATTTGCACCGCGCGCGCGGAGAGTATTTTTTACTGCACGGCATCGCTGACGAAGCGGAAAAGCAATTTAGATATGCGCTCAAATTATCGGAAAACGATTTTGTCGCTGCATCGGTTTTAGAAGATCGGTTGAAATCGGTGTACGAATTTAGAGCGCGCTTAGACAACCTCTAACGCAGACCGGGGCCTCAGAGCGAGGCCTTAAAATCTAACATACGATTGAGAGGCAGCATGGCGCGCTGAGCGAGTTCTGCGTCAACCTCTATTTCGTTACCACCGACTTCGAAAACGCGATCGAGCGCTTCGAGCTCATTCATCGCCATCCAGGGGCAGTTAGCACAACTTCGACAGGTGGCGCCATTGCCCGCTGTCGGCGCAATCAAAAACTGCTTATCAGGTGCCATCTGCTGGAGCTTGTAGAAAATGCCCTGATCGGTCGCCACGATCAAATGCGATGCCGAAGATTTGACCGCCGCATCAATAATTTGCGTAGTAGAGCCAACACAGTCGGCCAATGCCAAGACAGAGGCAGGCGACTCCGGATGAGCCAAGACTTCAGCATTGGGGTAAGCCTTCTTCAGATCGAGAATACCCCGCGCTTTGAACTCTTCGTGGACAATACAGGCACCATCCCACAACACCATATCAGCGCCAGTGGCGCGCTGAACATAGGATCCCAAATGTCGATCGGGTGCCCAAAGAATTTTTTCGCCACGTTGCTGAAGATATTCGGCGACTTGTAGTGCAATACTCGAGGTCACAACCCAATCACTGCGTGCCTTAACTGCCGCAGAGGTGTTGGCATAAACAACCACTGTTCGGTCTGGGTGTTCATTGCAAAAGGCATCGAACTCGTCGATCGGGCAACCAATATCTAAAGAACAAGTCGCCTCAAGGGTAGGCATTAATACCCGTTTATGCGGTGTCAAAATCTTGGCGGTTTCACCCATAAACTTTACGCCAGCAACCACCAGAGTTTCGGCCGGATGATCCCTACCAAATCTCGCCATCTCGAGTGAATCGGAAACGAAGCCACCGGTCTCTTCAGCTAGCATCTGAACCTCAGGAGCAGTGTAGTAATGGGCAACTAAAACCGCATTATGCTGCTCGAGTCTGATCTTAATCGCGTCCATCAAAGCCCGACTTTGCTCTGCAGAACGCTTGACGGTCTCGCCACGATCGAGATGATCTGTGATTTGCGCTCGGATTCTTGCTAAGTTCTCTGACGCCACACTCATAGGATTATTCACTGTCGACTGACCAAGAGCTGCAATATTAGCATAATTGAGCTGTAACGTGAGTGACTGGATTGTGGGCTCTGCACCGCCGAGTCTCGCGACACGGCCTCTCTTCATAGTTCTGCTGAGTCAACCAAAATAAGCTTTTTATGAAAAATTTAATTGTAAATGCCAACCCACATAAGTTAGCATTTTGTTTTTTATAAATAATTAAGGTGTGTAATTACGATCGCTGAAGTCAAATTGAATAACAGCCGTCTAGGAGAAGCCCATGCAAAAACAGCTCTCATTATCGCTCTCAGCGCTACTGGTTTTTCTTATATTGCTATCACCGATCGATTCACACAGCGAGTCGCTACGATGGCTCCAATAATCCATGTGCAAGCAGCACTCTAAACATTCATTTCTTCATGAATAGACGATTCTTTGTGATGTGCCGGGTGCGCGAAAGCTTTGGCGTCTACGGTGAATCTAGACTGGTTAGATCTGCACCAAAATCTCGATTCGCAACCGTCGCGAGCCCCCTAACTTGGCTCCATCTTTGCCCAGCGCAATCAATCTGCTAAGTAACAGTAGCGGAGTCTGGCAGCGGTTACTCTCGAATGAACTGATCCAGATCTGCGAAACAGATCGATATTTCTCGACGCGAACGCTTCCACTGATGCGAGTCCTTGTCGACAAACTGTTCCACCCAGAACCTAAAGAAGATATCAATCACACCACAGTGAACCAAATATTAGCTTTGTTCGACAACGACTCGAGCAAGATTGAGCGCTTATTCGACACCTTTTACTTGAATTGCGAGCGAGCAGCAAAGGATGCCAATACCGCGCTCGCACAGCACGACCAAGATAGCCTAAGGCAGATTGCGCACAGTATTAAGTCGGCAGCCTTAAATATTGGCGCCAGTAAAATAGCTGCGCTAGCTGAACAAATGGAACGTGGCGCTGATGATGCCACAACACGCACCTTACTTACCGGAATCACCAAAGAGAATCAGAGCTTCTTTGACTACGCGAGGACTCTGTATGTTGCGACTCCTTAACTCAGCCATCGCCCTTATGCTCGTTTGCGCTACACACGTTAGCGCGAGCAGTCTCGCCGACACTGGCACAAGGCGTTATATCGAGATTATCGATCCGCGAGCACCCATCAGTGATATCAATGAATATGTATTGCGCATGATCACGGACGACAGTGGCGCCATGTGGATCGCGACAGAGCATAATATTTATTGGCTGACACCGCACGACCATATCCATCGCGACAGTGAGGTGCAAAACGTATTTGCAATGCACCAGTCACGGAGTCTCTTCTTACTCGGCAACGATGTTCTGGTTCAATCAAGAGCTGGTGACTATCTTTACTTTGATCGGGGCCAGCATCAGTTTAAACCCATTAAAGCGCTATCGCCTCTAAGCCCCACCCTGACCAATGCCGCCACGGTGGCCATGAATGATAATCAGTTCGTTACGGTCGCTACCAACGGCGCGATCCATCTGCATTCGTTAGTGTCAGAGAACTTAAAGCCGACCGAGTTGTATACCATTGCTGTTGATACCTGCCAGTTCAGTCAACCCGAGAGTTGCCTTAAGATCATCCACAAGCTCATGCATGATACCGGCATTTCTGACCTGGGCTTTAAGTTGGTGTCGGGCATGAATCGAGCTTTTTACGCGTTCTCTGGTCTAGATGAACGCTTTACTGCGCGCTATTTTGATAACAACGGCGAGCTGTTCAGCGCCGACCAGTCGGCTTCCTGGATTGCGACTGATCAGTTTGATACCGCCCTTAAAGTCACAGGGATCACCATAACCCAGAGCCACACACTCCTGACCTCACTATCTGGAGTATTAATCTTAAACAACAGTGGATCCCTGCAGATCCTGCAAGAAAATAACAGTCGCCTCAAATCGAACTATGTTATTAGCACCTTTAAGAGCAATGACAATGAGATCTGGCTGGGAACGTACGCAGGGATCTCAGTTCTGAAACTGCAACTTTACGAGCGACTCAGTGATCGTACTTGCGAATTTTTATCAAGTGATACTGTCGGAGTTTTACCACTACCTGACTCCCTGCTAATCGCAACCTTGGCGGGTTTATATCGCGTGGAAAACCAGAACAACGCCTGCCAAGCCAACTTAATCAGCGGCTTGCCAGAGGAGCCACTTGGCGGCCTGATCGATTTGGGCGATCTCGCCTTGGCGATCGGATTTGAAGCGAATACCTTCATCGACAAATCGAATCTTGCTGTCATTCACGAGAACAGCGGGTTGCCACTCAACATTACCGGCTTGACCAGAAGCGCCTATTCCGAATCGGTCATCTTAAGCTCAATGACCAAAGGACTAACAGAATTCAAAGACGGTAGCTGGACCGATTCTCGCGACATTCCTGATTCCGCACCAGCCTGGAGCCCAACGATGGTTGAGGATCACATCTTTTTCATCAAAGACTTCCAACTCCATTATTTTGATGGCACTGAGGTTCGCCCGGTTGAGCAGCCCACAACGATTGCGCAGTCGAGCTTCCAGGTATTAGCGGCGACTCACAGTCCTCATGAATTCTTGGCAGGCACACTGGATTCCCAAGTGCTAAGACTGCGCTGGGACCCGCAAACTCGTAGCCTCCAGATCAAGCAAAGTGTCCCTCTAGCCGCTCAACCCTTCTCTATTCTTAGCGATCAGGAGGGTCACTTTTGGGTGGGCCTCAACAACGGAATCAACTATGTCAGTAAGGACTTCAGTCAAACTCAGTGGTTACCTGTCAGCGACGAATTTGGCACACCGGCTAATTTCAACTTCGCTGCAGCAACCCAACTGTCTGATGGGCGATTGGGGTTTGGGTCTACCAAGGGCCTGATCATCATTGATCCTCGATCAGCCTTGCTCGAAGAAACACTGCCGCTTAACCTAACGCGCTTGCGAGTTGATGGCTACGCTGGGAAACAACCGCTACCTTGGTCGCAACTCACGGACGTTTATCTGCCTCATGATACCCATCAGTTCACCGCAGAATTTGCTCTGATGGATTATGTCAGCAGAGAACGACAGAGTTACCAGTATCGGCTAGTTGGCCTAGAAGACGAGTGGACCTCTCCAAGCAATATACCCGTCGCGACCTACACAGACCTGCCCGCCGGCGACTATACCCTGCAAGTGAGAAGCGCTGCTGTGTCTGATCATGATCAGGAAATACCCATCGAACTTCAGATACATATCGCCACTGCACCCTGGCTCAGTTGGTATGCCCTGATGGCCTATGCGGGCTTCTTGATCTTCGCCATGGTTCGCTTGAAGCGCTTCTATGATACAAATAGGTTGCGTGCGGAGGCTGGCGAACTGTCGCGTGAAATGATTTATGCAGCCGAACAAGGGAGGCAGGCCTTGGCCCTGCGGCTCGATTGGACGCAAGAGGTCCTGGCCCAAGATCG
>OBPT01000555.1_pt1 | contig 10986 bp, 8 predicted proteins | sample 1534671 | NCBI WGS metagenome assembly OBPT01 (sample SAMEA3275494, study PRJEB22092) | marine metagenome | biome: ENVO:00000447 marine biome; feature: ENVO:00002042 Surface water; material: ENVO:00002010 seawater | collected 2014-06-21T11:00:00+00 | depth 1 m | reverse complement strand
CTTTTTAGGAACCACTTCCACAATCGCCAAACCATCTCCACGTTTCAAAGCCGTACGCAGAGAATCATTCAACCGTTCCTGAATTCCTTCGCGAGCGACAAGACGATCCACAACAACCTCAATGCTGTGGAGATGGTTTTTATCAAGTTCAATATTGTCCGCGAGCTCACGCACCTCACGATCAATCCGGATGCGAGCGAAACCCTCCGCAGCCAACCCACTGATCAATTTGCTATGGGTTCCTTTTTTGCCACGGACCACCGGGGCTAAAAGCTGATAACGGGTCCCTTCCGGAAGCGTGAGAATTTGATCGACCATTTCATCAATGGTTTGAGGTCGAATCGCTCGATTGCACTGCGGGCAATGAGGTTCTCCTGCCCTACCAAACAACAATCGCAAATAGTCCTGAATCTCCGGCACCGTGCCAACGGTGGAGCGAGGGTTGTGGCTCGTTGATTTCTGATCAATCGAAATCGCAGGTGAAAGCCCTTCAATGGCATCCACATCAGGTTTATCCACCTGACCAAGAAACTGACGGGCATACGCAGACAAGCTCTCCACGTAGCGACGCTGTCCTTCCGCAAAGATCGTGTCGAATGCCAACGAGCTTTTACCGCTGCCACTCACACCGGTGAAGACCACCAATTTGTTGCGCGGAATCGTGACGTCCACGTTTTTAAGGTTGTGCTGACGGGCGCCTCGCACCCGAATCACCTCCTCTAGGGACCCCCCACTCAAATTCACAGCCTTCGTCGAAGCAGCCTTCGTCGAAGCGGAATCATCCTTTGCGGTCGGAGCAGGGCGCCCCATACGGAGTGTGTTCAGCAGCCAAGAAGTCTAAGGAGACTGCTGCTGTTCAGGCTGCTCTTTGCTCCAACAAACTTGCTGCATAGGCTTGAGCATCCTCAAAATCCCCTCCAGCCAATTCAGCCAACTCTTGGCGTCTGGCCTGAGTGTCCCGCAGATGGGACACTCGCGAGCAGGTTTCTCCGTCCACCACCTCCTTACTGACGCGGAAGTGATGATCTGCTGCTGCGGCCACTAACGGTTGATGGGTCACACAAAACACCTGGCGATGCTTGGCCATGGTTCGCAGCAAGTTGGCCATCTCTCCACTCACGCGACCGCTCACACCACTGTCGATCTCGTCAAACAACAAGGTGCTGGATCCATCCACATCCGACAGGCAGGTTTTAAGCGCCAATAGAAAACGCGACATCTCCCCTCCTGATGCCACCTCAGCTAGAGGAGCAAGGGGCTGGCCTGGATTCGCCGAAAACAAAAAACAGATGGCATCGGCGCCTAGATCCATCGGCTCAACGGCAGAGAAATCCACCTGAAAACGCACGTTTTCAAGACCCATCGGCCGCAAATGGGTCATTAATCGCGCGTCAAGGCAGGCTGCGGAGGCCTGTCGCAACAGCGTGAGAAACTAGTGGCAGGAATCTCGATGCTGGTGAGCCTCCTGCTCCCGGTGGCGCAACGCCTCCAAAGCCGCGTCCGCACCACCCGCTGCCCGTTGATCACGCAGCGCATCGCGCCGCTCTATTAAGACCTTGAGTTCAACCCCATAACGCCGCTCTAAGCGTTTCAGCAAAGCGAGCCGTTCCTGCAACACACCTAATCGCTCTGGATCGCTCTCTAAGGACGCTCCATAGGCTTCAAGGCCCCGAATCAAATCAAGTAAACCAGCCTCTATATCCAGGCATTTCTCTGCAGAAGAGCTAAGGGAGGCATCAAGAATCTGCATTTGCTGCAACTCATGGCAGCAGGCCGTGAGGTGATCCAAAGCTGATGGAGCCTGTTCAGCGCCGTCTTGAAGCCTGCCAATCAACGCAGCAAGACCTTCGAGCAAACGCACACCATGAACCAAGCGGTCTTGCTCTTGTTCCAGCTGTTGAATTTCAGCGGGATCGTCTAGAGAGGCGGCCTCGAGTTCCATCAAGAACGCGTCTTGTTCCTCTTGCTGTTCTTGAAGGCGAAGACGATCGGTCTCCAGCTTCAAAACCTCGGCATGGCAGTTCTGCCATACCTGCCAACACTCACGCACGGTTTGTGCGCACTGCGCTAATTGCTCACCGCCCAGTCGATCAATCCAACGTCGTTGCTGACCCGGATAAGCAAGCTGTTGGGTTTGACCCTGCACCGTGAGGTCGATCAACAAAGGCCTGAGCTGGAGCAATTGCTGCCGGTTCACGACAGTGCCGTTCAGTCTTGAGCGGCTGCTCAAGCGTTCGTCTTGACGCCGCCACTCCCGCGACAAGATCAAATCCCCCCCGTCATCGTCCAGTTGATGGTCTTGAAGCCAACGCCGCGCGGCATGGTCCGGAGTGAAGGTCGCTTCAATCACGGCGCGATCACAACCCGTCCGCACCAACCGACCCGCGGACGTTCCCTGCATGCCACCAAGGAGGGCATCGAGGGCATCTAACAACAGCGACTTGCCTGCCCCTGTCTCACCAGTTAGCACTGAAAAACCGTGGTCGAACGCCAGCTCCAAGCGCTCGATCAGTGCGATGTTGTCCAGTCTCAGACCGGTCAGCACGGCGAACCCCAAGGTTCAACAAACCGTAGCGACGGCTTCGGTCGTTTAGAAGGGATCACCAACGCAGTGGCGGCTGTGGCACAACACGAGCTAGGAGATTTCATTGAGGCCGCCGGTCTGCTCGAGTACGACCCGGCTGCGATCACGCGGATCTATGCCGGCCATCCGCAGCGCTTACTACGCCGCCTCTGGCAAACCCTTGTCCCCATAGGGCTTTTACTGCTCGGAGTTGGTGTTGACAAACTCCTAGGACTGCTGAGCAATCAAGAGCGAGCCCGCACGAGAGCCAGGGAATGTGCCAATTTGCTCGTTGATCTCGGTCCTGCATTCATCAAGGCTGGCCAAGCGCTTTCCACGCGTCCAGACATCGTTCCTCCTGTGCTGCTCGAGGAACTGGCCCAACTCCAAGATCAACTTCCTGGCTTCGATAGCGACCTTGCCATGGCCTGCATCGAGGAGGACCTCGGTGCACCAGTCGACAGCATCTATGCGGAACTCGATCGAGAACCGATCTCCGCAGCATCTCTTGGCCAAGTGCACCAGGGGTATCTCAAGAGCGGGCAAAAAGTCGCCGTCAAGGTGCAACGACCTGGTTTACGAGAACAAATCACGCTTGACCTTTATATCGTTCGCAACATTGCTGCATGGCTTAATACAAACATCGGCCTTATTCGTAGCGATCTTGTTGCACTTATCGATGAATTAGGGAGCCGAGTTTTTGAAGAGATGGATTATCTCAATGAAGCAGCTAATGCAAATAAATTCCGTGAATTACACAAACAAAATCCACGGATTGCCGTTCCTGAAATTTTTGAAGATGCCACCAGTAGACGGGTGCTCACAATGGAATGGATTGATGGTGTCAAACTCACCAACCTCGAAGCTGTTCGGGAGTTAGGAATTGATCCCAATGACATGGTTGAAGTGGGGGTGAGCTGCAGCTTGCAACAGCTCCTCGAACATGGGTTTTTCCACGCTGATCCCCATCCTGGAAACCTTCTAGCCATGGCCGATGGTCGACTTTGCTACCTCGATTTCGGAATGATGAGTGAAGTCAGCCGTGAATCCAGAACTGGACTGATCCAAGCTGTTGTTCATCTTGTCAATCGCAATTTTGGGAAACTCTCCAAAGATTTCGTCACGCTCGGATTTTTAGCCGAAGACGTGAATTTAGAACCGATCGTGCCTGCCTTTGAATCCGTCTTTAGTCAAGCCATCGAGATGGGCGTGAATCGCATGGATTTCAAAAGTGTCACCGACGATATGTCCGGAGTGATGTACAAATTTCCCTTCCGAGTTCCTCCGTATTACGCCCTAATTCTCCGCTCTCTTGTCACCCTTGAAGGCATCGCGCTCAGTGTGGATTCGGAATTCAAAATCCTGGGTGCTGCTTACCCTTATTTCGCCAGACGTTTGATGGAAGATCCTGATCCTCAATTGCGTCAAAGTCTGAAAGAGATGTTGTTCGAAGGTGATGCCTTCCGTTGGACAAGATTGGAAGGTCTTGTTGCAAGTGCAGGGAGTCAAAGCCAATTAGATCTCGAGTCATTGCTCGATCAAGTGCTCGATTTTTTGTTTTCAGCCAACGGCGGCATGCTCCGCAATCAATTGGTTGAGGCAGTAGCGGATCGTTTGGATGCCATTGGTTGGACAGCCCTACAACGCATCGGGCGCCGCTTGCCGCGGCCTCTTCAACCAACGCTGCTGCTTGATGCCAGCCCATCCCTCAACGAAGACAGCTATCTCGACCTGGAGCCAATCCGGCAACTCATCGGCGTTTTACAGCAATTGCCAGGTTTCAATCCTGATCTTGTGTTTAGTCGACTTCCTCGCTTGATTCGTGAACGGGATGCAAGACAAATGGGAGTTGCCCTAGCTCAGGGATTAGCCGAACGCGGAGTTGTCCGCCTCGTTAAAGCAGCTGCAGGAAGTCCGAATTAGATTCCTGCAAAAGATCAAGTTCATGCTCCGCAGATCCAGCCGCCAAACCATCCTGGCGTTTGGTGCCGCAATCGGTCTCAGTATTTCATCAGCGCTGCAACCGGCCCTTGCAGCCAAGGATGTTGCTCTCGTAAGCGGGGCCTACAAACGCTCAATCTCTGTCAGTGACATTGTCTATCTTGCAGACACTGGCAAAGCCAGGGGCATTCTCTCGGATGTTCTACGCCTCGGAAAACAGGATCCCAAAGAGGTCGCCAAATTACTGAATCAGAAGCTTGATCTTCCTTTAGTTCTAACCAGTCGATTGATGTCCACTCGCATTGGAGACGTCATCATTCGCCGTGTCGCAGCGATTATTTATCCCCTCAAAGTGCCTGATCCCTCAGTGAGTGTTCCTGCAATCCGAGCCGGCGTGATTAATGGTCTACAAAAAGAGGAAGGTGGCCTCACAGTGATCAATTTTCTAGATGCCTATCCGGCAGACGTCATGGAAGTGAATATTCCTGCTCTGCTCGGTTTGATCGAAAAAGCTGAATCCATTGCTGGCTTAGTGAAATTCTTCTCCGATTCACCACTCGACGGGTTGAAATAAAGCGTTCGCAAAACCCGACCACTCGGTCCAGACACATAGATTTCTGAAGTTGTTGCTCTCTGCGGGTGTCCGTACTCAAGAACCTCCGCCGGCGTTTCACGGCCAAACCGGTCATGCAGGACTGGCCCGGGCTCATCGAGGCCTATCGATCTTGGCTTCCCGTCTCGTCTGCCACTCCAGTCATCACCTTGCACGAGGGTGCAACGCCACTCATTCCGGTCCCATCTGTGGCGGAACGCATTGGCCGCGGAGTGAAGGTTTTCGTGAAGTACGACGGTCTTAATCCCACTGGATCCTTCAAAGACCGTGGAATGACCATGGCGATCAGCAAGGCCAAAGAAGCCGGCTGTGAAGCGGTGATTTGTGCCAGCACGGGCAACACCAGTGCTGCCGCTGCCGCCTATGCCCGTCGTGGCGGAATGAGGGCCTTCGTATTGATCCCAGACGGATATGTCGCGCAAGGGAAACTGGCGCAAGCCCTGGTTTACGGAGCTGAAGTGCTGGCGATCCGGGGCAATTTCGACCGTGCTCTCGACATCGTTCGCGAAGCAGCTGAGAAATACCCGACCACCTTGGTGAACTCGGTAAATCCTTACCGACTCCAGGGACAAAAAACCGCTGCCTTTGAAATTGTCGATGCCCTAGGAGATGCTCCCGACTGGCTGTGCATCCCGATGGGAAACGCTGGAAATATCACGGCCTACTGGATGGGATTCCAGGAATATCAGCAAGCTGGTCGCAGCCGGCGTTTGCCGCGAATGATGGGCTTCCAAGCCAGTGGCTCCGCGCCACTGGTGAATGAAACCACCGTGAGCGATCCGGAAACAATCGCTACCGCGATTCGCATCGGCAATCCCGTGAACCGGGAGAAAGCCATCGCAGCCCGTCAGGCCAGCAAAGGTGCTTTCCTGGATGTCACCGATGCGGAAATCATCGATGCCTACAAACTGCTCGGTGGCCAAGAAGGAATCTTCTGTGAACCCGCCAGTGCAGCCTCTGTGGCGGGCTTAATCAAACGTGCAGCAGAGGTTCCGGACGGAGCAACGGTGGTCTGTGTGTTGACCGGAAATGGTCTCAAAGATCCGGACTGCGCCATCAACAACAACGACGCCTCTTTCTACGCCGATCTTGATCCCGATCTGAGCACCGTCGCCAAGGTGATGGGCTTTTAAATCGGCGCTCCATGGAAGATCCACACCACAGGCTGTGGTTGTCTGCAGCACCTTCATAGGGTCTAAAAGCCCTTTAAAGAGGTGAATGCCATCGGAATGAGTGGATTCATGGATGTCAACACCTGGATGATCGTTGGCTTCTTATTGGCGGCCTATTCGGTTGTTGCCAACGACTCACTTCAAACCCTCGGCACTTACATCTCTTCCAACAAGACACGCAGCCCTAAAGGGGTCCAGATGCTCTTCATCTGCACGATCACGGTTGCGGTGCTGATGCTCGGCTGGTTTCTCAAGAACGGTGATCCGGCCTGGGGGCGACTCAGTGTTCCCGGTAAAGAGTTTCCGCTTCCTGAACCCTTCACCTGGGTCTACATCCTTCCTCCCCTTGCCGTGCTGGCTCTGACTCAGTGGGGTGCACCCGTGAGTACATCCTTTCTCGTGCTCTCCTCGTTCCATCCAACGAATATCGGACAGCTGCTGAACAGCTCTCTTACGGGTTACTTGGTGGCGTTTGGCGTTGGTCTCATCGCCTACGGCCTCGGCATGTGGCTGCTGGAGCGCTGGGTGTTTCGGCGCACGCAGGAAGGCAAAGAGATCAACAGGATCTGGTTTGGCCTGCAGTGGCTCTCCACCGGTTTTCTTTGGAGCATGTGGCTGGTGCAGGACCTCGCCAACATTTTTGTCTTCCTACCTCGCCAACTTGAGTTCTTCCCCATGGCGATCTGCACGGCGGTGCTTTGCGTGGGCCTGTGTGTGTTGGTTGCCACCGGCGGCGGCCCGCTCCAGGCCGTCTTACGCACCAAAACCAACACCTCCGATTTGAGGTCAGCCACGGTGATTGATTTCTTCTTTGGTCTCTGCCTTCTCTATAAAGCGTTCCTGTCCTCGTTCCCCCTCAGCACCACATGGGTGTTTCTGGGTTTGATCGGTGGCCGAGAGATTGCCCTACGGATCAAGGAAAAGGAGTTTGAGGTTGTATTCACCAATCGTGAGGGCGGAAACCTCGGCAGGATCATTGGTAACGACCTTTGGAAGGCCTTCGTCGGCCTTGTGGTGAGCCTCGGGGTTGCGCTCGGTATTCAGACTCTGATTTGACTCGGCGGCGGATGAATTCCCCAAAGACTTCAAAGAAAAGAGTCCAAGAGCGACTGATGCGCTCACGACGAAAGGAGGAGTGGATCCTCTCGTTGAGCCTTCGATAGCAAGCAAATGCGCTGAGTTCAGATCACAAAGTGCCTGAGGAATCCGCGAATTGTCTTGCTTTTAAATCGTGGAAAACCAGGGACAACTCACCCCCTTCAATAGTTGCGGGTATTCCCCAGGCTGTGGGGACTGGGGAAACGGATCAATTCTCCCCATCGCTCTCCTTGAGTTCCACAACCTACCGGCTTCAAAAACAGTGAGTACGGGGTGGGTTTGAGCTTCTTTCCCCCGTTTCCACAGGACCTACTACGGCTGTTTTAGTAGTTCTTTTAAGAGAATAAAAACAGCCCTAAAGCCGGGGAACACAAAAAAAACGTGAAACCATTGCGCTTCTCCCGAGCCTGTGAAATCGTGTGGAGAGATTTGTTTCCGCCGTTGGCTCGGACCTCATGAAATTGGTCTGTTCTCAGGCAGAACTCAACACGGCTCTGCAGTTGGTTAGTCGCGCTGTCGCCTCGCGACCAACCCATCCGGTGTTGGCCAATGTTTTGCTCACCGCTGATGCCGGCACGGATCGGCTCAGCCTCACAGGATTCGATCTGAATCTGGGAATTCAGACGTCACTCCCTGCTTCTGTCGACAGCAGTGGGGCAGTAACTTTGCCCGCCCGTTTGCTTGGCGAAATCGTCTCCAAGTTGTCCAGTGATTCGCCGGTGTCGTTGTCCAGTGATGCGGGCGCTGACCAGGTCGAGCTCACCAGCTCCAGCGGCAGCTATCAAATGCGCGGAATGCCTGCTGATGATTTTCCTGAGCTCCCGCTCGTGGAGAACGGAACAGCCTTGCGCGTGGATCCCGCATCCCTGCTGAAAGCCCTGCGTGCAACCTTGTTTGCCAGTAGTGGTGATGAAGCGAAACAGCTCCTTACAGGAGTCCATCTGCGCTTCAATCAGAAATCTTTGGAGGCCGCATCCACCGATGGGCATCGCTTGGCGATGTTGACGGTTGAGGACGCTTTGCAGACTGAAATCAGTGCTGATGACGCTGAGACTGAGGAATTAGCTGTCACGCTTCCGGCACGCTCCCTGCGTGAGGTGGAGCGATTAATGGCGAGCTGGAAAGGAAACGATCCAGTCAGCCTGTTTTGTGAGCGCGGTCAAGTTGTGGTGCTCGCGGCCGATCAAATGGTGACGAGCCGAACCCTGGAAGGCACCTATCCCAATTACCGCCAGCTGATTCCCGATGGTTTTAGTCGCACGATTGATTTCGATCGGAGGGCTTTTATTTCCGCCTTGGAACGCATCGCTGTCTTGGCTGACCAACACAACAATGTGGTCCGCATCGCGACTGAGCCAGCCACGGGATTGGTTCAGATCAGTGCTGATGCCCAAGACGTGGGGAGTGGCTCTGAGTCTTTACCGGCCGACATCAACGGCGAGGCCGTGCAAATTGCCTTCAATGTGCGCTACGTCTTGGATGGCCTCAAAGCCATGGATTGTGATCGTGTCAGGTTGTCTTGCAATGCCCCAACAACGCCGGCGATCCTCACCCCTTCCAATGATGATCCTGGCCTCACCTACCTGGTGATGCCGGTTCAGATCCGTTCCTGAAACCGTTCACGACGCCTTGACTGTTCCGGACCAGCTCCTCTTGAGCGATCTGTTGCACCACCGGGTGCGCTGTGATCAGGGCCTTGATCATGGGCCAGGGGTCATGGCTTGGATGCACCCGCCTGTGCATCGCCTGCTCGGTTGGGTGAGTCGCCCGTCTGCGTTGCGTACGAGCCGAGATGTTTGGCGTCTTGATCAATGTCGTGGATTCGACGATCAACAGGTTTTTGTGAAGGGGGCTCCGGCAGAAGCCGATCAGATCACTTTGGATCGGTTGCCAACTCTTTTGGATGCCGACCTTCTCAATGCCGATGGAGAGAGGGTCGGCATCATCGCCGATTTAGCTTTCCTGCCAGCGAGCGGGCAGATCAGTCATTACCTCGTGGCACGGAGTGACCCTCGGCTGCCTGGAAGCAGTCGCTGGCGCTTATTGCCGGATCGCATCGTTGACCAACAGCCGGGCTTGGTGTCGACGGCGATCCATGAACTCGATGATTTGCCTCTGGCTAGGGCCAGTGTTCGGCAGGATTTTCTTCAGCGCTCAAAGCAGTGGAGGGAACAGCTGCAGCAGTTTGGTGATCGCGCTGGGGAGCGCCTGGAAGGGTGGTTAGAGGAACCGCCTTGGGACGAGCATCCTGCGGCTTCTGACGCTGCATCGTCCTATCCGTCAGCAGCATCTTCTGCGGTGGACCCACTAGATGACTGGGATGATGGCGATTGGCCCGATGAACCCCAGGTAGAGCGTGGCCGCTCCGTTCGAAAGGATCCGATCGATCGAAATGATTGGCCTGATCACGAGGAAGATCCTTGGGTCTGATCGTCGGCAACACTGGGTACAGATAAGTCAGCGGTTGTGACCCAGTCCTCTCATGCGGTTGCGGCATTTGATCTTGGGGCAGCTCTGCGCCAGGAAGGGCTCACCGAAACGGATTACAGCGAAATTCAGCGTCGTCTCGGACGGGATCCCAACCGCGCTGAGTTGGGCATGTTTGGTGTGATGTGGTCGGAGCATTGCTGCTACCGCAATTCCAGACCCCTGTTAAGTGGTTTTCCAACGGAAGGCCCACGCATTCTCGTGGGTCCTGGAGAGAACGCTGGCGTGGTGGACCTGGGTGAAGGTCACCGCTTGGCGTTCAAAATTGAAAGTCATAACCACCCTTCAGCTGTTGAGCCTTTTCAGGGCGCTGCCACTGGGGTGGGTGGAATTTTGCGCGACATTTTCACGATGGGCGCCAGGCCGATTGCGTTGCTGAATGCCCTGCGTTTTGGACCATTGGAAGAACCAGCAACCCGTGGTTTGGTGGAAGGGGTTGTGGCTGGTATCGCCCATTACGGCAATTGCGTTGGCGTGCCCACCGTGGGTGGAGAGGTGGCATTCGATCCGTCGTATCAGGGCAATCCCCTGGTGAACGCCATGGCCTTGGGCCTGATGGAAACGGATGACATCGTCCGTTCTGGAGCCGCTGGTGTGGGCAATCCGGTGGTGTACGTGGGAAGCACCACGGGCCGGGATGGCATGGGAGGCGCCAGTTTTGCGAGCGCTGAGCTCAGTGCGGATTCACTGGATGACCGGCCTGCTGTGCAGGTTGGAGATCCGTTTCTCGAGAAGGGCTTGATTGAGGCTTGCTTGGAAGCCTTTCAGAGCGGTGATGTCGTTGCCGCTCAGGATATGGGTGCAGCGGGTCTCACCTGTAGTTGTTCGGAGATGGCAGCGAAGGGAGATGTGGGCGTTGAGTTGGACCTCGATCGGGTGCCCGCAAGAGAACACGGCATGACCGCCTACGAATTCCTGCTTTCGGAATCCCAAGAGCGCATGTTGTTTGTTGTGCGTTCGGGGCGGGAGGAGCAGTTGATGCAGCGTTTCCGGCGTTGGGGACTTCAAGCGGCCGTTGTCGGTCGCGTTTTGTAGGAGCCAGTGGTGGGGGTGTTGCAACACGGTGCGGTGGCAGCAGAAGTACCGGCCCGAGCCTTGGCAGAAGACACCCC
>OBPT01000554.1_pt1 | contig 10993 bp, 9 predicted proteins | sample 1534671 | NCBI WGS metagenome assembly OBPT01 (sample SAMEA3275494, study PRJEB22092) | marine metagenome | biome: ENVO:00000447 marine biome; feature: ENVO:00002042 Surface water; material: ENVO:00002010 seawater | collected 2014-06-21T11:00:00+00 | depth 1 m | reverse complement strand
AATGACTTAGATAATGACTTAGATAATGACTTAGATAATGACTTAGATAATGACTTAGATAATGACTCTCAAGGGAGCGGCGGAGAAGGAGGGATTGAAGCAAACAGCCCAAAGGCTGTTTTCACCCCTTCGGGGCGGTGTCGCAAGCGACACCGTCTAAAACGCTCCTCGGGTCGCGTTTTATCGAACCCAGAGTTCTCATCAAACCGCCGACTCAACCCCTAAAGTAAAAAGCCTCCACTCGGGAGGCTTCCTAATTTAGATGGCGGAGAAGGAGGGATTCGAACCCTCGATACGCTATTAACGTATACTCCCTTAGCAGGGGAGCGCCTTCAGCCACTCGGCCACTTCTCCGGATTGATGGACCGCATTCTAGAACGGTTGCGATGCGACGTGAACCACATTCGTCGTGAAAAAAACCGCGAATGACATCGGTATCCGCGCAGGGTAATGCTCGCCGTCTTGCTTACTAGTCTTTAGCAGCCTCTCCGGCCGCCGCTTCTTCAATTCGATTCAAAATTTCTTCACGATGCACAGCGACTTCCTTCGGCGCATCAACACCGACACGCACCTGATTGCCTTTGACACCCAACACGGTAATGGTCACATCGTCGCCAATCATGAGTGATTCACCCACTCGTCGTGTCAATATCAGCATGGTTCACATCCTTGTTCAATCGAGCCGCCCTTCATTCGCAGCCACTGTGCACGGCGTCGCAACCACATGACGCCAAGTTATCAATCACTAAACTTACTCAGCGTCTACCATATCAAGACCAAAAGCAGAATGCAGGCTCCGCACGGCCAGTTCAAGATATTTTTCTTCAATGATGACCGAGATTTTGATCTCCGAAGTACTGATCATATGAATATTCACGCCGACATCCGCCAGTGCCTTAAACATGGTTGCTGCGACCCCAGAATGGGAGCGCATGCCTACGCCCACCACCGAGACCTTGGCAATATGATCATCCGAGATCACTTCTCCTGCGCCTAACTCGGCGACAACCGGTGCCAATACCGCCGCCGCTGCCTCCATATCGCCGCGCGCCACAGTAAACGTAAAATCAGTCGCATGTTCGCCACGGCTATTTTGTAAAATAACATCCACTTCGATATTCGCCTCACCGACCGGGCCTAAAATGCGGTACGCCATCCCGGGGTTATCGGGAACACCCATGACCGTCAACTTGGCTTCATCTCGGTTAAATGCAATTCCCGCAATCACAGGCGCTTCCATAGAGGCACTCTCCTCAGTCGTAATCAATGTACCCGGGCCTTCCTCAAAACTGCTCAGCACTCTTAGAGTAACCTTATACTTACCCGCAAACTCCACGGCGCGTATTTGCAGAACCTTAGAACCCATACTCGACATCTCGAGCATTTCTTCAAACGTAATGTGTTCTAACCGTTTCGCGCCATCGACCATTCGAGGGTCTGTGGTGTAAACACCATCAACGTCGGTATAAATTTGGCATTCCTGCGCTTCCAAGGCAGCGGCCAGCGCCACAGCGGTCGTATCAGAACCCCCTCGACCCAAGGTGGTGACATTGCCCTGCAAATCAACACCTTGGAATCCAGCAACAACGGGGACGCCGCCATTGTCGAGCTCTATTTTCAGCGTATCGATCTGAATGTCCTGAATGCGCGCTTTGTTATGTGCACTGTCAGTCAAAATGCCGACTTGATTACCACTGAAGGAGCGAGCGCGGATATCACGTTGACTCAGCGCCATACTCAGCAGGGCAGTCGTGACCTTTTCGCCTGTGCTCAGGAGCGCATCCAGCTCTCTCGGTGCGGGGTTGGCCTGAACCTCGCGCGCGAGGCTCAGCAAACGATTGGTTTCACCCGACATCGCAGAGACGACCACGACCACATCGTGGCCCTCGCTTTTAAAGCGAGCCACTCGATCTGCCACCAACCCGATCCGCTCTGGCGAACCGACCGATGTGCCACCGTATTTCTGGACAATAAGCGCCATAGTGCGGAATGTGCTGTGAATAAGAGGCGCCATTAAACACGATTCAGCGCTCGCTGAGAACTAGGAGCGGTCATAGTGGCAAGCTTCGTTGTGATCCTCTAGGCTCTTCCCCTCGCAATGATAAGCGCTTCGACTATGACAATTGCTGACCCACTTTATACCGATTGGCTGCATCAACAGATTCGCGTCAAGCCCGATCAACTCGCCGTCTATGATCTTTCAGCGGCCCGCTCCTTCACCTGGCAGCAGTTAAATGATCGCGTCGATGCACTCGCGCACCGCCTGATCCGTGAGGGCATCGCACACGGTGATCGGATTGCCTATTTGGGACTCAATAGCTCCGATGTCATCGAAATGTTCTTTGCGACTACCCGTATAGGCGCCATCTATGTCCCCTTAAATTTTCGCCTGACGGCATCGGAGCTCACTTATATTCTGGGAGATTGCGCGCCGTCTGCGGTCTTTTATGATCAGGCATTTAAAGCCGTGATTGATGACATCGATGCCGTAGCGATGCCTCATCTCACCATAGAAACCACACTCGATGGTCGTGATAGCGCTTACGAAAGGTGCCTGATGACCAACGAAGCAGCCTTGCCAGCAGCCCCTGCCAATGGCGATACGCTGTCGATGATCATGTATTCCTCTGGCACCACAGGCAAACCCAAGGGGGTGATCTACACCCATCGTATGATGCTGGCGTCGGCCCTCAATCTACTCCAACCCAGCGAAGCCAGTCCCGAGACCAGAGCGCTGAACGTGATGCCACTGTTTCACATCGGTGGCATGCAGTTCGTACTGATGACAATGAAGTGCGGTATTCCCTACCTGATGATGAAAAGCTTTGATCCCACCGCGATGCTAGCCGCCATTGGCGACCCTGAACTGGGCATTACCAATATCGGAGGGGTACCGGCGATGTGGAGCGCCATGTCGCTGGCTCCCGAGATCGAGAGCACCGACTTGAGCCGCCTCAGAGTCGCTGCCACCGGCGCAGAATCGGTGCCCGAACCGATGCTGAAAGACTGGCAAAAACGAGGCATTCTGCTACAGGAAGTCTATGGCATGACGGAAACCGGCGGGGTCGTTTGTATGGCACAGAAAGCCGACCTCCCAGAGCATATGGGTTACGCCGGTCGCGCCCTACCCTACGGCGAATTCAAAGTCATGACATCGAACACCGAAGAAGCAAGCCCCGGCGAGTTAGGTGAAATCTGGATGCGAGGGGCCTCGGTCACCCCGGGTTACTGGAATCGTCCCGATGCCACCGAAGAGACTTTTGTGGACGACTGGCTCAAGTCGGGCGACATCGGGCGAAAAGACGAGACTGGGCGGTTATCAGTGGAGGACCGCATTAAGGATATGTATATCTCCGGTGGTGAAAACGTCTATCCCGCAGAAGTCGAATCGGTTCTCATGGCACATCCTGATATCCGCGAAGTCGCCGTGATTGGCGTTGCAGATAGCAAGTGGGGAGAAATCGGTTGCGCGGTCATTGCTAGCCTCAGTGGCGAGGCGGTCACGCTGGCTTCGGTGCATGCCCTCTGCGACAGCACACTGGCGCGGTTTAAATGGCCGCAGCAGATAATGCATACCGAGGCATTGCCCCGCAATAGCACCGGAAAAGTGCAAAAATTTTTATTACGTCAGGCGCATTCCTAACCGATCAGCTCGCGAGCGGTATCAGGTGAGTTGCGTTGCTATCCACGCCGGGAAAGACGCCAACGCGCCAGGCAAGGCGGCCACATCGGACCCTCCTCCCTGCGCCATGTCAGGCCGACCCCCGCCTTTACCGCCGAGTTCGTTGGCAAAGTGCTTAATCACGTCGCCCGCCTTAATCCGGTCGATCGTGTCGGGGGTTACCCCCGCAACCAAAGTGATTTTGCCATCTTCCACTGCGGCCAATAAAATGACGCCCGTTCCCAGCTTATTTTTGCACTGATCAAGCGTATCCCGCAGCGTTGCGACCGTGGCCCCCTCAAGCTGAGCAGCCAGCACTTTGATACCGCTGACCTCCACTGCGTCTTGGGTCAAATCGCCACCAGAGGACGTCGCTAATTTCTGACGCAATCTGGCCGCTTCTTTTTCCAGATCGCGCACCTCAGAACGCAAAGACTCAACCTTCGTCGCTAGGGTGTCAGGTGCCGCCTTGAGTACGCTACAGACCTGCTGCATTTGCGTTGATAGTGAGGCAAAGGCGGCCAAGGCAGCGCCGCCTGTCACCGCCTCTATACGTCGCACGCCACTGGCAACGCCTGACTCGGCGGTTATCCAAAACAGTCCGATATCCCCCGTGCGCGACACGTGAGTGCCGCCACAAAGCTCCACAGAAAATCCCTCTGAACCCATAGTCAATACGCGCACTTCATCACCGTACTTTTCGCCAAACAGCGCCATTGCGCCTGCCTCGACGGCCGCCTCCATCGACATGAGGTCAGTCGACACCGCGGCATTTTTGCGGATTTGATCATTGACGACTTGGGTCACTTTGGCGAGCGACTCGCTCGATACAGGCTCTCCATGAGAGAAGTCAAAGCGCAGCCGCTGTGAATCCACCAATGAGCCTTTTTGTAAAATGTGGTCACCTAACTCACGACGCAGGGCTTCATGGAGAAGGTGCGTCGCAGAGTGGTTGAGCCGTGTTCGATCGCGAAGATCCGCATCAATGCTCGCGTGAACTTGATCGCCAACGGTGAGCGTCCCACGGGTGGCAGTGAGGTGGTGCAAGTGATGGCCTTGCGCTTTAGTGGTGTCGGTTACCTCAGCGGTCGCGTTTGCACTGCTCAGATGACCGCAATCGCCTACCTGCCCACCACTCTCGCCATAGAAGGGGGTGCGGTCGAGAATCACGACGCCCGTCTGATCCGTTGCAAGCGTGTCCACTGATTCGCCTTCGACCACGATCGCCAGTACGGTGCCGTCAGCCTCGTTCACATCATAACCGAGAAAATCCGTCTCACCTGCAATGCTAACCGACTGGCTATAATCCACTTTGAAGCCAGCGTGATCTTGTGAGCGCTGGCGCTGTGTCGCCATCGCGGCTTCATAGCCCTCAAGGTCGATCGTCAGACCTCGCTCTCGCGCAATGTCATTGGTCAGGTCGACCGGAAAGCCATAAGTGTCATAGAGTTTAAAAATAACGTCGCCGGGTATCACGTCATCGGCGACGGCGTGCAGCGCGTCTTCCAGTATGGCCATCCCGTTGTCGAGTGTGCGGGCAAATTGCGCTTCTTCACCGTCAAGTGCGGTGGTAATCGTCGACTGATGCTCTCGTAGTTGCGGGTAGGCAGACCCCATTTGCGCTACCAACTCCGGCACCAGCGCCGCAAAGAAAGGCGCCTTCGCACCCAACTTATTACCGTGTCGGATCGCGCGCCGAATAATACGGCGTAACACATAGCCGCGACCCTCATTGCCTGGCAGTACCCCGTCAGCAATCAAAAACGCGCTGGAACGCAGATGGTCTGCAATCACCCGTAGCGACTTGTTGGTCGTATCCGTGGTGCCCAACTGTGACGCGACCGCACTAATTAGCGCGGTAAAGAGGTCAATATCGTAATTAGAATGGACGCTTTGCATCACCGCGGCGATGCGCTCTAGACCCATCCCGGTATCAACGGAGGGTGCCGGTAGCGGGTTCAAGTTACCCTGGGCATCACGGTTGTATTGCATGAAGACGAGATTCCAGATTTCAATGTAGCGATCAAGGTCGTCATCGTCACTACCGGGTGGTCCACCCGGCACCTCTGGTCCATGATCATAAAAAATTTCCGAACAGGGACCACAAGGGCCCGTATCACCCATCTGCCAAAAGTTATCCTCATCGAGGCGCGACAGTCGAGCGGGGTCTACGCCGATTTCGTCGACCCAAATTTGTGCCGCTTCGTCGTCGCTGATGTGAACCGTTACCCATAATCTCTCGGCAGGTAACCCCAAGGTTTGAGTCAAAAATTCCCAGCCATAGCGAATCGCTTCGCGCTTGAAGTAATCGCCAAAGCTGAAGTTCCCGAGCATCTCAAAGAAGGTGTGATGCCGCGCGGTATACCCTACATTTTCTAGGTCATTGTGCTTACCACCCGCACGCACACATTTTTGAGCCGTCACCGCCCGCTGATAAGGGCGCTGTTCGACACCCAAAAAGGTTTCTTTAAATTGATTCATGCCCGCATTGGTGAACAACAGCGTGGGATCATCTGCAGGAACCAGCGAACTAGACGTCACTCTCGTGTGACCCTGCGCCTCAAAATAGCTCAGAAAGGCTTCGCGAATATCGGCAGTTTTCATGCGGTTTTCTCAGATTCGTTAGCGTGTCGGCGGAGTGACCGATACTTAGGCAAGCTGTGCGGAGAGTTCACCCTCTTCCATTGGGCGGCCAGCAAGAATATGCAAATGAAGATGGAAAACGGTCTGCCCACCTCCTTCACCATTGTTGATGACCAATCGAAACCCCTCGCCCACTCCCAAGTCATTCGCCACCCGACCGGCCACCAACAGCAAGTGGCCCAGCAACGCCTGATCCTCAGGGTCAGCGTCGACCAATTTAGGGATGGGCTGACGGGGTATGACCAACACGTGAGTTGGCGCCTGAGGATTAATATCCTGAATGACCACACAGTGCTCATCCTCATAGAGAAAATCAGAGGGAATTTCTCCCCGGATGATTTTCCCAAAAATGGTATCCGCCATGGCTCTCTACTCAGTCGAGTTTTTCGTCAGTGGTGAGTGCACGCGCTTCTTCCTCTAACATGACAGGAATGCCATCGCGCACCGGGTAAGCCAATCCACTCGCCTTACACAACAATTCCTGTTTTTCCTCGTCGTACACCAGAGGCGCTTTGCTGACCGGGCAGACGAGCACACTTAGCAGTTTAGGATCCAGCACTGAAAAACCCCCTGATCAAAAAGAGGAGTATAAGCCCTCAAGCGATCAAGAGCATCGGTCAATCTGGCATCGGTGGGACTAATAATTGCGGGTCTATCCGATGAGCAAACCAGCTCATTCGCCAATCGAGGTGCGGGCCCGTCGCCCTCCCTGTTGCCCCCACTGCACCTAGCAAATCGCCAGCGTCCAAGCGGTCGCCCACAACGACAGACACCTGACTTAAGTGTAAAAATGAGGACGATAGGCCATAGCCGTGATCGATGATCACTGTGCCACCGGAGTAGAAAAGATCAGATTCCGCTAAGGTCACCTCTCCGGCAGCCGGTGCCGAGACCAGCGTGCCAGCGGGCCGGGCGATATCGACGCCATAATGGGGTGCTCCCGGCGTTCCGTTATAAATGCGCTGACTGCCATAAACACCGCTAATCGGGCCGGTGACGGGCCAGATAAAGCCCCCTCGCAGCCCCTCAAGACCATCAGTGCGCTCGATCCGACGACTTTTTGCCGCCTGAACCCGCGCCCGCTCGGCGCGCGTCCGGGCAAGTTGCTCCTGGCTCGGCGTCACCGTTTGTTGCGGCACTCCTGTCACACGCTGCAGCACATAGTCGCGCTGGGTCACAGTGATGTCTTGCTGGCAGGTGTGCTCCGTTACCACCAGGAGCGTGTTGACCGCTGGCATGTCACGACCCAATCCGAGTACAAAGTATCCCCCCGGCATAATGGGGACACGCTGATCAGCAAACCGTATCTCAGTAGCTCCTAGCGCTTGCCCCCAGAGCAGTCCCCCTTGAACGGCGTCACCCTGCAGCGAGACGCATGAGTCAGCCAACGTAGCAAGTGAGTACAGGCCACCAATACAGGCCATCACGCTTTTGAGAGGGCCCTTAAATATCGGCATGTGTCTCATGGGCCTTCATCCATTTCACCTTGAACAGGACAATCAGTTTACGCCAGCAGGGCCGGACAGGTTAACCAAGGCTTGCCTCTTTGGACAGCCAGTCAACTATCCGCCGCTCGATCTTTCCCAAGGTGACCCGAGCGTTTTACACTCGTACCATGAGTCGATATCGCCCACCGCGGGTACAGGGATCACCCTACATCACCCCAGAGGGCGAGGCCGTGCTGCGTGCCGAGTTGCACACCCTCTGGAAGGTGGAGCGACCCGAGGTGACCAAAACAGTGAGCGCGGCCGCAGCCAATGGTGATCGCTCTGAAAATGGCGATTATATTTACGGTAAGAAGCGGCTGCGCGAGATTGACGCGCGAGTGCGCTTTTTGCGCAAACGGCTTGACGTGATTCAGGTTGTCGCAGAACCGCTTGGTGATCCCAATACCGTCTGGTTTGGTGCCTGGGTGACGGTAGAAGATGAAGCGGGCACGCATCATGAGTGGCGCGTCGTCGGACCAGATGAATTCGACGTCAGCCAGCGCAAAATCTCCTGTGACTCGCCAATGGGTCGTGCGTTATTGGGTAAGCAGGCGGGTGCCGATATCTCACTCGAGACCCCTGACGGCATCGACGAATGGTACGTGGTCTCGATACGCTACGCGGCAGACTCACTGACCTGACGAGCCACGCCACCTTGATGCAGCCAGTATGCGTTTTGACGGCAGCGCGCCTTCGGCGTCAAACTGCCCGAATCAAAACATCCACTCGACACCAATCATCGCCGTACGTGGCTTATTAGGACGCGCACCATCAGGCTGCCGAGAGACAATGGCTCGCTCATCCAAGGCATTCTCCAACTTGACGAACGCGGATAACGACTCGGTGACAGCGTAGCGGCTGGCCAGATCGATTACGACAAATCCCTCAGTCTCCCCAAAGGGAGACACCTCTCGATTGCAGCTCACTTTGACGCACATGCTATCGGTATACTTGACCACCGCGTAGCTATCCCAACGGGCACCCACCTGAGCACCCATCCGCAAGCTCATAGTATTACCAGGGACCGATGCCAACTCATCGCCGTCTAACACGCCGCTCTGAGCGTTATCGCGGCTTGCCTCTGCGTGAGAGTAGGTATAAGCCAAGGAGATAGGCCAAGCAATATCACCCGTTTGAAAAATATGTCCCAGCTGCACCTCAACACCTGCAATCACAGCCTCTCCAGTGACAAAAGTGCCGCCAACCGCCCCATTAGAACAAGGCTGAGAATTTGAGCAGCTCTCTGCTTTATTCGAAAAATCGCTGTAAAAGCCCACCACTTCTGCGAACCACGCGCCGTCGTAGCGGACACCCATCTCATAATTAACGCTGGTCTCTGGCTTTTCAGTTGATTTTGCACTGCCCCCTAAGGGCGAAAAACCACGATGGATACCAGCTAATAAGGACCATTGATCACCTATCTGATAGAGCGCGGCGACTCCTGGTAGCCAGATGCTCACGTCGTTATCGCGCTGCGCCGCGACATTGGCTCGATTCAGGTCGGCGTAGCGCACCTCAGAGGTATCAATCCTTTCATGACGCAGTGCCAAATCCAGCCGCAATGCATCGCTGATCATCCATGCATCGGTAACCCAGAGCGCTAGAGCGTCGGCCTCTTGTACGCGGTTATTACTCGAGCTGGGCACTGTGGTCCCTCGATACACCAAGTCGCCATTGATTTGATCGTATTTTTCAGTGGGTTGTAATCGATCCACCTCGTCTTGATGATAGCGGGCGCCGAGCGATAGCGAGTGCGAACCAATATCCCACCCTAAATTTGTCTGCAAACCCTCTGACACATAGCGGCGATTGTTGTGTTTATACGATAAACCGAAGCTGTCTTGCTCGCCGTCGAGCACCGCCTGCGCATCTGCATCACCCTGATTAGCGGCTGATACCAGCTTCCCTCCACCCGACAGTTTGAACCAGTCACGATGAAATTCATTTCGATAAACGGTCGTCGTGAGCGCCGCGTCCGCTGCAAGCTGCCACTCCCACGCTACGCTGATTCCCTTGTGATCATTAGCCATTTGATCGGGCGTCGACAGACCATAACGGCGATCTGCAGATTGCGCGAAGTCGACATCGGTCAGACCGAGATAGGTTTCATCGGATTTTTCTTCGGAGTATTGCGCTTTAAGACGAAGCGCGTGGTCGGTGCCCTGCCACGATAATTTAGCGACGTAATCAGCGATTTCATATCCGGCGTCTCGATTCGAGCGATCAATCGTTTTAAACCCGTCGCCCGATCGCTGCGCGGTCTCTAAGCTGAAGCCAAACGAACCGACTTGTCCTCCGTAGCTGGCAAGCATATCTGCCTGATTATCTTGGCCGTAAACCAATTGAAGGCGGCCACTGGCCGTTTCGGGGATTGGGGTCGAGACTAAGTTGATCACGCCTCCTGTCGTTTGCGGACCATATCGTAATTGCGATGCTCCCTTCAGCACTTCCACCACATGCATACGCGACAACGTTGGAAAATAGTAAGCGGCTGGGGCGGCATAGGGCGCTGGGGCGATCAAGACCCCGTCTTCCATCAGGGTAATTTTGGCCGAGCGCTCAGATGTCGCACCGCGAATACCAATATTAGGTCGCAAGCCGTAGCCATCTTCCTCGCGAATGTAAGTTCCCGGGATTGTTTTAAGCAACTGGTTCACATCCGTGGCGAGCTCGTCACGAATCTGCGCCGAACCAATAATCGCGCCCGTACCGGCGATCTCTCTCACCGATGCTTGCGAACCAATAATGGTGATCTCCTCCAGTTCTGCCGCTACATTCCCATGCGAGGCGCCCATCAGGATCACTGCAAGCACTGCAGGGGTCACTGTTTTGGTTGCAAAAACTGGGGGCATCTCATTACGCTCAATGGAAGTCATTTGAGAATAATAATGCGAATTGTTCTCATCCGCAACATGTGCGGGCCTGTTTGATGCCGCACAGCAAGCGCGCTACCCCGTTCGATCCACGATCTATTTGAACCGCTAGACCGATTAACTGAGCAGATTCTCCTCGATCCATTTCGTACCAGTTGCAGAAACGTGTCCCTTGATGACATGAAAAACGATACCAGCGCCCTTGCAACCCACACCCGGCAGCTGGAGCTGCTGCCCACAGATTGTTTTGCCACCGTAGCCTTTAAATTTAAATGTCCGTACTATCGACTGTTCGATCAAAACACAATGCTAAGGAGCTGAAGATGTCG
>OBPT01000544.1_pt1 | contig 11116 bp, 7 predicted proteins | sample 1534671 | NCBI WGS metagenome assembly OBPT01 (sample SAMEA3275494, study PRJEB22092) | marine metagenome | biome: ENVO:00000447 marine biome; feature: ENVO:00002042 Surface water; material: ENVO:00002010 seawater | collected 2014-06-21T11:00:00+00 | depth 1 m | reverse complement strand
GCAGGGCGATGACAATCATGAACAACAGCACCGCGCCGCCCAACAGCGCCAATTTGTTTTTGCGTAGTCTGAGCCACGCATCGTGCCACAGCGACGAGCCTAGCTCGACCGCGTCAAATGCAGGGGATGACACGGTATTCATGCGCTACCCCCTTTGAACTGCTGTCTGAGTCTTGGGTTGAGCCAGGCGGCGACCACATCACTGACCAGATTAAAGAACACGATCAGCGTGGACAGGAACACAGTGGTACCTAAAATCATGGTGTAGTCCCGGTTAAAGGCGGCTTGCACGTAAAATCGTCCTAGCCCGGGAATTTGAAAAATGGTTTCGACCACAAAAGACCCCGCCAGCAGTCCTGCAAAGGCCGGTCCGAGGAACGCAATGACCGGAATCAATCCCCCTCTCAGGGCATGCTGGGTAACAACGCGCCATTCTGGCAGCCCCTTAGCCCGTGCGGTGCGAATATAGTCCTGAGAGAGAATCTCGAGCATGCCGGCGCGGCTAAGGCGCGCAATATAGGCGGCGTATGCGGACCCCAGTGTGACGGCCGGCAGTATCTTATCGCCGGGGATATCCCCCCAGCCGGTAATCGGCAGCCAATCCAACCAAATACCAAAAATGAGGACCAATAAGGGCCCTAATAAAAATGACGGCATGCAAATACCAATCATCGCCAGGCTCATCGGAATATAGTCTTGCGCGGTATTGGGTTTTAACGACGCGAATACGCCGGCGGTCACCCCGATAACGAGGGCGATGATCAGTGCATAAAGGCCCAGCTCCGCAGTGACGGGCAGGCCTGCGAACAGGATTTCGTTCACGCTGCGACCGGGGTACTTAAACGATGGCCCCAAGTCACCCTGAGCGAGATCGCCCAAGTACGCAAAATATTGCTCATGCAGCGGCAGGTCTAATCGATATTGCGCCTCAAGCGCTGCCCTGACTTCAGGAATCACCACCTTCTCTTGGTCAAAAGGGCCACCCGGTGCTGAGCGCACCAAAAAAAAGGTGGCGGTGATCACCACAAAGATAACGGGTAAGGCTTGCAGTATGCGGACCAACAAAAAGCGCAGCATTAGCGGAGTGCCTCGGGGAGCGTCCTGCCCGGAATGAGTTTGACGTATTTCAAGTTCAGTGAATCCATCAGATTCGAGTGCAAACCCTCTACGCTGGGGTGGATCAAATGCTTACTGGTATAGGTATAAATGGGAATGATCGGCATCTCTTCCATGAGCATCGTTTCCGCTTGTTCAAATAACGCGTAGCGTTCTTCGCGGGTAGTGGCCGCCGGTGCCCTGTAGAGAATCAAGTCATCATAAACAGGATCGCTGTAGTTTGTGCTGTTGTTACCGCCATCGGTGATGAATAAGTCGAGAAAATTATTGGCATCCACATAGTCACCAATCCAGCCGCGCCGCGCGACTTGAAAGTCAATCTGTGTGACCGAATCGAGGTAGACCTTCCACTCTTGGTTGGTAATGGTGATATCGATACCGAGCTCGGACTTCCACATCTGCTGAATGGCGACTGCGATTTTTCGATGTCCCTCGTTGGTGTTGTAGAGAATCTCAAGCCCGGGCCAGCCTTCGCCATTGGGATAGCCCGCCGCTGCCAGTAATCGACGAGCCTCCACGGGGTCATAGTCAAATAATTTGGGCGGAAAATAGCCCAGGGTGTCGGGTGGCGTGATCGAGTACGCGGGAAAAGCGGTTTCTTGTAGTACCGTCCGCGTTAACTTATCGCGATCGACCGACATCGCGAGTGCTTTGCGCACGCGCGCGTCATCTACCGGCGGCCGCTTCGTATTAATCAGATAGTAGTAGGTGCCCAGATAGGCTGACTGCACATAAGGCGTATCGGGCATATCCCGATAGAGCGGTATTTTATCGAGCGGTACGACTTGGGTGTAGTGCAGTTGTTCGACGCGAAACATGCGTTCTTCGCTGACCACATTTTCCATCGGGTAAAACACCACGCCGTTGAGTGAGACGGTGTCGCGATCCCAGTAATGCTGACTTTTTTCGACGATGATGCGACGGTTAAGAGACCATTCGCTCAGCGTGAAAGCACCATTGCTGACGATGTTGCCCACTCGTGTCCAGGGGGTGTACCGATCAGTCATCGCGCCAAATTGCAGTAACGTTTCTGGATGCACTGCAAAGGTGCTGTAGTGGTCCATGAGTTGGATGAAGTAGGGCGTTGGCTCGTTTAGCGTGACTTGTAATGTGGTGTCATCAAGGGCTTGGACGCCCACCTCAGCAAAATCAGTGATCTCGGCTTTTAAGTAGGCTTCGGCATTTTTGACGGGGAAGAGCATGTAGGAATACTCGTTGCCCGTCATCGGGTGCAACGCGCGGTTCCAGCTCCACACATAATCGCTGGCAGTGACCTGCTCACCGTTGGACCATTTGGCCTCGGGATTCAAGTAAAAGGTGATGATCCGTCTGTCGTCACTAAACTCCCAGCGTTGGGCAACCCCCGGTTCAGGTTCCAAAGTGATCGGATTTTTAACCGCCAGCCCCTCGAATAGGGCGCGGATAATGTGGTTCTCGGGGACGCCCGTGACCACGTGAGGGTCCAGGCCTTGGGGCTCGGTACCATTGCCGTAGTGCAAAATACCCTCACGATTGCCGCTTGCCACATTGCTCTCGCCACTGCCGCAGGCAACTAAGAGGACACAGAGCGCGCTGATAAAGACCGCACGAGACGCGGCGTAAAACGGGATACTCATTGGCGGTGCGAGCAATCCCTGCGCCAGGGTAGAGGGGTGATTTATCAACGGTCAGAACTCATGTGAGCGTGGACGTATGCTACCGGAGTTTTGCCATTAATGAGAAACTGAATAATGCCTGCAATCAGCATAAAAACTAACCAGCGGCTTTGATAAACTAACGCAGAATCCTGCCGCGAAAAGAACTCATCACATGACCGTCAGAACCCGCGTTGCGCCATCCCCCACCGGTGATCCCCATGTCGGCACGGCTTATATGGCGCTTTTTAATCGCTGTTTTGCCCATGCGCACGGTGGTCAGTTTATTCTCCGTATCGAAGACACGGATCAGGTGCGCAGTACCCCTGAAGCCGAGGCGAAGATATTTGAGTCGCTACGCTGGCTGGGGCTCGATTGGGACGAGGGCCCCGATATCGGAGGCCCTAAGGGACCTTATCGCCAGAGTGAGCGCGCTGAGATGTACAGTGACTTCGCGTGGGAGCTGGTAGAGAAGGGGCATGCCTTTGTGTGTTACCGCACACCAGAAGAACTCAATGCACTCCGCGAGGCACGACGCGAAGCGGGCAAAGCCACTGCACTGAAGCCCTCAGAGTTACGGTTGTCTGAAGAGGAGCAAGCCGCGCGCAAGGCGGCGGGCGCAGCTTTTGTCATTCGGATGATGGTGCCGGAAGAGACCGGCGCTTGTGTGGTACAGGACATGCTGCGTGGCGCAATTGAGCTCGATTGGAGCATGGTCGACGCCCAGATTTTATTAAAATCGGATGGCTTGCCGACCTATCACCTTGCCAATGTGGTGGATGACCATTTGATGGAAATCACGCATGTCATTCGGGGTGAGGAATGGATCAACTCCGCCCCCAAGCATCAGCTGCTCTATGCCTATTTTGGATGGACCATGCCCGTGTTGTGTCATTTGCCGTTACTGCGCAACCCCGATAAATCGAAACTCAGCAAACGCAAAAATCCGACCAGTATTCTGTATTACCAGCGTATGGGTTTTTTGCCTGAGGCCGTGGTGAACTATCTTGGCCGAATGGGTTGGTCGATGCCCGACGAGCAAGAAAAGTTCACGCTGTCAGAAATGCAGCAGGCCTTCGATATTAGCCGCGTGTCATTGGGTGGTCCGGTCTTTGATGTGGAGAAACTCAAGTGGCTGAACGGGCTATGGATTCGCGAATCGCTGAGCTCGGATGACTTGATCCAACGCCTGCAAGACTGGGCATTGAACCGTGAAATGCTCGAAAAAATAGTGCCCCAAGCACAAGGGCGGATTGATGTGTTATCGGATCTCATCCCCCAGGCGGCTTATTTGTTATCGGGCGAGGTGCCCGTGGCGCCCCACGCATTCGGTCAGGAGGGTGATGATCGCAATGCCGCGGTCGCACAGATGCAGTTTGTATTATGGCGGCTTGAGGCGCAGCAAGACTGGCGCCGCGATGCCCTTTTTGCTGCACTCAAAGCATTGGCAGAGGCCATGGGCATTAAGCCAAAAGCACTGTTCGCCCCGCTTTTTGCGGCGCTGTCGGGGCAGTCAGTGGCGTATTCAATTCCCGACTCGATGGCAATACTCGGCCCTGATATGACCCGAGCGCGATTGCGTCACGCTATCGACGTGTGCGGCGGTGTCTCTAAAAAGGCGCTGAAACGATTGGAAAAAGAGTACGCCGCGCTAGCGCTTTAATTGGCATTGCTTTTGTCTAAGAGGCAAAGGCCTGCGAGCACGGCAAAAACGGATTCAAAGATGAGGGCGTACCAGGTATAGGCCGTGAAACCTGAGCTCATGGCCACGTCGGTAGCGCCCTTGACCGCTTGAATGGTCAGGTCAAAATCACCAAACGCCACGCTGGCGCGCCCCGCGGCGAGGCCACCTAAACACATCATGGTGAGCCAGAGCCCCGGCCGGAGGTACCCCTTGAGAATGCCCGATAAAAAGATGATCGAACCCAAGCAGAGCTGCAGCCCACCATACATGGCTGCGAGTTCCGCCATGCCGTCTTGATGCGCCACCCACAGCCCCGAGTATTCAGCAGGCATATTAGGGTTGTACCAGCACATCGCGCCGTAGACGAGAAAAAGGCTGCCCGGAATGATCAGCACGGCTCTGGCGAACGTTTGAGTGAGTGTGGTGAGGCTAGGCATCTCGCGATCCTCTAATGAGACTAAACGTCATTGTAAACCCTCAGTGAAGTGCACTGATCAATTTTTGTTTGGGCAGCTCAAAAGACCGGCTGGCTTGACAGCATTTGGCAGTATCCGTACTGTGGCGCCTCTCAGCGCTTGCTGTATTCGATTGTGGGGCCATAGCTCAGTTGGGAGAGCGCAACACTGGCAGTGTTGAGGTCGTCGGTTCGATCCCGTCTGGCTCCACCACCATCGATATTAAATTCAATATCTTGCGTGAAAAAGTGCGCCTCTTCAGGCGCCTTGGGCGTCAGCATTTAGCCCGTCGCTTGAGTGCGATATGACTCTGGACCACAGATCAGCAATCAATCTGGACTAAACGTATGCGAGAGAGTTGCCCACTCAGATCTGAGTATGAGGTATTGATCATCAGCCGCTCGGACATCGCGATCATCCAGATGCCATCTGAATACGGGTGTTAACCCAGGTCAACTTGAGCACGGTTTGGATCATTCGCCCCCTGCCATCTAGCACGAATATACGATGGCAAAGCAAGCAGCGCGGGCGTGGCGACGAGGGTCAAAAGCGCTGCAAAGGATAAGCCAAAGACAATAGCCTGGGATAAAGGTTCCCAGAACACTGCCATCTGACCACCAGCCTTAATATTACGATTGATAAGATCCACCGACATGCTGAGCGCCAAAGGCAGCAGCCCAAAAACCGTCGTCGCGGTTGTGAGCATCACGGGGCGCAGACGTTGGGCGGTAGCCCGGACGATGATACTGTTCAGTGGCAGTTCAGGGTGTCGCTGTCGCACGTAATTAAAGGTATCAATGAGCACGATATTATTATTAACAACGATACCCGCGAGAGAGACGATACCAATACCCGTCAAAATTGCACTGAAAGCACTGCCAGTGAGCAATAGCCCGACGAGCACCCCGGCAGTTGACATAATGACCGCTAATAAAATCAGCAGACTTTGATAAAAACTATTGAATTGGGTGACCAACAACACAAACATGAGCAGCAGTGACAGCAAGAACGCGACTGACACAAAAGCGATGCTCTCCGCTTGTTCCTCGTTGGCGCCCCTAAACTGAAACTCAATGCGCGGATCAAAATCTTGCTCACTCAGCCAGACCTTTAAGTGAGCAACGACATTATCGGGTATTACGCCTTCTACCACTTGCGCTCTGATGCGCTCTATCGGGAAGCCGTCAATTCTGCGCAACGTATCGACGCCCTGGGCCGGCTCTACTGAGACGAAATTACTCAATGGAACCAGGCCCTTACTGGTACTAACTTGCATCGATTCCATCGCCTTTATGCCCCGGTATTCGCGCGGATATCGGGCACGGATGTCCACCGCATCATCCGCACCAGATGGACGGTATTCAGCGACTTTCACCCCACTGGTAACCAGTTGCAATGCAACGCCTGAGGTCGTGACATCTGCCCCATAGATCGCCGCTTGAGCGCGGTCTACCTCCATTCGCCACTCAATCGAGGGTAGGGCCCGAGTATCGTCAATATCAATGAGTTCAGGCAAGGTATCCAGATAATCTCTGATTTCAGCCATCGCAGGCTTCAGCAGTTCTCGATATCTTGATCGAAGCTCAATTTGAATCGGCTTTCCAATGCTCGGGCCTTGCTCTACTGGCTGGACCTCGACACGTAAACCGGGCAGGTCTAGCGTTCTTTCACGGATAATGCGAATGACGTCGAAACCTGATTGGCTGCGATCAGACTCGGGCGTCAGCTCAATAAACACGACACCAATTCTGTCAGCTACGGCGTCAGGTCCTCCGCCACTCGAGCCGGGCAGCAATGTTTGGGTGTTCATAGACCGGATACCAGGAACGCTGAACATGCGCTGCTCAACGCGCCGCACCAGCTTATCGACTTCGGAGGCGGAGAAATTCCCGCGCCCACTGACGGAAACAGTCAGAAACTGTGGGTCAGTATCATTGAAGAAGATGGTGCCCTTTCCGTATTGACCATATGCCCAAAAAATACTGATCAATAAAAGGGCGATAGCGCCCAGTACTGACACAGGCCGCGCACAAACACGCGTCATTGCACGCGCATACGCACCGGTAAAACCACTTAAGCGGGTTGGATCGCCATGCTCTAACTGATCAAGGGTCTCCGCAAGCGCCGTTGCATGAACCGTAGGCTGACCAAATATCGTGCCTAACACAGGACCGAATAACAGTGCGTACAGCAGCGAGCCACTCAAGACTGTAAATACAGTAACGGGTAAGTAACTCATAAATTGACCGGGAATCCCCGGCCAAAACATCAGTGGTAAAAAGGCAGCTAGCGTTGTGGCTGTAGACGCGGTGACTGGCCAAAACATTCGCTTGACCGCCTCTGCGTAGGCCGCCTTGTGATCAGCGCCTTCACTCATCCTGCGGTCTGCGTACTCGGTTACCACAATTGCACCATCGATTAGCATGCCCAACCCTAACAACATGCCGAACATCACCATGAAGTTGAAGGTGTAGCCGAGTAAGTAAATGATGATCACTGAGAATAATAAAGAAACGGGGATGCCGAGTCCGACGATTACGCCACTTCGAAAGCCCATTGCCGCCACGACGATGACCATGACGAGTGCCAATGCCGTCATAATATTGCCCTGCAGTTCTGTGACCTGCACCTCGGCGAATTCAGATGTGATCAGTGAAGGTTGCACCCGGATGCTGGGTGGGAGCTGCTGTGACATTTTCTCGACAATATCCAGCACCGCATCAGAGGCTTTAATGACATTCGCATCGGGCCGCTTCTTCACCTCAATGTACATTGCCTTCTGACCATTGAATCGCGCATAGCTTGTGCGATCCTTAAAGGTTCGGCGTACTTCAGCGACATCGGCCAAGGTCACCACTATGTCGCCGTTTACCCGTACGGGCAGCGTCATAATGTCAGCGGCGGTCTCAACTACTGAAGGCAATTTGACCGCGAACCTGCCGCCACCTGTCTCGAGGCTGCCGGCCGCAATCAGTCGATTATTTCGGCGTAAGGTGTCAGCAAGCGCCTCACTCGAAATCCGATATGCCTCAAGCGCTTCGGGGTCAATAAGAACCTCCAAAACTTCCTCGCGGGAGCCTCGCATGTCTGCACTGAGGACAGAAGGTACGGTCTCAATGGCATCGCGGAGGGAGAGGATTGCCTCATACATTTGTCTTTCACTGGCACCTTCGGATAACAGGTTAATCTGCAGCAATGGGAAATCGTCAACATTAAGCTGTTCAACAAAAGGCTCTTCTGCGGTGGTAGGCATTTCCGATTTAGCGCGATTAACAGCTTCGCGGGTATCGAGCAGAGCCACCTTCAAGTCAATCTCAGGTTCGAATTCTACGCCCAGAGAAACAAAGCCTTCATTCGCTATCGCTGAAATTTCCTTGATGCCCTCAACTTTGCGTAATTCCACCTCTACTGGTTGTATCAGTAGGCGCTCACCATCCTCAGGAGAGATGCCTTCGTGCATGACGCCAATTAAAAAGTAAGGGAGCACAATGTGAGGATCGTTGGCTATCGGCAACGCTGCACGCGCCAGCAGCCCACACAAGACCACCATCGACATCATCATCAGCGTGGTACGCGAACGACTGATCGCTGCGTCAATGAATCCCATCATTAGTGAGAGACTCCTAATACTTCACCCGTGGTTGCTCGTACCTCCACGATCTGGCCTTCCGCTACAAATTCGTGACCAAGCGTAATCAGGCGGGCATTTTCTGGTAGTCCTGTTACCCATGCCCCATCCGGAGAATCTTCAATAATGACGACGGGATAGAACTCAACTCGATTCTCGTGGTCGATCGTTCTGAGACCCAGTGCCCCGTCATCATTTAGGGTGAACAGCGAGGGGGATACACGATGAGCGTTCACGGCTTCTCCGGTCAAATGTACCGCCGCCGTGAGCCCGGCTCGAATTTGATAGTCCGCATTAGGGACTGTTACTTCAATCGGGTAGGTGCGAGTCACATCGTCAGCTTGACTACCTATAAAGGTTATCGAGCCTTCAAGGTAATTACCGATGCTGGTTCGCGCGCTCACCGCCTCACCCAAGCGCAGCTTACCGATATCCCGCTCAGGGACGGAGACCTCCACTAAGATCGGATCTAAATTGATCAAGGTGGCACACACATCGCCCACTCTTGCGAGATCGCCCACCACCATGTGTTGTGTGTCAACGACGCCAGAAAACGGCGCCTTGACCTTTGTGCGACTCAAATCCAGTTCTCGGCGGAGCAGATTCGCCTTTGCGGCTTCGAGCCGTGTGGAGAGCTGTGCAGCCTGAGCTTCAGCGAGCAAGTTATCACTTCGCAGGACCAACGCGCCGTTGTACTCGATCTCTGCCTGAGTGACTGCTGCGCGTGCCTCGGCGACCAGTGCGGCTTTGTCGTCGGTTGCAATCTCACACAGTATTTGTCCTGTTGCGACACGAGCTCCTCTTGCTACGGGTCGTGAAGTCACCCGGCCCGAAATTTCAGTGCTAATACTCGCAGTCTGTTGACTCACCGTTTTACCGCGCAATATGTGGCTCTTGTTTCTGGGTTCAGAACGTATCTGCTCAACTGCGACAGAAGGCAAAGATGAATCTGAAACTGCCTGTAGCGCGTCTAATAAATTGGGCGTTGGGGTTTTTGGGCTTGTGAAAAGGCCCGAGGCAAGCCAAAACAGAACGAGCAGAGCAAAGATTGAAGCGACTTTCAGATTCTTTTTCATAATTCCCGTAACACTCAGGCTTTAGCGCCGATGCAAGTCAGACCACCGACATATTATGCAGATTAACAACGAAGCGGAATGCAAACACTGGATTTACACCACAGTGAGGCTGGCTTTCAGCTCCGATTCTACTGGGTACTAGAGGCAAGCTCTTGTGTCCCATGCAACATGAAACGGAACCCCAAAATCATGTTTCAAGAGATTTGACTCAAGGGTCCGATTGCAACGTGTCGCGGTTTTGTTGCGCTACCGCTGAGCGCCCCTCATTATATAGTGATAACGATTCTCATTAATATGGCGCTGGATGGTGGCATCTCAAGTTGGTACCGCAACGAGAAAACTCGAGAAACGGGGAGTAAAGCGCGTTCAGTTGGGTGGGCGATTGCGAAGATAAAAACGAGCAAATTCGCGAGCAAGCGCAGGAGCATTTCAATGCCAAATGATGAGCTACTTTCGCGAGCGTAGCGGGTGTATCTGCGGTCTGATGAGTGCGCTAGAGGGGGGTTGTTCTCGTTGCTGTTTCAGACTCGTGGTTATCGAGGGCTACTTGTTAGAGAATAATGCGTGTCACTCTATGATTGACCGCACTGCATGATGACTTATCGACTCGTAAGATTCGTTTCTAGAAACGCACTGAGACAACATTAAGAAGGAATAGGATGACGGTATCTTTTATCACGTTAGACGAAGCCGCGGCGATGAAAGAGGGGGTTCGAATAACTTTCATTCCGGGCATACAAGCGCTTTATGCTGAGGCGCTTAAAAATATCTGTTTCGTTAAAGAGATTCCTGTTACCAGAGCACTGCACCCGCTGATGGGTGTCGATAAGAAGACAGGAGAGAACCGACAAAAGCGGCTTTATGAGCTGACTAGCCAAACCAGCTTGCCGACTATGTTCTTTAATGACGAGAGGCCAAGAAACGTTTGGATTGAGCAACTCGCATTGGCGGAGAAGATTGGCAGTGCTAACAGTCCGGCGTTGATTCCAGCAGACTTCGAGCAACGCGTGGAAATGTTTGGGTTATGTGCGGTGGTTCTGGGTGAGGACGGCCTCGTTTGGAATATGCGGATTATGAATGATGGTCCTTTGGGCCGAAAATATGGCTACACCGATGCGGCGAGTTCGACCGCTCCAGCCAAGATCGCCGAGGTCATTGGGTTAATCGACCGACGTCTGCAAAAACAAGCAGAGCTTGGCTCGCGGTACCTCGTCGGTGAAACGCTGACAGCCGCTGACATCTACTGGGCGACGATGAGTATGTGTATTACCGAAGTGCCGCCAGAGATTATGCCGGTGACAGAGCAAAACCAAGGTATGTTGAAGTTCTTTGCAGCCAATTCAAAAATTCCGACCATCGCCGAGGTGCTGTCACATCGGATCGAAGCGCATCAGCGGCACATCTTGCAGACTTATTGCGAAACGCCGGCGGTCTTAGGTGGCGATCCCATTTAGCCTGCGCCGCCCCACGAATCCTGATGATCACTTGCAGGAAATGACCTTACTTTTAGGTATGCTTGTCCG
>OBPT01000543.1_pt1 | contig 11122 bp, 15 predicted proteins | sample 1534671 | NCBI WGS metagenome assembly OBPT01 (sample SAMEA3275494, study PRJEB22092) | marine metagenome | biome: ENVO:00000447 marine biome; feature: ENVO:00002042 Surface water; material: ENVO:00002010 seawater | collected 2014-06-21T11:00:00+00 | depth 1 m | reverse complement strand
TGTGGATAAGCTGTGGATAAGAGGCACCCCCCCCTCCCGAAGTGGCGTGTCTGTGGTATATATATGTCTCTCGCAAAAAAAAATTACTGAGAAATAAGATGATTAAAATAGTAACAGATGAAGAAGTACATGAGATGGATATTGAGTTAATTGAACTCTTTGCAGTGTATCTATTTGATAAAGATGTAGTTGGTATGACTGACTTAATCTATATTGTAGAAGATAGAATGGCTGGTGATTATTTTGAAGATGAAAAATAAAACAACATTTACTTATGCAAAGGTTATGGTATCTATTCTATGAGACCTCCAGGTGTACCGAACAAGAATAAAAAGTTCTTACTGGCCCGTCTACAGGATATGTATGGTGAGTCATTTCATCCCATTATGAAGATGGCTGAAGCTGCTAGTAAGCTGGACTACATAGCTGAGGAAGAAGGTGATGTTGCTGCCCTCAATGCTGCTGTAAACGCATGGGGTAAGGTTGCTGAATATACTGAGCCAAAGCTAAAGGCTGTAGAGATACGAGCTGACGAAGGCGCTGTAGTAGCAATCCAACGTAAACGCTTTGATGGTGGTACTGATGCTATCGAGGCAGAAGTAGAAGAAGTAGACCCTGTGGTAGAGGCAATCGTTAATGCCGCTGTAGATGATGATGAAGAGGATGAAGAGTAATGGCTAAAGGCAAGAGCATGGTTCACAAGTTGGACAAAGAGACACGCAAAGAGCATTTCCGTAACTGGGATGCTAACGGTAACGGTGGCAAGGGTGATGGTAGCCGCACATCGACTCCTGAGACACGCAAGAAATTCAAAAGTGGCTATGATGCAATCGACTGGAGCAAGAAATAGTGCCGACAATAGAATACTGCATGGGGCCGCAAGGACAAGTCCTACAAGACTACGCTGACTGCCGGTCTCAGAACTCCTTCATTATGGGGCCACTGGGTTCAGGCAAGACTGTCCAAACCATCCTCAAGCTATTCGACTTGATGACCGAACAAGCGCCAGTAATGACTCCTGGTCACAAGAACTATGGTGTCCGACTGTCCCGCATCATTGCCTGTCGAAACACCTACTCCGAATTGTTCTCCACCACCATTAAAGACTGGCTAGAAATCCATGAAGACCTTGGCCCATTCCGTCAGGGTAACAAAGAACCACCTACCCATTACATCAACTTCAGATTAGAAGATGGCACATCCGTTAAGTCAGAGGTCATATTCATCGCTTTTGACCGCCCTGAGCACGTTAAGAAGGCCAGGGGTATCCAGTGTACATGGGTGTGGCTAAACGAGACGAAAGAGCATTCTAAGGCCGTTCTCGATATGCTTGACCTACGTCATGGTCGCTATCCTTCCCCCAAGGAGGGAATCAAACCTACGCATCATGGTGTGCTGGGTGACAGTAATGCCCCCGACGAAGACCATTGGTATTACAAGCTGGCAGAAATTGAGCGTCCTGAAGGTTGGGCATTTCATAGACAACCAGGTGGCGTGTTTAAAGATGGGGAAAATTGGAAGGTAAACGATAAAGCCGAGAACCTGCCTAACCTACCTGCTAACTATTACAAGCGTGGACTACAGGGTAAAACACATGATTGGATTAAAGTTAATCTTGCTAATGAGTACGGCTTTGTCTCTAACGGTAAGCCGGTTCACCCAATGTATACGGATAGTGTTCACGCATCCCACATGGACTTCACGCCGTGCAAGGACACTCCTATCATTTTGGGGTTTGACTTTGGCCGTACACCTGCTTGTGCCTTTGTTCAACGTACTGCTATTGGGCGTTGGATATGCTTTGACGAAATGGTACTTACTGATAGTGGTGCAGTAGACTTTGCTCCTACCCTAAAACGTTATATTGAAGACATTTACCCTGATCACAGTTTTAAAGGCTGGGGTGATCCATCTGGGGACAACAAGAATCAGGCCAACAGTGATACGCCATTCCAGATTATGCGAGCCGCTGGCATACCCTGTCAACCAACAGCCTCTAATGATCCCCTCAAGCGCAGAGCCGCTTTAGAAGTACCCATGAAAGAGATGTGTATGGATGGTAAGCCTCGCTTTATTGTCTTGCCCAAAGCCTCTATGATTCGTAAAGGTCTACAGGGTGGCTTCTGTTATCGTCGTGTGCAAACATCAGGCGAACGCTACAGTGATCAACCAGACAAGAATGAATACTCTCACCCAGTGGAGGCCTTAGAGTATGCCCTACAAGGCGAAGGTGAAGGTCGTTCTGCTCTCCGTCGAGATGGGGGCTTTGCTAAACCCCACACAGCAAAGGTAAACTTTAGTGTCTTCTAGTCAAGAAACAGATATGTGGGTTGTATTTACAGGCGACACAGGCCACTGGTGGTCTAGGTTTATTAGGGAAGACATGGGGCATTGTTATGTTATCGTGCCATCCAAAGGTAAGTTTATTGTTGCTGGGAAAAATACAGCCAAGTATGAGCTGTATAATGTAGACTCAATAAATGATATAATTGGGGCCAACGATATAACAGTCGGTTATAAGCAAGAAAAAACTAGCATTAACTTGTTTGCACTCAACACTTGTGTTGGCAATGTTAAGCAGATGCTGGGCATTAAGAAGCCATTCATCTGGACTCCATATCAACTATACAAACATATAAAGCATACGAGGTAATACTATGGGTGGCTCACCAGACGCGCCAGAAAAAACGGCAGAGCAATTGGCAATTGAAAAACGACAGCGTTCTGCATTGCAAGAGGAAACAGCGGCAAGCGAGCGTAGGTTAAAAGCTATAGCGCAAAAGAAAATAGGCAAAGCATCTTTGCTTGGAATGCCCATACAACAAGCTGAAGCTCCTGCTGGCCCAACAACTACACCAGGTTATATGCAAACTTCAGGTGGACAAGTTAAAAGCCTAGGGACAAAAGCATTTGGGAAAAGCGTAGTAAGAAAAGCCGCTAAGAAAAGTATTATTGGAGGACTCTTTTAATGCAATTGCCAAAAGAGCTTGGATCACTAAAAGATTTAAAAAACCGAGAAGCTAAAGCATTTGAGGTGGCTCTGCAATGGCACAGTACACTTGATGATGTTTACGAATACTTTTTGCCAAACCGAAACTTATTTCAAGATTATGCTCCAGGTCAAAAGAAGATGGATCGCATCTTTGACTCTACTGCACTTGAGGCAATCCAACAGGGCGCTAGTAAACTGCAAGAAAACATTGCTCCTATCTGGTCACGCTGGGCTACCTTTGAGGCTTCTGATCTTGTTGTTAAACAGCTTGAGGAAGGTAACTTTGATGTATCTTTAGAAGACATTCAGGGCAATCTTCAAAATCAAGCCGAGATTATCTTTGATTACATTAACCGTTCTAATTTTGCTACTCAGTTTTATGAGCACGCACTTGATTTGTTAGTAGGCACAGGCACTTTGCGCATTGATGAAGATCAAAGCGATGAGATGCCCATCATCTTTAATGCTATTCCACAGAAGGGGATTGCTTTTGAAGAAGGCCCACACGGAAACATCGAAACACATTGGCGTAGATTTAAAGTTAAAGCCCGTAACCTTGAGCGTCAATGGCCTGGATTTAAGCCCTCTGAAAAAATAAAAGATGTTATTGCAAAAAGCCCAGAAGCTGATGTTGATATTAGCGAGGGTGTTGTATATATGCCCAAATCTAAAACCTACTATGGCTGTGTATGGGTAGGCAAAGAAGATCGCATTAGTTGGATGGAAGACTTTGGAACGTCCAGCCCTTGGGTTACAGGTCGTTATAGTAAGGTAGCTGGTGAGATTAGGGGTCGTGGCCCAGCACTACAGGCACTCCCTGATGTACGCTCACTCAACAAGGCCAAAGAGTTTGTGCTCCAGAAGGCCGCTATTGACCTAGCAGGTATGTACACAGCAACCGATGATGGCGTAACTAACCCCTACAATTTGAATATAAGCCCAGGCATTGTTATTCCAGTAGGTTCTAACAACAGCAGCAACCCTTCTATTCAACGCCTAGATACAGGTTCTAATTTACAGTTGGCACAGTTTGAAATCAATGAGCTACAGATGTCGATCAAGAAAGCCCTATTCAACGATCTTCGTGATCCTACTGGTGCTGTTCGATCCGCCACTGAGGTTGCCATCGAGTCGCGTGAATTGGCTAAACGCATCGGCTCTGCCTTCGGCAGATTACAGACCGAAGTATTGATCCCTATCATTAAGCGCGTAGCTGCTATACTTACACGCAGAGGCATCATTACACCTATCGAGCTAGATGGTCGCCAGGTCGCTATTAAGTTTACTTCTCCACTTGCCAGGGCGCAGGACGGTGAAGACATCCTTAACGTACAACAAGCTGTTCAGTTTGTACTTCAGAATGCTGGCCCAGATCAAGCCAAGATTGGCTTTAAGCTAGAAGACTTTGGAACCTGGGTTGCAGAGAAGACTGGTATGCCTGCTGAGTTGGTGCGAAGTGATATTGAAAAACAACAAGTAATTCAGGCCGGTGCTCAGGCTGCACAACAAGGCATGGATACTCAGGGCCAGCCGCCTGTTGATCAGGGACAAACTGCTATATGAGTTGGGATACAATCAATACTACGGCTGTCAATGCAGAAGGTGCAAAGGCAGCTAACGCCAAACAAAGACAAGCTGCTGCTGAATTGGCTCAGGCTTACAACGAATGCTTCGCAAGTGTTGGTGGCAAACGTGTGCTTGAGGATATTACGCAGCGGTTTATCTTTAACAATGACACTCCTTTTAGTGCCTCCAATGTTGATTATGAGGCCGCTTACCATAACGGTGAGGCTGGAGTTGTTAAATTTATTATCAACCAAATGCAACAAGCTAAAATACTGTAAGGAATAATTATGATTGATGAACAGGCCGCAGAAGAAACAACAACAAGCGAAACCCTGTTAGATGCAAGTGCCCCTGAGTTAAGCGAGGGTGAATACTTTTTATCTGATGGTATCAAGGGTTCCGGCGAGACACCCGAATGGTACAAAGGCGACAAGTATAAGTCTGTCGCAGAGCAAGCCAAAGCCTATACTGAACTAGAAAAGAAGTTCGGTGGATTTACTGGCGCACCAAAAGATGGCTATGCTGGCCCAGAAGGAATTGAGTCTGACGATGCCTTACTGCAAGAGCTAACTGAGTTTGCAAGCAAAACCAACATGAGCCAAGAAGCATTTGGTGAAGCGTGGGAATTGTTGTCAGCACAGGGTGAAGCAGTAGAAGCTGTAACGCAGGAACAAGAGATTGCTAGGCTAGGTGATAATGCTCAAGAACGCATTAAGAATGTTGAGGGCTATCTAAAGAACAACTTAGATGCTGCTGACTACGAAGTGGTTCGTGATCTTGTTACTGATGCCAAATCTATTGAGCTGGTAGAGTATTTGGTTCGTGCCACTGCACCTACTAAGCTACCAATTGATGGTGGACAGCATCCTACTGGCATGACTTGGAGCGATATTGAATCTCAGATGTTTATGAAGAACGAGAATGGGCAGCTACTTCGTAGTATTGATGCCTCTCACGAAGCCAAAATCCAGAAGATGATGCAGGAATTTGGTGGCGATAAGCCTCATACCCGCACGTTTGGTTGAGTTTATGGGGTGAAAGGTGTATAATCGGCACACTGGACACCCCTTTCTATTAAGGCCCAGTAAATTTAGGTTGAATGCTGACCAAGTTTACTCGGGTACTCAGCTAAAACCTTGAAAAACTTTTTATTATTTATTACTCTTTTTCGAGGAAATCATTATGAGTAAAGTATTATCATCCGTAGCGGTAACGGAGTTTGACAGCATGGTCAAGCACGCATACCAAAACGCTGGCCTTTTGAAAGGCGCTGTAACTGTACGAAACAACGTAGTAGGTGACACCTACAAATTCCGTAACATGGGTAAGGGTCTAGCTAACCAGAAGTCTACTTCTGATCTAGTAACTCCTATGGACATCACTCACGGCTTCGCAACTGCAACTCTGTCTAACTGGAATGCTCCAGAGTACACAGATATGTTTGACGCTGCCACTGTAAACTTTGACGAGAAGCAAGAACTAGCAAGCACCATCGCAAGCTCTTTGGGTCGTCGCTCTGACCAGCTCGTTATCGACGCTATGGACGCAGAAACTACTTACGCTGCTACTGTTGCTGCTGGCGGCACTAACTTGACTACTGCTAAGGTTATTGATGCTCAGGTTGCTCTCCGCGCTCAAGGCGTTCCTAACTCTAACCTGTATGCTGCTATCAATGCTCAGGGTCTGGGTGGTCTGCTGAACCAAGAAGAAATTACTTCTTCTGACTACAACAATGTTAAAGCTCTGGTCAACGGTGACGTTGATACTTTCGGTGGCTTTAAGTTCGTAGTTATCGAAGATCGTGCTGAAGGTGGTCTGACTGAAGCAGCTAACATCGTTGATTCATACTTCTTCTCTCAGGACGCTGTTGGTCTTGCAATCGGTATCGACATCAAGACTGACGTTGATTGGATTGCTGATCGCACTTCTTGGTTGTGTAACGGTATGCTGAAAGCTGGCGCTGTTTCTCGTGACGGTCTTGGTATCGTTAAAGTTCAATACGACAAAACTGCATAAGGAATATTATCATGGCTTTTTCAAGAGACGGCTTATGCCGAATTGGTGGTTCTGGTGTTGGTGGAGCTACTTGGCAGTATTCTACTGCTGATGCTACTTCTGCTGTTGTAGCAGACACTAACTACTTTGCTGCTGCTAAGGACGAACTAGATGCTGGCGATGTACTTATCATTGTTGGTACTACTGGTGGAACTCCTACTGGACGTATTTCATACGTTGAGTCAAATGACGGTACTACTGTTGTTTGTGGTGCTGGCGTAGTAATCACTGCGTAAGTAGTAAAACTGAATGGGGCTGCCTCGGTGGCCCCTTTCTTTACATATAAAGGTTTTTTATGTCAAGCAAGATACAGCTAATTTCTAATGCACTCATTCTAATTGGCGACTTGCCTGTAACATCTTTATCAGGTAACTCTCGCGCAGAGACTGTTGCTAACAATTTGTACGACAATATTGTACAGAATGAACTAACAAAGTTTCGATGGGGCTTTGCCCGTAAGCAAGCTCAATTGTCTTTAACTGTCGATGAGCCTATAGGCACTGAATGGCAGTCTATTTATCAGCTTCCTACCGATATGCTTGTTTTAATTAAATTAAGTCCAAGCATCAGATACCAAATTCTTGGTGACAAAGTTTATTGCAACTATAGTGGAACTCTATATTGCGATTATATTGCTAACGTCTCCGAGTCTGAATGGCCCGTATATTTTTCTAAGATGATTGAATACGCATTGGCTATGGACTTTGCTCCATCCATTCGCGACAGCGCATCTTCTATGCAACTACTGGCTAACCAGTATTTAAACGCTAGTCGTATGGCTAGATTTACTGACTCTCAGCAACACCCCCAAACACCTATCCAGGATCAACCCTTTATTAATGTGAGGTACTAATGCCTAAGTCGCAATATAAGCAGTCCAGCTTTGCTAGTGGAGAGCTTTCGCCGTTACTAATAGGCCGTACCGATCTTGATCAGTATTACAAGGGTGGGCAATCTGCTGAAAACGTAGTTATCGTACCGCAGGGTGGCGTGAAGCGTAGACCTGGGACTGAGTTTATTGACGGAGTTGTTAGGGCGCTAGTGCGTCAAACTGCTGTAACGCCAACTATGCCCTTTGGCGGTGTTGCTGCTAATATCAATGACGGAGATGATGAAACATTTGGTGATACGGCTATTATTGGATCTCAAAATCCAGTTGTCATTGCTAAATATGATTTTGGCTCTCCAACATTAAACGACTTTATTGATCTCAGGAATGTCAGTATTGTTCCTAATCCTGTAGTTTCCGATGGTGTTGTAGTTGCGGCTTCTATGAATATCCAATATTCAGATAATGATATTGATTGGACTTCCGTTAAGCCAGGGCCTGGTGGCGTATTTCTGCGCGTGGACAATGTTAGTCCTAAAAACATTAGATTTAAAATAGATAACTTAAACAAGCGTTACTGGAGGCTAGTAACGGAACTGGCATCTTCTGCCGCCGGTCAAATAAGGATTGGAGAATTTGGCTTCAAAAATGAATCGCTTGGAATTGGCACAGCTAAAACATTTGACTGGCATTATGGGGTCGATCAAAGTTATCTTGGTGTACTGACTGCTGGCAATCTTAGGTTTTATAGAACGCCTCATGCTGGCAGCACAGAAACAGTTTATGTAGCTGATGTAATTGTGCCTTATTCAGAAGCAACAGTAGATAGCGTAAGGGATGCTCAAACAGAAAATGTAATGCTTATGTTTCAGGAGGATTACCCTCCGGTACGCATTGTATTTAGTGGGTTAGATGAAACTGACGCTTTTGTGCTAGACAACATTCCTTTTATAAATGTTCCGCAGTATGATTATGATGACGTTGATAGCCCTCCTTCCATACCTGCAATACAAGTCTGTACATTTAGTGGTTTTACTTATGGGCAGCAATATCAAATTGATGTTGATGGAGTTTTAAGTAAAGACATTACTTATTCTGGGGATTCAAATGCTGATGAGCAATCTTCTACGGCTTTCCATTTGCAGAAGAATTTGCAGGATATGCCTAACTTTGGATTTTCGGGCATAAGTGTAGCAAGAACCCACACTAAGACGTACACAATCACAATGGCTGGAGCGTCAGCAGGTGAGTATGAACTGTTTGCTGGATTCCCTACCAGTGGAAGTGGAAGTGACACAATAGCGTTTAGCATAACACAGCAAGGACAATCTCAATCTGAAGATGTTTGGTCGGAAACTAGGGGCTATCCAAAGTTAGGAGTATTTTTTGAAGGGCGTTTATGGCTGGGCGGTACAAAGTCTAAGCCACAGAGTTTGTTCGCATCTAGGTCAGGCAGTTACTTTGACTTCTTTAGCGAGAAGGGTGAAGATGATGAAGGCATATTTATAACAATTGACTCTCGCGGATTAACTAACATTGTTGATATTAATCCAGATCGAGGCTTGCAGGTGTTTTGCTCAGGCAGTGAGTTTGTAGTTCAAGGTAAAACTCCGTCAGATATTGCGGTGGTTGCTCAGACTCAGCATGGCTCAATTAATCTTGAGTCAAAAGCTGTTGACGGGGCCACACTATTTGTAGACAAGAATGGAAATACTTTGCGTCAGTATGTATTCAGCTTTAATGAAGATGCCTATACATCTAATGACATTTCTGTTTTGTCTTCACAGTTAATTAATCAGCCCGTCGATATGGCTTTGTTGTCTGGCAGCACAACAGAAGATGCGAACTGGGTATTTTTGGTAAATCAGGATGGTACTGGTGCCGTCTTAAATACAATGAGAGCGCAAGATATAAATGGCTTTACGCGCTGGACACCTTCACCAATAAACACTATTAAGTCGTGCTCTGCTGTTGGAGACGAAATGTACATGATCGTGTATCGCCAAGTAGGCATTGCTGATTACTATGACATTGAGCGATGGAGTTTTGACTATTTAACAGAGTCTGCTTTAAAAACTACAGTGGTTAATATGGGGTCTGATGTTATCATACCTGTTGGCTCCAGACTTAGTGGCTATGAAGTAAGTGTTGTGGCTGACGGGGATGTTCTTCCAAGTCGAGTCGTTTCTTTGGTAAATGGCGCTGTAGGAATTACAATTACCGCAGCAGAGCTTAATGGATTTAGTACTAGGGATATAGAGGTTGGGCTTAACTTTCCAGTAAAAGTAAAGACAATGCCTGTCAACACCAGTTCTGGCACTCGCCTTGGTCAAAATAGTATGCGCGAAAAGAAAATTTGCAGAATGAATTTAAGAGTGTATGAGACTGCTGGAGTCTATGTTGACGGAAACCCTGTAGCAATTAGGCAGTTTGGTGCAGCCCCCAATACTCCATTAAATACATCATTTACACCTATAACTGGCGTTATAGAAGATGACAATGGCGGCAATGGCTGGGGCATTGATGTTGTTCCTGAGATCACAGTACCAGACCCTACGCCTTTCCATTTACAGGCTATTGAGTATGAGGTCGAATCTTCGTGAATGATGTTGTAACGCAGGACAGTATTTACCAGCTACAAGAAATAATAAAGGATTTTCCAAAGGCAGAAGTAATTACAAGACACCATTTTTCTGATGGTATGTATGCAAGAGAGATGGTAATGCCTCCAGGAAGTATTGTTGTAGGGGCGCTTCATAAAAGCAAACACCTGTTTAGCGTGGTATCTGGTGAGTGTGAGGTATCTAGCGTTCACGAAAGAGAAAAAATTACAGCTCCGTATTTGGGCGAGACAGTGCCAGGAACTAAGCGTGTTATATATAGCGAGACAGGGTGTATTTGGATTACATACCATCCTACACACTTAACAGATATTGATGAAATAGAAGCAGCTCTAGTAGAGCAAGAGGTTATTTAAATGTCATTTGTGATTGTAGGGAGCTTGATCGTGGCTAGCACAGCAGTAACTGCATATGGTCAAATACAGGCAGGTAAGGCGCAAGAGTCGGCACTTAAACAACAAGCCGATCAAGAACGTCTAGCCGCTGAGAGTCGTGAGCTAGAACGTCAGCAGAAGCTCAATAAGGCCCTTGCAGCCAATGCAGTGGGTATGGGTGTGTCAGGCATTAAAGCCGAAGGAACCCCCGCTAGTATTGCCCTTGAAAGCGCTAAGAATATTGGCTTGAGCGAAGGAATGATAGGTTTGTCTGATAGACTACAACAAGCGCAACTTAAACGTCAGGGTGCTGCTGCTCGGTCTGCTAGTCAATATGCTGCTGCGGGTACATTGCTTTCTGGTGGAGCTGAAGCATACGGAGCAGGTAAATAATGGCTAAACAACCCCGACAAGAAAGAATTGGTTTTTACGGTAAGTTCACTCCCACTGCCCTAGATACGTCTGGTGCTGACAAGATGCGAGCATTAGCTGGTTTAGGCCAAACTATGAAAGAAACTACTATAGCTATAGGTAAGCCTAGGGTTGTGGCTGAGAGAGTAAAGCAAGCAGAAATTGCTAGTGCTGAAACAGGTACTATTGATCCTGAAACTGGTGAGCTAAGAGGCCCAGCAGAAGAGGTTGCCGCAGGTAAGTTTGGTGCAGCTCAGGCCAACGCTGTTATGCG
>OBPT01000540.1_pt1 | contig 11174 bp, 9 predicted proteins | sample 1534671 | NCBI WGS metagenome assembly OBPT01 (sample SAMEA3275494, study PRJEB22092) | marine metagenome | biome: ENVO:00000447 marine biome; feature: ENVO:00002042 Surface water; material: ENVO:00002010 seawater | collected 2014-06-21T11:00:00+00 | depth 1 m | reverse complement strand
CTGCCCCGGACGTGGAGACGAAAGGTGCATGTGGTACCGTGGCGACGGGGTGGTAGCGGGGGCCGGATTTTAACCGTCGACCTTCGGGTTACGAGCTCTACACGCTACCAGGCTGCGCCACCCGGCATAAAAGTCGGTGCGAGGCCCACTGTATCGACTGCTGTATCGTCGAAGTCAATCACACGGCACCAAGTTCTCGTAAATGAGGGGCGGAGTCTAGGGAGTCGGTGTTAGTCCGTCAAGGGGAAGAAATACAAAAAAGCCCGCACTTGTTGGGTTTGGTGGATTTTAATGCCTGTCGTTAGAAAACAATGCAGATCACCAGTCCTTTTGCGCCGGCACCCCATCAACACTTGCTGTCGATCGTACCGCATTCAAAATTGCAGATTGCATTGCCGCGGCTGCAGCCACACCCAGTTTATTAATCAACTGGGGTGTCACCTCTTGCGGCCGCTTCGGTGAATTTGTCACTGAAACAGCGAATATCGTGTCGCCGTCAAACAGCGTATGCACCGGTCTTATTGCTCGAGCGAGACCGTCATGCGCCATCTCCGCCACTCTTTTCAGTTGTACTTTTGACAACTGAACGTTTGTTGCAATAACACCGAGAGTGGTATTCGTGCCAATCAGCGCGCCACTCTCCAGCTTACCGAGCGCCAGATCCACGGCCGATTCATAGCTCCCAGGCGCAGTCGCCCGAACTCCCGCAATCGTTTGTCCCGTAACACTGTCAAACACTTCACCCACCGCGTTGACCGCCGCCAGCGCGCCCAAAAGAACCCCATCATCAAGCTCGAGAAGCGCGTTCCCAAGGCCACCTTTAGTGGCGCGCTCAGGCCCTAATAATTTACCCACCGTCGCGCCGGTTCCCGCCCCTAAGTTTCCAGACCCAACCGGCGCACTGGTGGCATCTAATGTAGCTTTAGCCCCCCATTGCGCAGTCGGTCGAACGCCCGCACTACCAAGTTGCAAATCGAATAAAACGGCAGCCGGCACAATGGGCACCACAACCCCCTCAAGTACGGGCAACCCTAAACCCTGAGCTTCGAGCGCAGCCATAACACCGCTCGCCGCATCAAGCCCGTAAGCACTGCCGCCACTAAGCACTATGGCATTGGCCCGCTCGACCAAATTTCCTGGCTCCAGAAGATCAGTCTCTCGGGTACCTGGCGCCGCGCCTTGAACTGACACAGCAGCGGTCGCCCCGTCCCCGGCAAAGCGCACAACAGTGACGCCCGTCAAATTTTCATGATCGGTAACGTGCCCTACCGTAATACCAGGAATCGCCGTAATGCTTTGATTATTTAACGACATAACTCACCTTCATCAGCGCCGCATTTACCCTCACTTATTAACTGAAATGTGTGGCTTTTCGGAAAGGCTAACACGAGAGGGTTAGAGCGCGCTTTATGCTGAAAAAAGACCCTTTATTTAACGCCCAAATCTATTTCGTTTACGGCAAACAAGACATACACTTTCGCCAGCTTTAACAACAATAAAAGGTCAGAGGGCACAGTCATGGCAGAGCTTCCCAAACACGCAAAAGTAGTCGTTATCGGACAGGGAGGCATCGTGGGCGCGTCTGTCGTCCATCACTTAATTGAAGAAGGTTGGGACGACATCGTAGGGCTTGAAAAGTCGGCGATCCCTACCGACATTGGCTCGACTTCGCACGCGTCAGACTTTTGCTACATGACGACGCACGACAAGCTCAATGTCTTCACCAGCACGTACAGCCGAGAATTTTACAAAAAGCGCGGTAACTACATTGAGATCGGTGGGATGGAGGTTGCGCGCAAAGACGATGACGAGCGCATGCTCGAACTCATCCGCAAGGTAGGATCAGGCAAGGCCTTCGGCACCAACGCACACATGATTTCAGCGGCCGAGGCCAAAGCGAAGTTCCCACTGCTTGAGGAAAGCGAAATTCAGGGCGCCCTTTGGGATCCCGATGCGGGACTTGTGACCCCACGCTCGCAAAAGGTCGCGGGCGATTTGGTCGACGAAGCGGTTGCCAGCGGTAAATTGAAAGCCTTTGCCTATACGCCTGCCACCAAAATATTAGTTGAAGATGGCGTTGCAGTGGGTGTCGAGACACCCAAGGGAACGATCATGGCGGACTACCTTGTTCTGTGCGCCGGCATCTGGGGATCGCTCGTATCCAACACGGCGGACGTTAAGCTACCGCTTTTGCCACTGGAGCATCCCCTTCTGTTTTTTGGACCTTGGGACCACCTTGAAGGAACAGGCAAAGACATTGTTTACCCTTTGATGCGTGACCAGGGTAATTCAGCCTACGTGCGCGACACGGGGGATCCCACCACACCCGAGGGTGGTCTTCTCGAGTGGGGCTACTACGAGCCTTTCGAACCCAGACTGATCGAAGCCAAAGAAATTGTTGAACCGAGCGAGGCGAGACTGTCGCCATCAATGCGCGATATAACTCTCGATCAAGTCATGGATGCGTTCGAACGCGCCATTGAACTGACACCGGTTCTCGGCGAACTTGGTTGGGAGGAGCGCCGCTCATTTAACGGACTACTGTCGGTCACAACGGACAGTGCCTCGATTATTGGTGAGTCGGTCGAACTCAAAAATCTGTGGCTCTGCGAGGCCGTCTGGGTCAAAGACGGACCTGGCGCTGGAAAATTGCTTGCGGAGTGGATGACTCACGGTCGCACGAGTATGGATCCGCACAGTATTGATCCTGCGCGTCACTACCCGATTCAGAAGACCGACCAATACATTCGTGATCGGTGTTACGAGTCCGCTCAAAAAGTCTACACACCTGCCGTTCACCCTCGCGAACCGTTTGCAAGGTCTCGTGGACTGAGGACTAGCCCCTTTTACGAGCGAGAAGTTGCGTTAGGCGGTTACTTCATGGAAGTCGCAGGCTGGGAGCGCGCGCACGGTTATGCGGCGAACGAAGAAGCATTGCTGGCCAAGTACCGTGATCGGATTCCTACCCGGCAGGCCGAGTGGGACAATCGACACTTTTGGGAGGTCTCTAACGCCGAGCAACTGGCCATGAGCGACGGGGTTGGCATGATTAATCTGTCTCACTTTGCCATTTTTGATGTCGAAGGCCCGGATGCGGAAGGTTTGATGGAGTACCTTTCGGTCGCCAAGGTCGGTACCGATACAGCACTGGGTAAAGGCGTCTACACCCACTTCCTTGATCACGCTGGTGGTATTCGGTCCGACCTCACCATTATCCGACTTGCTAGCGACTGCTATCGAGTGGTTTGCGGCGGCGACACGGGGCACCGAGACTACATTTGGATGCGCGACATTAAGGACAAGCACGGTTTTCCCAATGTGACCTTCCACGATCAAAGCGAACAGCTGGCAACATTAGGACTCTGGGGACCCGACGCTCGGAGTACACTCGCTCAACTGATGGACGACCCTGAGAGCATTTCTAATGCGTCATTTCCCTTTGCAACGACCCGTGAAATAAACGTTTGCGGCGTCACCGTTTGGGCATTTCGTATCAGCTACGTGGGTGAGCAAGGCTGGGAGTTGTACTTCCCGTTCTCAGAAGGTCTGAAGATTTGGGATGCGTTATTCGAGTTAGGAGTGACTCCCGTTGGTATCGAAACGTATGCCAATAGCCGCCGTCTTGAAAAAAGTCTCCGCCTTCAAAATGCAGACCTTGAAATCGACTACAACCTTTACGAAGCGGGACTTGCGCGACCCAAAGTAAAAGCTGCTGATTTTCACGGAAAGGCGGCTTACCTTCAGCAACGGGAGCTCGACCAGCAGGCCGCTTATCTGTGTACGTTCATGCTACAGGACACCACAGACAGCGACGGTGTTGTGCGCTACCCCGTGGGTAATTGGCCAATCCTCGACCCCAGTACGAAGGAGGTCATCATCGACTCGCATGGCCGTCGGTCTTACACCACGAGCATGGCCTTCGGACCTAGCCTAGGCGCCAATATTGCGATGGGCTACCTTCCAGCCGCTCAAGCGAAAGAAGGCGACACTGTGCTGATCGAGTACTTTGGTGAGCACTATCAAGCGAAAGTCATGAAGGTGGGCTACGGCGCGCTACTTGATCCCACCAATGAGCGACCCAAAAGCTGACTCAAAAAAAGAAAAAGGAGCCACCAGGCTCCTTTTCCGCTTTAAAGCCGCCTAACGACGACGACGCCGTCGTCCTTCAGGCTCCGGTGCCGTCTTCGGGGGTGGTGCGGAAACCACCGAAAATAAGTTGGGGTACGGATCTGACTTGTGCGGAAACGCCATAGCAGCGACAAAGTAGTCTTGAAAGTCTGCCTCCATCGCGGTTTCAATACGCTCTGCTTTATTGACCGTCTGCTGAATACTCACGCGCGACTCACGGTTCAACAGTGCTATTCGAGCACCCACACCGGCGGCATTGCCTGCTGATGACACATTGCTCAACGCACAGTCAGGAATAAGACCCAGTACCATTGCGTGCTCAACGCTGATATGGCTGCCAAAGGCACCCGCCAAGCGAATGCGATCGACGGTCGCCACCCCCATCTTATCCATGAGGAGCTTAATCCCGGCATAGAGCGCCGCTTTCGCAAGCTGGATCTGTCTCACATCGTTCTGTGTCACCACGATGTCACGCTGCGATTCGTGTTGGGAAAAATGTAAAACGTACGACCATGTTCGTCCATTAGATCGAACTCGCTCTGTCTGTTCGGCAAGCGCTCCATCGACAATACCGTCTTGGGTGATGATCCCGGCGAGAAACATTTCGGCGATCACCTCAATGATGCCGGAACCGCAAATCCCCGTAATATTGAGACCTTTTGTCGAGGACTCAAAGCCCTGCTCGGTGGACCACAAATCTGAACCAATCACTTTGAATCGGGGTTCAAGCGTCTCTCGATCAATCCGGACACGTTCAATGGCACCGGCTGTCGCTCGCTGACCGGCGCTAATTTCACCCCCTTCAAACGCCGGACCAGTGGGACTTGAACACACAAGAAGGCGATCTTCGTTACCTAAAACAATTTCGGCATTCGTACCCACATCAACGATAAGGCTCATCGCCTTTTCTCGATCTGGCGCCTCAGCCAAGATCACACCCGCCGTATCTGCACCCACATGCCCCGCGATGCAGGGCAAAACGAACAATCGCGCCTGCAAGTGCGCATTAAGACCTAAGTCACTGGCCTTAAGTGTTACGGCTTCATCCAATGTCAGCGCAAACGGAGCGCCCCCTAAATTTATGGGGTTAATACCTAAGACAAGGTGATGCATGATCGGGTTTGCGACCAACGAGATCTCTAAAATGTTATCGGTTGTCTCGCCCAGCTGCTCTGTCAGTTCGACGAACAACTTGCTGAGCGCCGACTGAATGGCCTGGGTCATCGCTTCAGCACCCTCGGGATGCATCATGATATATGACACGCGACTCATCAGATCCTCACCAAACGGAATCTGGGGGTTCATGACACTTGCTGAGGATAAAACATCACCCGTCGCAAGATCGCATAAATGCGCTGCGACCGTTGTAGAGCCCACATCAACCGCAACACCACGCGCCGCATCAAACAAGCCAGACCATACACCGATAATCTGATTCGACTCAAAGACGGCAACCGTTACACCCCTGTCCCCAGTGGCTAATACTGACTGAAGCTTAACGAGTTCCGAGGTCTCGATACCCAGATTCGTGAGACCCCAATCAGCCTCAAGCGCATCGAAAAGCAACCTCGCCTCTCCACGAGCATCCTCCAACGAGGACTCCACCAGCGTCACAAAGTACAGTCGAGTCGCGGTGCTGAGCTGAATATCTCGGTGCTCCGCGTCTTTACGAATGATCTGACGGTGCACCTGGCTTTCAGGTGGCACATCGATAATCACATCGTCCAACAACTCGGCGTGACAGCTCAGCCTGCGGCCCTCTGGCAGCGGGCCTTTGCGCTCATTGAACTTGATTTCCGTACCGACAAGCGCAGAGAGATGTTCTGGGCTAGAAGTCATATTGTGCTTTTGGAAGTGCCCTGACATACAGGCAATCTGACAACGGCCACACAAGCCACGACCACCACAAACCGAGTCGATATCAACCCCTAGGGTACGAGCCGCGTCCAGAAGCTGCGTGTGCTTTGGAAACTCACCTCGCTTACCCGATGGAAGAAATAGAACCTTAATCTGCTCGCTAGACACGTCTTATGCATTACCTCTTCGACGACCGCCACGTCCACGACGACTTCCACCGGTACCTTCGGCCGCGGGATCTCGATACGCCTTGATCCAGTTTGCACAGTTCGGGTCATGTCCCATCATCACATCACCGCCACGAACAGCTTGCATCACCTCAGGGTGCAGTGGACTGGTAATCGCAGAGGTCATACCGGCGCCCATGGCCATCGTCAAAAACGCCGCATTGATCCCGTTCCGATTAGGCAGACCGAAGCTTACATTGGAGGCGCCGCAGGTCGTATTCACTTTAAGATCAGTGCGAAGTCGACGAACCAGCTCCATGACCTGAACACCTGCGGTATTGATCGCGCCAATAGGCATCACTAAAGGGTCTACAACAACGTCTTCGTGGGATATCCCATAATCAGCAGCACGTTCGACGATCTTTTTGGCCACTTCAAAGCGTACGTTTGGATCTTCAGAAATACCGGTCTCATCGTTCGAAATAGCCACGACCGCGGCGCCGTATTTCGCGACAAGCGGCAAAACACGCTCGAGCACTTCGTCCTCACCTGTCACTGAATTTACCAAAGCTTTGCCCTGATAGACCGACAGTCCCGCTTCAAGCGCTTCAACAATCGATGAATCAATACTCAGCGGCACGTCCGTAATTGACTGCACTAACTGTATGGCTTCGGCCAGAATTCGCGGCTCATCGGCCAAGGGAATACCGGCATTGACATCGAGCATTTGAGCCCCGGCCGCAACTTGAGCAAGCGCGTCCGCTTCAACCCTGCTGTAGTCCCCATTCTTCATTTCTTCAGCAAGAATTTTACGACCGGTGGGGTTAATACGCTCACCGATGACTATAAAGGGCTTGTCAAAACCCATATGAATTTCTCGAGAAGCCGAGCTAATAATGGTTGTCGTCATGAGTGTCTCCAGCACGATCCCCCATGACGGTTACGTGCAACTATTATTATCAGCCCTAGGGCTCATTGTTATACCGCCGATACAAACATTGCGGCCATTTTTCGCGTGCTCAAGAACACGCGGCTTACCTCAACGACGCTATCGCGCGTCTTCGAACCCTTTATTGGCAATAAGCGCTTTAAGCGTGTCATCCGACACCTCGCTCTCAATGCTCTGACCTATTTGTTGCGCAAGCTCTTGAGGTGACAGACTGGACTCAATCGACGAGGTCACTCGGCGCCATTCGTCAAGATAGGCGTCGCTGCCCCCCTTATCGGCGCGCATGGCCGCGCGGTCAATCGCCGCTTGGAACCGATGCTCAAGTAAATACTTACCCCGCTCACGACCTCGCTTTATCTGGACTTGCGATGGAATATCTCGCCAGTACACGTCAATTCTCTGCAAACGCTTTACCCCTTTATGGAATCATCCGAACAACCTGCTCCTGCAACGAGGAAGCTAACTGTCCGTACCCGGTCTCAATAATTTCAAGTGGAAGGCCTAATCGCTCTGCCGCGCGCGTTGCACTTGCGCGCAATGTATCGTCATGTACTTGCGCCAGATATACCACTTTGCGGTAATGCCCGAACAGCTGTGGCTCTAGCTCAGGGTGCTTGTCCAATTTCAAATCGGCAACTACCAGCCGGTCAAAGTGTTTGGCTAAAAAATCGGTAAGATAAAAGGTTCCAGGCTCGGCGTCAGAAAGCGCGTGGAACACGGCACTCGAGGCATAAAATTCATAGCAATGTGCGCCAGGCAAACGCTCTGCGCCAAATTTTCGCGCCACCTCATCGACACCCCCACCGGTGCCACAATCCGCATAAGCAATAAAAAAGCGATCGTAGTTGCCGCATTGGTCAGCAAGCAATGCGTCTAGCCGCGCCGCAATGCGCTCCGGCCTGTTGTGCAACGCCGCATCCATACACTGAATGTCGATCTGATCCCAGCTATTGGCCCGCTTCAGCGCAGCCAACTCAGCCGCGAGTGCACCACAGCCGATGACTAGGAGGCGCGACAATAGAAATTAGCCATTTGCAAGACGTCGCTCTTGAACGAGACGAACAGCCGTGGTGGCCGCTTCAGCAGCATCTCTGCAGTAGGCGTCTGCGCCGACAGCCTCGCCGAATTCCTCGTTCAAGGGTGCTCCCCCCACCATAACAATATAGTCATCGCGAAGGCCCTTCTCCTTCAGGGCATCAATGACGACCTTCATGTAAGGCATGGTGGTCGTCAGCAGCGCCGACATTCCTAAAATATCCGGCTTGTGACGCTCAAGCGCGGCAACATAGTCCTCTACCGCATTGTTAATCCCGATGTCATAAACATCAAAGCCTGCGCCTTCGAGCATCATCGCAACCAGGTTTTTGCCAATGTCGTGGATATCGCCTTTCACGGTACCGATCACCATGGTCCCAACGGGTTTTGCGCCTGTTTCAGCCAGCAAAGGCCGAAGAATCGACATTCCACCTTTCATCGCATTGGCCGCAAGAAGAACTTCCGGTACAAATAAAATTCCGTCGCGAAAATCGATCCCGACGACTGTCATTCCGTCAACAAGTGCGGAACTGAGGACCTTTTCTGCGGACCAACCACGATCCAACAAAATCTCAGTACCCTCTGCGATTTCCTCTTTCAGCCCATCGTACAAATCGTCGTGCATTTGCAACACGAGGTCCTCGTCAGAAAGCGCCGACAGAATAATGTCTTCTTCGTCGGACATTGCGTCTATCTCCCCTAAAATCGCCTAGTAGTCTCGGTCGGCGAAAGATGCTTTTTCACGCGCCATAAAATCCAATAGCGCGTCGTCCATCGCCGGATCAAGTGCTGGCGCTTCATAGTCCGCCAACATTTTTTTCCAGATCCCATTTGCCCGCTGCGCGGCATCTAAACTGCCCTCCGCAGACCACTGCTCAAAGCTATTGTTATCGGCAACGGTCGAGCGATAAAACGCCGACTCAAAGTTGGCTAATGTATGTGCCGATCCCAGGAAGTGTTTACCCGGACCAACCTCCTCAAAGGCCTCAATCGCCTGCGCATTTTCAGAAAGGTCCATTCCTTCGAGCAACACGGCGATCATGCTCGCCTGGTCGCAATCCATCACAAACTTCTCATAGCCCATCGCGAGACCGCCCTCGAGCCAACCGGCGGTATGCAGCATAAAATTAACGCCAGCAAGTGCCGCAGTCTGCAGCGTGTTGGCCGCTTCATAGGCGGCCTGCGCATCGGGAAGCTTTGATCCACAGAGACCGCCGCCACTGCGATACGGAACCCCTAAACGCCGTGCAAGCGCCGCAGTTGCGTAAATGACCTGGGTGGGCTCTGGCGTTCCAAACGTGGGCGCACCTGTTGCCATCGACACTGCGGCAGCAAACGTTCCAAAGACGACCGGACAACCGGGACGTATCAGCTGGGTCAGCGCGATACCCGCCATCGCTTCCGCCAAAATTTGCGTACAGGTCGCCGTAACCGTTACTGGGGACATCGCACCGGCTAATATGAAAGGCGAAACGACGCATGACTGGTTATTACGGGCGTAAACCTTCAACGAACCCAGCATGGTCCCATCGAACACCATCGGCGAGTTCACATTAATGAGGCTCGTGAACACACAGTTTTGGTCAACGAACTCTGCACCGAAGACCAGCTTGGCCATATCAACGGAATCCTGCGCACGTCGCCAGTGCGTCACAGACCCCATGAGTGGCTTGTCGCTGTACTTAAAGTGGCTGTAAACCATGTCGTAATGACGCTTGTTGACCGGCAAGTCCACGGGCTCACACACCGTACCGCCCGAGTGGTGAAGTCCGGGCGCCATATAAGCGAGTTTTACGAAGTTTCGGAAATCTTCAATCGTTGAATACCGACGTCCATTGTCCAAATCGTGCGCAAAGGGTGACCCGTACGCGGGGACTAAAACCGTATTCCTGCCACCAATCGTCACGTTTCGCGCAGGATTACGAGCATGCTGGACGTACTCGGACGGCGCACTATTCTGAATAATCTCTCGACACATCCCGCGCGGAAAACGCACGCGTGTACCGTCGACACTTGCGCCAGCGGCTTTAAACAACTCCAAAACCTCAGGATCATCGAGGAAGTCGATACCAATTTCTTCAAGAAGTCTGTCGGCATTACGCTCAATGAGCTGCAGGCCCTCCTCGCTCAATATTTCCATGTAGGGAATTTTGCGCTTGATAAACGGTGCCGCCACTGGGGCAGAGCTCGCTCTGGCCTCTCTTCGACCAGCTCTACCGCCTGTTTTTCGTCGCCCTGCTCGTTCACTCATAGGACTGTCCTGCTTCATTATTTTTGTTGTTAATCGGCCGCCATATTAACGCCATAAACAGGGGTAAACGCCAGAAAAATCGTACTGGAAATTACGGTTATTTTTGGCACTTTTGGCCCGCACAACAACGGCCTTATCTTTGCTCATTTTCGCCAAAAAAAAGGTGCTCTTTGCGCGGTATAAAATCGACGCAAAAAAAACATCCTCTGCACGTAAAACAGCAACATTAGATCGGTTATCGTTGGCGCTACATTCAAGTCTAAACGAGCATTAACTGTGGCAAAAAAACGCATTGGCATCGTCGGCGCAGGCGTTAATGGAACCTCTATTGCCGCAGCGTGTGCGGCTCGCGGACACGAGGTCATGCTCTTTGACTCGGGGCTCGCCTTCGCAGAGACAAGTCGCAAGTCGTCGCGGATGCTCCACGGCGGCATTCGATACCTAGAACAAGGTCATTTTGGTCTGGTGCGCGAAGCTCTAACAATGCTTGAGCCGTTTTGGTCTAGGTCTGTTCCAATTCCAGTTTGTCCTTTTGTGTATAAAAACTCTGCTTTATTTTCCCAATCACTACCAGAAAGATTTTCTTTAAATATTGATATTAAGCCATCTTTATGAGAAGCACTGTTTTCAATTTGTTTGGTATATAAATCATCTATTGCCCCACCATTAAAAGAAGTTGTTGCATTTGGAGATGACACTGAGATGGTACTATTATCACTGCTAATACTGACTTTAGCTCCCGTATTTGCATTATCATCCTCTGCTCTTATCATTAAAACGTTACTAA
>OBPT01000535.1_pt1 | contig 11265 bp, 10 predicted proteins | sample 1534671 | NCBI WGS metagenome assembly OBPT01 (sample SAMEA3275494, study PRJEB22092) | marine metagenome | biome: ENVO:00000447 marine biome; feature: ENVO:00002042 Surface water; material: ENVO:00002010 seawater | collected 2014-06-21T11:00:00+00 | depth 1 m | reverse complement strand
GCTTATCCAGCGCCGCAAAACCATAATGGCGCAGCCAGCGCAGGTCGCTGTCAAAGAAGGCGCGCAAATCCGGAATGCCGTATTTCAGCATCGCGATCCGATCAATGCCCATGCCGAACGCAAAGCCTTGGTATTTCGACGCATCAATTCCACCGGCCGCCAATACTTTGGGATGCACCATGCCCGAGCCCAAAATCTCAAGCCAATCATCACCCTCGCCCACTTTGAGCTGCCCATCGGCCCACGAGCAACGAATATCCACCTCCGCGGAAGGTTCCGTAAAGGGGAAATGCGAGGCGCGGAACCGCAACTCCACATCATCCACTTCGAAGAAGGCTTTCACGAATTCTTCGAGGCACCACTTCAGATTGGCCATGGAAGTATCTGTGTCCAGCGCCAAGCCTTCGACCTGATGAAACATTGGCGTATGGGTCTGATCATAGTCTGCCCGATACACCCGACCAGGGCAGATCACCCGCATCGGCGCGCCCATTTTTTCCATTGAGCGGATTTGAACCGGGCTGGTATGGGTGCGCAGCACATGCGGCGGGCGGTCATCGCCCTCGGCTCTGTGGGTATAGAAGGTGTCCATCTCTGCGCGGGCCGGGTGGTGCCCGGGCATGTTGAGTGCGTCAAAATTATACCAATCGGTTTCAATCTGCGGCCCTTCAGCCACGGAAAATCCCATATCGGCAAAAATTGCGGTGACTTCTTCCCAGACTTGGGAAATTGGGTGGATGGTCCCCACCGGCCTCTGGCGCCCTGGCAGCGTGACATCCAACCATTCGGACTTCAAACGCTCCTCCAAAGCCGCATCCGCCATGGAAGATTTGCGCGCCGTGAGGGCAGAATTAACCTCATCTTTCAGAGCATTGAGCGCCGGACCGGCCACCTGCCGCTCTTCAGGCGACATTTTACCCAATGATCGCATTTGCAGGCTGATCTCGCCCTTCTTCCCAACAGCTTGAACGCGCAGCTCTTCCAGCGCAGCTTCATCGGCCGCCGCTGAAATGAGGGTTAAATATTTTTCGCGCAGATCATCCATCGGATCCTCCAAATTATATTGCGCCCCGTGCTAGCGAGATTATGCGGCGCGAGCAAGGGCGCTTGCGTAAAACTTCCGGTCTCGCCGTGGGTTAGAGCCCTGGGAGATGACTTAGGCGCCCTTCCAACGTCCGAGCAGCCAATACCATTGATCGGGGTTGGCCAAGATGCGCGCTGACAGATTGTCATTGAAGGCCTGGGTCATCGTGATGCTATCCGTGGCGGGAATAGGGGCATCAAATTCTACAGAGAATTTTGTGCCATCCTCCATACGGGTGCCGAAAGCAGGCACCAGCGGCACATCATATTTGATCGCCAATTGCGCCGCGACCAGAGCGGTGAGCGCCGGTTGTCCCAAAAACGGCAACCGTTCCCCATCGGGATATTTCTCATCCAGTAAAATTGCGATGAAACCGCCAGATTGCACATGGCGCACCAGGGCGCGGGTGCCAATTTTCCCAGTGGCCAGAATAGGCTTGCCGCCCGCGGCGATGCCCGAATACAAGCGCCGCTCATAATGACGGTTGGTTTGCGGCCGATAGACGGCGCCCGTCTCTAACCCTAATGATTTGAGTGTGGAGCGCACAGCCTCCCATTGGCCGAAATGGCCAGAGACGATGATGGCCCCCTTGCCCTCGGCATAAGCCTTTTGCAGGGCGGCAAGCCCGGGGCCGGACACGGTGTTGCGGTGGTGTAGGGTTTGAAATTCGCTGCAATGCAGGATTTCATACAGGGTGCGCCCCATGTTGCGGCCCATATTTCGGCACAGATCCAAGCGCTCCCGGCGCGGCATATCCGGATAAACACGCCGCAATTCAGCCTCAACGCGCCGGCGTGCCAAGGGAAAGAATCGGACCAAGAGACCAACCAACCCTCCAAAAGCCTGAGCTCGGCGGTCAAAAGCGCGACCACGGGAGATGGTTAAGGCTGACAGCAGCGGGATATAGCGGACGTGCTGCCACAGGGTTTTGACCAAACGCGAAATCATCACCGTCGTATGATGGAATTCGAGCGACCCGCCAAGGGTAAAAGCGCCGTAAGGCGCGATCTCCAACATCAAGAGCCCTGGAAAGCACAGCGCCCTGAGGAAAGGTTGAAGGGCAAAATATGCAGTGACCTTTGGAGTATTGCGAGCGCTTCGGGAAATCTTAGCGTCATTTTCTTCGCATAGTTTTTTTGACAGCCAGCGGTTCGGGATAGATGATTTTGAAGCTTTTAACCGACACATCCTTCGGCACGTTCAGCATGATCAAACGCTGGTTGAGCACCGTGGCCCCCATTCCCGAGCCCTGTTTGTAGGTCACAATGACCTCTGCGCCCTTGGCGTCCAAGTGCTCAATCGTCAATTCACCTTCCACAGCGGCGTTGCCAAGAATATTGCTGGCGTAAACCATGGGCTCTCCCGAGATGGGCAAATCCAGGCGATGCTGCACATCCCGCATTTGCTCTGCGGTCAGACGTTGTCCCTCCGGAAGAAAATCAGATGTGATTGTCCATTCCACAAAGCCAAAATCATTGGCTTGCGGATCTGCGCTGCAATTGAGCAAAAAGGCAGACGTTAAAATTGACGCGAAAAGCTTAATTCGACCCCCTCCAAATCTGACCTGTCCCAAGAGCCAAAACGTGCCCCAAAATTCAGCGTCCCGCCGTATGTGTCATGCTGCACCGCCACGAAGGGGCGCAGCCGCACAGATCGGTCAAGGCCATATGATTTATGATCATATAGAATTGTCCCATCTTTCAACATGCTGGCCGGCGTCATGAGCGACACGGTCCCCTGTGACAATGCGTAGTCATTTCGCACACCCACCGTTAAATCCGCCTCCGGTAGCTGCGTTTCGACACCCATCATCCAACTGTCTGCCCGCGCCGCGGACATGCCAAAGTCAGACTCAGTGGCCGCCCTGTCGGAATATCGGCTTTGTTCATAGCGCAAGAAAAATCGATTGGCCGCGTTGAGAGTTGCGTTCACCCCGAATTCAGCTTTCACAAGCCCGATAAGATCGCTTTGATCGTCCAGACCGAAATTAATCGCCTGCTCGCCAACTGAAATCGAAGAGATCAGATCTATCGCCCCGCCAAGCCGAACCTTACTTGCCAAACCAATCTCAAGAGATCGATCCGACCCTTGCCCTAAAGCGCCGCTGCCAAAAGATAAAAACGGCATCAAAGATGATATGGAACCCTGGCGGCTCTCCCAACTCATGCGCAGCTTAGCGGCCGGGACCACGAAGGGTTGCGGCGCGAATAAAGCCGCCATCCCCTGCCAATAATCCGCAGTGATTGGAGTATCTCCCTGCTGCAAAAAGCTGAAAATCAGCTGTTCTTTTGGCTGGCTGTGTAAGGCACGACGGGCCTTAACGCTGCCACCTATCGCATCAATTGTTGCGGAACCTGCACCGTAGCTCGGCACAAAGCCCGCAGCCGCTGCTTCAAAGACCTGGGATCCTGACACGGTGAACATGGCATTATCGAAGGAATCAAACACTACAAAATCATCGGCCATGATTTGTTTGGCCAGATCGCGCCCCACGCCGGCCGGGAGCGCTAGTTTTGATTGGCTCAAGTCCTGACCCCGGCTCACGTCAGGTCCCAAAGCATAGGTTAAATTGCCAATCTGAGCGGCGGCAGCGCCAGAATCTACCAAACCGTGACCGAAAATTGCCTCCATAGCGGCGGTCCCGTCATTCGCCAATGTCTCGCCAAAAAAACCCGTAAGAGGCGCAAGTGAGGCGGTGGTTTTGATCCGTGTGGCAATCTGTTTTGGTGTGAGGTTTGGGAATTTTTCCATCAAAGCTGCCGCAAGTCCGCTGACGAAAGGCGCGGCCATAGACGTGCCACTCAAGGCGACATAGCCAGTGGTTCCCGCATCAGCCGCCAGAACTCGATTGCCCGGAGCCGTCACACAAAACGCCGCCGCCACGCCGCAGCGATTGGTGAATCCGGTTTCCACTCCATTCTCATCTGATGCAACAACCACCAGCCAAGCATCAACAAGCTCAGGCGCATGATAAGGCAACCCGTCATCTATGGACACCTCAGAATTGCCAGAATTGCCCGCCGCAAAAACGAAGAGCGTGCCAGCCGCCTGCGCATCAGCAAAAGCCGCAATACTAAGACGATAAGAGCTGCGCACTTGGCTGTTCGTATAGCTGGTCACGTCCCCTTTCCTGCCCCAGCTGTTGTTTGAGACTTGAATATTGTCCGTGATATGGCGGCGCGCAACAGCTGCAGTTCGAGAATCGGTGTTGAGCGCTTCAAAAGTTCCGTCCCCATCTGCATCTACCCGATAAGAATAAAGAGTGGCATCATAGGCCACCCCGCGCATTCCGGTACCATCCGCATCACCGGCAATAATCGACGCCACATGCGTTCCATGCCCATTTGGATCGCCACCATAGCCAGTTGCGCTATTGGAAAAATCATAGCCACGGATCGTCGAATTCAGAAATTCAGGGTGACTGGCGTCGATACCAGAATCCACCACCGCGACATTGATCCCAGTTCCGTCATAACCATAATTGTTGAGCGGCAATACATTTAATTGCGCCAAATTGGCATTGTAGCGGTATTCGGTGCCATAGGCCCCTTGCGTCGTGTCGCGGTAATCGCCCGTGGGAAGCGCGTTTTGCGACAGGCTTCCCCCAGCGCCCGAGACTTGATCCGTTTGGCCCAGAGCAAGGGCGCCCACCACAGACAACCCAATGCCGGCCATTGCCGCATTGCCGATCACACTATTGAGACCAGGGGCAAGCGACACGGTGAACGGCGCCTGTCGAGTCTCAGTCGCTTGGGCCAATGCACTGTGCAGCCAGAATGAACGCTTAAAGTCTTGAGCTTCGGCGCTGATTGGAACAAGCACCGTAGAAACCATGCAGTATAAAATAGGAGCTGAAATAAAACGAACCATAGGAAATCCAAATTCTGAATAAAATTAGCGTCACAGCCTGATGGGTGACAAAATAAATCTTTAAAATATATAAGAGGTTAACCCTCCGGGACGCAGTTGTCAAAAATTTTAGTAAAATAATCTAACGGACTGGCACCGCCGGAATAAAAACGAAAACAGCCCCGGAGTCACTCCGAGGCTGCATCCAAATTCTGTTGAAGGCTGGTTTAAGCCAGCGCAGCCTGCGCTTTGGTCACGATTGCGCCAAAAGCGTCAGGTTCGTGTACGGCCAGATCAGCCAAAACTTTGCGATCCACTTCGATACCAGCCAAGGACAGACCGTTGATGAAACGGCTGTAAGACAAAGTCTCATCATGGCTCCGGCATGCTGCATTGATACGCTGGATCCACAGGCTACGGAAATTACGCTTGCGGGCCTTCCGGTCGCGCGTGGCGTATTGGTTGGCCTTATCGACGGCCTGGGTCGCTGTTTTGAACAGATTCTTCCGGCGGCCAGAATAGCCTTTGGCAGCTTTAATGATTTTCTTGTGACGGGCGTGGGTTACTGTCCCACCTTTAACACGTGACATCTCTGTGAACCTCCTTAGCGGTCGTAGGGCATGTAGCTCTTGACGATCTTCGCGTCAGGAGCAGACAGAGTGGTCGTGCCGCGGGCGTCACGAATGAATTTACGAGTACGTTTGATCATACCGTGGCGTTTGCCAGCTTGTGCCGCCATGACCTTACCGGTCGCTGACACCTTGAAGCGCTTTTTTGCGCTCGACTTGGTCTTCATTTTGGGCATTTCGATCTCCTATTTTAGAACGTGAGCGCGCGACTCGGCATGCCACTTTTGGCCGGTCCCGCGTTAGAGCTTGGCTTTTAGGCGCGAATGCCTGCAAGAGCAAGCGGTAAATGCTATTTCACCAAAGCCACCAAAGCGATCAAAAAGGCCTGCGGAATATCAGAAAGTGTCAGCCCATCGGGCGCCATGATCCATGACCAAGCCACCATCCCGATCCCCAGGATAAACAGACCTTGCCCCAAACGTGCCGAGCGGTCCTCAATCGACGCATTGAGCGCACTAATGACACCAAATATGGATAAAATAATGCCACCGGCGATCATTAAAGCCAAATTTGAATCCATTAGCTGTCCGGTTCAGATCGGAAGATCAACCGCTCCTCACAAGGCGCAACGCGCAGAATATTCGTTGTTCCAGCTTGGTTAAACGGAACCCCAGCTGTCACGGTGATTTGATCGCTCTCTTCGGCAAAACCTTGGCTGACTGCGGCCCGTACGGCCGCCACAACCGCCGTCTTAAAGCGATCTACCGGCCCGGTGATCACGCAATTCGTGCCCCAGGTCAGGCTCAAACGCCGCGCGGTACTGATATTTGCCGTCAAAGCAATGATCGGCACCCGTGGACGTTCCCGCGCGGTTAAACTGGCAGTTGTGCCCGACGAGGTAAAGCATGCAATCGCTTTAACATCGGTCGTTTCGGCAATTTCCCGCGCAGCCGCCACAATGCTATCGGCCACAGATTTGCCCTGCACACTCCGACTGGCCTCTAAAATCGCCGTATAGGTTGGGTCACGCTCGACCTCGATGGCCACATTGTTCATCGTGGTGACCGCTTCAATGGGAAATAGACCGGCAGCCGATTCCGCCGAAAGCATGATCGCGTCTGTGCCTTCATAGATCGAATTGGCAACGTCGCTGACCTCAGCGCGGGTCGGCATGGGGCTTTCGATCATACTTTCCAGCATCTGCGTGGCGACAATCACGGGCTTTGCAGCCGCCCGGCATTTGCGCACCAATTGTTTTTGGATAGGCGGAACCGCCTGCACCGGAAGCTCGACCCCCAGATCGCCGCGTGCTACCATGATCCCGTCGCTAACGCGCAAAATCTCATCAAAGGCCGTCACTGCCGCAGGTTTTTCAATCTTCGACAAAACAGCAGCCCGACCATTGGCCAAAGCACGCGCCTCATAGACATCTTCAGGGCGCTGCACAAAGGACAGAGCCAGCCAATCGACGCCCAAATTGCAGGCAAACTCCAGATCTGCCCTATCCTTGGCAGAAAGGGCTTTGAGCGGCAAAACCACATCCGGCACGTTCACACCCTTGCGGTTTGAAATCATGCCGCCAGCTTCGACCACACATTCCGCAAAATCAGGGCCACAGCTTTGCACCTTCAGGCGAATCTTGCCATCATTGACCAAGAGCCGTGCACCCGGCTCCAACGCCTGAAAAATCTCAGGATGCGGGAGGGTCACGCGATTGATATCACCCGGAAGATCTTGCAAGTCTAAACGAAAAGCTGCTCCGGTGAGCAAATCTTCTTCGCCCTTTTCAAAGGTTCCAACCCGCAGCTTTGGTCCTTGCAGATCAGCCAAGATCGCGATTGGACTGTTCAGATCTTTCTCAACCTGCCGAATGATCGCATGGCGTGCGGCAATTTCCGAATGATCCCCATGGGACATATTCAGACGAAACACATCTGCACCCGCCTCGTGTAAAGCCCGGATCATGTCATAATCATTTGACGCCGGACCCAGTGTGGCGACGATTTTTACGTTTCTATCACGTTTCATGCAAAGAACTCTTTTATGTTACCGCTATCATGTTGAGCCCCTAATGCCCCAATTCACATCCCTGTGCAACTCAGCTAAGAGGGGGCATGAGCGACGAATACCCATTTTCCATTACAGGACCCGAACATAAAGGGCCATGGCTTATTACATGTGATCACGCAGCCAATCGCGTGCCGCCGGAGATAAACAACGGCAGCCTGGGATTGCCGGCCGATGATATGAACCGCCATATTGCTTACGACGTGGGGGCCAAAGGGCTTAGCCTTGCGCTGGGAAGGCACCTAAAAGCGCCCGTCTTATGCAGCAATTTCTCCCGCTTGGTGATTGATCCCAACCGTGGAGAAGATGATCCTACTTTGCTCATGAAGCTCTATGACGGCAGCCTAATTCCTGCAAATCGCAACGCCGATGCGGTTGAAATTACGCGCCGGCTCGAGGCCTATCACCGCCCCTATCATGCGGCCTATGCCAAGCTCGCTGCATCCGACCCTGCCATTGTTGCCATTCACTCCTTCACGCCGCAGCTTGTCGGCCGGCCAAAACGGCCTTGGGACATCGGCATCCTCTTTGCCGACGACCGCCGCCTGGCCGATCCGGTTATCGCACGATTGCAAGCGCGTGGAGATCTGACCGTTGGCATCAATGAACCCTATGATGGGCATTTGCCCGGCGACAGCATCGATCGCCACGCCCTGCGTCAGGGACGGCTCAATATCTTGATTGAAGTCAGAAATGATTTAATCGAAACTTCCAAGGACCAAGAAGTTTGGGCCGCGCTTTTGGCGCCCCTCCTACAATCGGCCCTGGCAGAGGTGCAATCGCACCCCCCATCACAAGGATGACCCCTATGGACGCGCAACTAAAATTAGAACTTGAAGCCGCCGCCTTCCGCCGCCTGCAGCAACATCTCATCCAAGACCGCCCGGATGTGCAGAACATTGATATGATGAATCTTACAGGATTTTGCCGCAATTGCCTGTCGCGTTGGTATCAGGAAGCGGCACAAGAGGCTGGTGTTGAAATGAGCAAAGCAGAGGCGCGCGAAGCTTTCTACGGTATGCCGTTTGAGCGCTGGAAAGACGCGCATCAAACCGAAGCCAGCCCAGACGCCCAGGCAAAATTTGCCAAGAGCCACGACTAGGACTGAGACTGGCCTTTCTCAACCATCAAGGCTTTTGCCTCAGACACCCAATCGTCTCGGCTGGCCCGGCCTTCAAATCCACGCAGCTGTGCATCAATATGGGCAATATCTTCAGCAGTCCAAGCGGCAATTTGCGCGTAGGAATAAATGCCGAGCCGATGACATTGCGCCTCGATTTTTGGACCAATACCTCTAATCCGCCGCAGATCATCGGGTGTATTGTCTAAATCAAAGCCCGGCGGTAAGGCAGGCGGGCCCGGCTCCGCTTGGGGCTCCAAAGGCGGGAGAGTTTTACCCGCGACGGCAGCATCCTCTGGGTTAAGCGCTCTGCCTTTCTTGCCAAATCCCCAGATGATCCAGCCACAAAACAACCCCAACAGACCCGCCAACACAAGCAGGACCCAAATTTCGGTCACAAGAAACATCCAACCTTCAAACATGCGCGCGCGCCCTGTGATCGTTTCATGGCTGCTCGTCCCAAATGAATTCAATGCGGTCCGCAGGCTGCGCAAAGGACAGCTGTTGCGTATCATGCGGCCTGCGATCTCCGAATCCCTTTGGCTGAATGCGCTCTTTGGTCAGGCCGCGCGAGGTTAATGCCGCGACCAAAGCCCTGGCCCGTGCCCGGCTGAGTTGGTCATTCTCCGCCTCGCTTTGCATCGAAAAACTATGATCGACCGCGTCAACACGCAGCGCAGAGTTTCGCAAACAATGACCAATCACCCCGGCCAAATGCGCCAATGCGGGCGCGGCGCTGACATCAAAGAGCGCAAGACCCTCCCCGAACCTGAGCTGTTCCTGCTCCAAAATAGTCGATGTGGCAGCGCTGCACCGCGCGGCTGTCGGCTCAAAACTATAGACCGGCACCCAGGCCCCGGGCACTCGGCGCTCTAAAAGCCCGCTTTGGGCATGAATGCGCTCTGCGCCGATATCCGCGCTCGGCCCAGCCTCCGAGATTTCAGTGGCAATCACAAACCGCGACGACAAAGCTGCAGCCAAACCCTCAGCTGCCACACCCGGCGCAGCCACACCCTTTAGGGCCAGCTGCCCTGCAGAATACTGGAACTCAAACTGCTCAAAGTGCCGCAGCCAATCCGCCAAAACTCTCAAGACCTGCCGCGTAAAATCCGCCCGTCCGATCAAACCCACCTGGGCCGTATCCTCAATATAGGGCAGCTGCAAAATCTGAGTAATCTGCGCGGCATCCAAACCCTTGGGCAATTTCCCGGACAGGCGTGCGCCGCTTTGGGCATCATAGGCAAGTGTGAAATCCGGCGGCGTGCCATCATCCACCAAATCAAACCGGCGCGTGAGCAAAAATCCTGCTGGCTTTCGCGCCAAATGCGCCTCGATTTTCGCCTGTATTTCAGGCGTGGTTACGGTGCCCGACAGGTGAAGCGATCCCGGCGCCACCATCAAACGGCCATGTTGCATCTCGCGCAAACCAGCCAAACCCGCAACCAAGGCGCCTGTCCAATCGCGCGCGCCGTCCGTGATCTCCGCCTGCACCAAATTTTCGGAGCGCTGTGCCTCAAAGCGTGTGGCCAAAGCAGAGAGCTTCACCCCATAGGGGATCTTACCGCGAAACTGAACTTCGGCGCCGTCAAATTCCGCCAAGAGGTAGAACGGCTGGCCGTCATCGTAAATTTCCAGGCGGCGCATCAGCTCAGTGTTCGCAGGTCTTTTCCGCAAAGCGCGCTCAGCACGCAATAGCCCCGCACGGTTGACCAGGCCCGTGATCTCAATTCTCTCCTTTGACACTTCAAGCTGGCCTGATTGCACCTGTGCCATAGCCCTCAAAGCGGCCCGCAGGGCTTGGGTAAACTGGCCGTCAGCATCGTCAATTCTCGCCTGTTCAATGCGCAACGCCCGCGCTGGCCTGCCGATGTCTTCCGGTACAATTTGCGGCAATACGCCCGTCGGAAATTTTCCCATGGCCGTCAGCTGGCCCTGTGAGAGCTGCACCGACAGCGCAAAGGGCTGTCCGTCGTCAAGAACCTCAATCTCCACTTGGCTGTCATATCCCGCCGGCAAAGCCGCACGCGCCGCTTGCGCATCATCGGGCAATCGCGCCGTGGCGGTCAAATGAAGCTGGCTGTCTTCAAGCCGTAATGTAGCAGAGTGCAAATGCGAAAGGCTTTTGATGGCGCTTTCCATGGCCCCCCGCCACCGCGCTTGGGATATGCCAGAGGCCAATTGCAAATCGGCAGCGCCTGCCCCAATCTGCGCCGCGACCGCTGCAAGCGCCGCTTGGCTGGGGGCATAGCCTGACACCCGCAGCCCCTGCGCATCGCGGATGATTTGTGTCACATAGGGGCGGGCCTCCGCCAACACCGACATGCGATCTGCCACAGTGATATCTGGCCCATGGGGGTGCAAATGACGCAACACCCGGGCACGCTCTGCCTCAGAACTGACCCATCCTGACACTGTAACCACGCGACCATTGACCGAAATTTGCAACGGATGGTCCAGCTCAAGCCCGTCTAGCGTGACCCGCTCGGCAATGCGCGCTTCAATGCGGTTCAGCCAACTGGAGTAGGCCAACCATCCCAAAGCGCTCAATCCCACGCAAAACGCGATTAATCCAATTT
>OBPT01000532.1_pt1 | contig 11278 bp, 8 predicted proteins | sample 1534671 | NCBI WGS metagenome assembly OBPT01 (sample SAMEA3275494, study PRJEB22092) | marine metagenome | biome: ENVO:00000447 marine biome; feature: ENVO:00002042 Surface water; material: ENVO:00002010 seawater | collected 2014-06-21T11:00:00+00 | depth 1 m | reverse complement strand
GATATTCCAGCCATGATCGGCACTTCTGCCGCCTTGGCTATTTCAGGTGTACCTTTTAATGGCCCAATTGGCGCTGCGCGTGTGGGTTTCAATGCCACTGAAGGTTACTTGCTGAATCCCGATTACAACGCACTCAAGGGAAGCGATCTCGACATGGTCGTTGCCGGCACAGCGGATGCTGTCTTGATGGTGGAATCGGAAGCGAAAGAGCTCACCGAAGACCAAATGCTCGGCGCAGTCTTGTTTGCACATCAAGAAATGCAAACAGTGATCGCGGCCATTCAAGAGCTTGTTGAGGAAGCTGGCAAGCCCAAGTGGGACTGGGAAGCACCGGCTGTTGATCAGGCGCTGCTCGAGGCCGTTCAGGCGCAAGTCGAAGCTGACTTAGGCGAAGCCTACCGAATCACCGAGAAAGCGGAACGATACGCTCGCGTTAACGAGATCAAAGATGCGTGTGTCACTGCATTGGTTGTTGAAGGTGGCCCTTCAAGTGATGACGTCAAAGATATTTTCAAGAGCATCGAGAAGAAGCTCGTTCGGCAGCGCATTATCGCTGGTGAACCTCGCATTGATGGTCGTGACGGTAAGACCGTTCGTCCTATCGCTTGTTCTATTGACTTACTTCCAAGAGTGCATGGCTCTTCACTCTTTACCCGCGGCGAAACCCAAGCGATTGGTGCTGTTACTCTGGGTTCAACTCGCGATGCGCAGATTATTGATGCACTCGAGGGTGAGCGTAAGGATCCGTTCATGTTGCACTACAACTTCCCTCCCTATTCGGTAGGTGAAGCAGGCCGTATCGGTGCCACTGGTCGTCGAGAAGTAGGACATGGTCGTTTGGCGCGACGAAGCCTCGCAGCCGTACTACCGAATCAAAACGAATTCCCTTACACCATTCGGGTCGTGTCTGAAATCACCGAGTCAAACGGTTCATCTTCGATGGCGTCAGTTTGTGTTGGCTCAATGGCAATGATGGCAGCGGGTGTGCCCTTGAAGGCACCAGTTGCAGGTATTGCGATGGGTCTTGTGAAAGAAGGCGAAGACTTTGCCGTATTAACGGATATCTTGGGTGACGAAGACCACCTTGGCGATATGGATTTTAAAGTCGCTGGCACCGATAAAGGTGTGACTGCTTTGCAAATGGATATCAAGATAGAAGGCATTAACGAGCAGATCATGGAAATTGCTTTGGGCCAAGCGCTAGAAGCTCGCCTGCACATATTGGGGCAAATGAATGCTGTGATCAGTGAAGCTCGTGCCGTGACTTCGGCAGATGCGCCTAGCATGACCACCCTCAAAGTAGATGCAGACAAGATCCGTGACATCATCGGAAAAGGCGGTGTCACAATCCGCGCGATTACCGAAGAATCGGGTGCCACTGTCGATATCGATGACGATGGGACGGTTCGTATCTTTGGCCAAAACCAAACGGCACGAGATCGCGCGGTCGAGATGGTTATGGAAATTACCGCAGAAGCCGAAGTAGGTATGGTCTACGAGGGTACTGTGGCTCGTATCGTCGATTTCGGTGCTTTCGTAACGATTTTGCCAGGCAAAGATGGCTTGGTTCACATCTCACAGATTGCCAGCGAGAGAGTCGAGAAAGTGACAGACTTCCTTTCAGAAGGACAAACTGTCCGCGTTAAGGTACTCGACGTTGATCAGCGCGGTCGCATTAAATTGTCGATCAAAGAACTGCTGGAAGATGAGGCGGCCGATGCACCCGCAGTGGCGCCAGAGGTTGCTGCTGATAGTGCTGAGTCGACAGAATCTGAAGCGGCAAGTGTCTCTGAGGCGGTTGATGCAGCTGAAACTTCTGACGTGTCTGAGACTGCAGAAGTGGAATCGTCAGCCACTGACGATGCGTCAGACTCGGCAACCGACGAAGACAACCGTAGCTAAGTACTAAGGTGCCGACACAAGTTGTCGGCTCGAATCAAAGTAGCGCCCGCGAACTTAGGTTTGCGGGCGTTCTTTTATGAGCGCTTCGACCACGCTTGGATCCGCCAGGGTACTGATATCTCCCAAGCTATCGAGCTCGTTCTCTGCAATTTTACGCAGAATTCGTCGCATGATTTTCCCCGAGCGGGTTTTTGGCAGTGCCGGCGCCCACTGGATGATGTCTGGTTTAGCGATAGGCCCGATTTCTTTGACGCATAAAGCGATCAAGTCGTTAAACAGCGCCTCGGTGTAGGCAACCCCCGCCATTGGTGTCACGTAGGCATAAATGCCTTGGCCCTTGATCGGATGAGGAAATCCTACGACCGCCGCCTCTGAAATATCTGGATGTAACACGAGCGCGCTCTCTACCTCGGCCGTACCCATCCGGTGCCCCGAGACATTGAGTACGTCGTCAACGCGTCCAGTAATCCAGTAATAGCCATCGTCGTCGCGGCGAGCACCATCACCGGTGAAGTAATAGCCTTTATAGGTACTAAAATAGGTATCGATTAACCGCTGGTGATCACCGTAGACAGTTCGTATTTGACTCGGCCAAGAGCGCTTGATCACCAAGTAGCCCGCACCCGCACCGATGATCTCTTCGCCCGCTTCGTTGAGTAACGCCAGTTCAACGCCGAAGAAAGGAAACGCCGCCGAGCCCGGTTTGAGGGCATGAGCACCGGGAAGTGGCGTGATCATTGCTGCACCGGTTTCAGTTTGCCACCAAGTATCCACGATCGGGCACCGCTGATCCCCTACGACGCGATAATACCATTCCCAAGCCTCTGGATTGATGGGTTCACCCACTGAGCCGAGCAGGCGTAAGCTGGTTCGTTGATAACGTTGCACGGGCTCATCACCCAGAGTGTGGAGGGCCCGAATCGCGGTGGGTGCCGTATAGAAAATAGCGACTTGGTATTTATCGATGACCTGCCAGCAGCGGCTGGCATCAGGGTAGGTCGGGATTCCCTCAAACAGTAACGACGTAGCACCATTCGCTAATGGTCCATAAACGATGTAGCTGTGACCAGTAACCCAGCCGACATCTGCGGTACACCAGAACACTTCGCCATCGCGGTAATCAAAGACATATTTAAAGGTGCTAGCTGCCTGCAGTAAGTAACCCGCGGTGGTATGGAGTACCCCCTTCGGTTTGCCAGTAGAGCCCGATGTATACAGGATAAATAGCGGGTCTTCGGCACCGACACTGACCGGTGCGCAGTCTGTAGATTGTTTACCGACGTACTCGTGATACCAAAAATCGCGTGTGTCGTTCCAATCGATAGTGGCTTGAGTACGCTGAACCACTAAGCACGTATGGACGTTCGGGCAGCCTGCTAGTGCTTGATCGACATTGGCTTTTAGAGGGATGGTTTTACCGCCTCTGATGCCTTCATCGGCGGTAATCACGAGCTGGCAATCGGAGTCTAAGATTCGATCCTTCAGCGCCTCTGGCGAGAAACCACCGAAGACCACAGAGTGAACCGCGCCGATGCGAGCGCAAGCGAGCATTGCGTAGGCCGCCTGCGGTATCATCGGCATGTAGATGCAGACTCTGTCTCCTTTGCTGATGCCTCGACTCTGCAGAGCGCAGGCCAACTGACAGACTTCAGACTTCAGCTGCGAATAGCTGATTTTGGTGGCGTCGTTTGGGTCATCGCCTTCCCAAATGAACGCGGTTTGCTCTGCCCGCTCTGGCAGATGCCGATCTATGCAGTTTACGCTGACATTCAGTTCGCCACCGACGAACCATGACGCATCTCCGCTTTCGAAGTGACACTGTGAAATGGCATCCCAGGGCTTTTCCCAAGTAAGAAAATCACGCGCGAGCTGGCCGAAAAATTCTTCTGGGGCCTCGAGCGACTGCCGATACCACTCTTGGTATCGCTCAGGTGTGATGTGGGCTTCCTGAAATGATGCAGGGATCGGATACAGTGCGCTGCTCGACATGCGGGTACCTCGTTATTTGGCGTTATTCAGTGATCATACCGCCTCTATAAGATGGTGCAAGTCAGCGGTAGTGGCTGAGCACTCCTTAGTCTTGGCTCGCCAGCATGCCCCAATCTGAACTGGGGTTAACACATAGTCGTGTATTGTCGATAAGTCGGGTCTTGCCGAGCTTGGCGGCTGCAAGAATCGCAATCTCTTCGGTGGCGTCATTGACTGTGCTGAGTGTTTTGGCGTCCCTGATCGAAAAATAGTCGGGTGTGAAGCCGGCGGCGAGTAGCCGTAAGCGGGCGTGTGATTCGAGCTGCAAAAAGTTGTCGAATCCACAGGCAACCGCATCGCGGCAATCCTGAATGACGCGGCTGAGTTCGGGGGCAATGGTCCGCTGCTCGGGGGTGAGATAGCCGTTGCGTGAACTTAACGCGAGCCCATCTTCGGCCCGGGCGGTAGGTACCCCGAGCACCTCGATCGGCATATAAAGATCGGTGACCATTTTTCTGATGATAGATAGCTGTTGAAAGTCTTTTTCGCCGAAGATCGCGGTGTCTGGTTTTACGATATTAAAGAGCTTCGCGACAACCGTCGTGACACCGTCAAAGTGGCCGGGCCGACTCGAACCGCATAAGGTTTCCGATAGCTCCGGGACCCGGACTTGAGTGTGCGTTGTCATCCCATCGGGATAGATATCAGCAACAGAGGGAAGGAACAGTCCATGGGTCCCCTCTGCAAACAAGCGTTCTTTATCGGCTGCTAGCGTTCGCGGGTAGTTATCGAGATCTTCACCTTGACCAAACTGCAGTGGGTTCACAAAAATGCTGACGACAACAAAATCGCAGCACTCGTGAGCCTTTTTAACGAGATTTAGATGGCCATCGTGCAGGTTACCCATGGTGGGAACAAAGCCAATGCTGCGGCCTTTTGCTCGCTGCTTCTTTAAGTCAGCCTGCAGTGCTGCGATCGATGTATAGGTGCGCATGAGTCACACTCTCGCGGAAAATTTTAGAGCCATAGCTGCGAAGTATGCCCGAGTGTCACTATAGGTACAATCTGCGGCGATTATAAAGCTACTTTAGGTAACACATTGTGGTTGAGCGTCGCTCATTGGGCTCGCCAGTGATGACATGGGAAGGGCTTGCGGGCGATGGCAACGATGCGCGGTTGATTGTGCAGCTAAGATTCGGTGTTGCTCGCCGTCGTTGGCTAGTGGTAGCAGTGCTCTGGCCCCGGGAAATGACCGTGTTTTACAGCATCCACAAAGGCTTTGAGTGCCTCTTGAATGGTTGTTTCTCGGGTCATAAAGTTCGCGACGAACTTCGCTGGCCGCGGATTCAGGCCGAGTAAGTCATGCATTACCAATACTTGTGCATCAGTGCCTGGGCCAGCGCCAATACCAATGACAGGGATATCGAGCTTGTTGGTAATGTCGGTGGCGAGTACTTCGGGTACACACTCAAGGACCAATAAACCGGCACCCGCATCCTGAATCTCTACCGCATCGGCGAGGATCGATTTGGCTTCTTTGGGCGTACGTCCTTGCACACGATAACCGCCAAAAGCATTCACATACTGGGGTGTAAGACCGAGGTGAGCGCATACGGGTATGCCGCGCTCTACCAGCTGACTAATGGTATCGCTCAGCCAGGTTCCGCCCTCAAGCTTCACCATCTGAGCGCCGGCCTGCATCAGTTGGGCTGCGTTAGTGAGCGCATTCTCTGGTGTTGAATAACTCATGAAGGGCATATCAGCAATGATGAGAGAGTCGGGCTGGGCTCGCGCCACGCAGCGGGTGTGATAGACCATGTCTGAGATGGATACAGGTACGGTACTGTCGTGACCCTGTAGCACGTTACCTAAGGAATCTCCGACGAGGAGCGTTTCTGCGCCTGCCTCACTGACCAAACGTGCGAAGGTAGCGTCATAAGCAGTGATACAGACAAATTTATCACCTGATGCTTTCATTTCGTCTAGTTTGGTCAGTGTAAATTTACCCATATCAAGTTACCCAAAAAAAGTTGGATTAAAATAATGTCGGCCGTTGCGGATATCTAAGAAATAATTCACCAAATTGTGATAATCGGTATCCGAGGCGGCCAAGTCAATGTCACTGGCGTTGACGATCAGCAAGGGTGAGTCGTCGTAATACAGAAAAAACTCGCTGCAGATCTCGTTCAGTCGTTCCAAATAGTCCCTGCTGATATGGCTTTCCGAGGCAATGCCGCGTCTGTGAATTCGGTCTAACAGGACGTTGGTGGGTGCTTGAAGGTAGATCACTAAGTCGGGACGTGGGATATCGACAGTGAGTTGCTGATAGACCTTATCGTACAGGTCGTACTCTTCTGGATTTAGAGTTAATCGCGCAAATAAAGGATCTTTCTGAAGCATGAAGTCGGCGACATGACGCGGCGCAAAAATATCACTTTGGCGCAGGCTTTGAATTGTCTGGGTGCGTTGGAACAAGAATGACAGCTGAGTCGCCAGAGCATGCTGGCGCATATCCTCATAGAACTTCTCTAGGAAGGGATTGGCAGAGGGATCCTCGAAAATCTCTTGATACTGAAAAGTCTGTGCGATGCGTCGGGCCAGTGTCGTTTTACCGACGCCGATCGGGCCCTCTATAGCGATGAACGGAGGTAAAGAACGACCACGGATGAGCTTAGATACTTCTTCGTTCATACAGTTGATGTGTCCCTAAATTGGATTCCGTCCCAGCGATACGAACTTAAACGGACCTCGTCACTGCTCAATTGGGCAGCATAATGCTCGATTGTTAGCCCGTGCACGGTGATCGTATCTGCTCTCGGTAATTCTAACAATGGCGCGATGACAAATAATCTCCGATGCAATTCTGGGTGGGGCAGTGTAAGCGTTTCAGAATTGCACGATACATCGGGCGAATAGAGTAGATCGATATCAAGTGTCCGAGGCCCCCAGCGCTCCCCCCGCACTCGACCTTGCTCGCCCTCGATCTCTTGGCACAGGGATAACAAAGCCAGAGGTTCAAGATCGGTCACAATCAAGATCGCTAAATTGAGGTAATCGGCTTGTTGCGGGCCAATAGCAACGCTGTGATAAACCGCTGATGTCGCGAGTAAGCTGATACGTGGATGTGCTTGCAGTGCACCCAACCCGCGCGACAAGTACTCGAGAGCTGGCTCTATATTGCTCCCTAATCCAAGATACACGCTAATCATTTTCGAGCCGATCGCCGCCGTGGTCTGCGAGTTTTGGATGCTTCAGGTGGATTCGCTTGATGTCTTAATGCATCGAGTTCCGGATGTTTCTCTTGAAACTGAGTCCACCAGTCGGCCAGTTCTTGGACCGGTTCTCCGGATTGCGCTCGCAATAGCAGAAAATCATAGGCGGCCCTGAATCGTTTATGGGTGGCAAATTCGAGTGGCTTGCGCTTGCTGCGGCGATCAAAGCGGGTTTGAAGATCCCATATTTCGCGCATGATAAGGCTGAATCGTTTTGGAATAGCAACCCGCAAAATCGCGCTTAGGATCACCGCTTGCCCCGCATCTGCAATGGCTGGAATGGGCGGCTCACCCAGCCCAATCCAGTATGATGCCTTTTGGTCTACAGCGGGCCAGAGGATGGCTGCGAGTAAAAAGGCCGGAGTGACTGGTTGTTCTAGGGCAATACGTTTGTCGGTATTTGCGAGCGCGGTATCTAACAAGCGCTCATAGCTCGGCAGTGCCTGGGCGTACTGCGCATTGTCAGGGAACAACTCTTCCCACAGGGGCGTGGCTTGAAGTTCCTGGGCTATAGCTCTCGCATGGCCCGACATAAACCCCTTCAAGAACTCATCAAATAATCGTGCGGCTGGTATTTGCGCTAACAAGTGTGAGCACTTAGCGATCGCTTCGTCCGTTTCTGAGTCGATGTTGAATTGGAGTTTGGCTTTGAAGCGCATGACGCGAAGCATTCGGACGGGGTCTTCGCGATACCGTGTCTCGGGGTCTCCGATAATGCGCAATTGCTTTGACGCGATATCCTCTAAACCCCCAGTGTAATCAATCACCGTATCGGCAACAGGGTCGTAATACAGGGCATTGACGGTGAGGTCTCTTCGGATGGCGTCTTGTTCCAGAGTTCCGAAGACATTATCACGCAAAAGCACACCGGATTGACCTTGCTGTGACGATTGCCGATTCCCTGGTAAGACGTCGTCGTGATGGCCGCGAAAGGTAGTCACTTCAATCATCTCGCGTCCCATTCTGACGTGGACGATTTGGAAACGCCGCCCAATAATCCGGGATCCTCTAAACAAGCGGTGAACCTGCTCGGGCGTCGCACTGGTCGCGACGTCAAAATCCTTCGGGGTTTGATTCAGCAGCAGATCGCGGACGGCACCGCCGACGACATAGGCTTCATAGCCAGCATCAGAGAGTCGAAGGGCGACACTTACGGCAGCGTCATCGAGTCTATCAAGTCTGAAGGTGCGGTCTACAATAGTCGGCGTCATTAGGGTGAGACGCTTTTAATGGGGGTGTATAGCAAAAAAACACAAGGGGAAGCAAGCTTCCCCATCCAGGTCCACAGTTTCGCTATTATTATTATTAAGGCTTCGTTTATTATTCTTCTTAAGCCACTGTAAACGTTGCAGGCCTTATGCCAGATCAGATAAAAACAATAAAAATCAATCACTTGATGTTTTCTCGCTCGAATTTCTAGTGCGTTAATTGACAGTTTTGTTACCGAATCACTCGTTTCGCAACATTTCAAGGTGGTGTAGGGTAACGTTATTCTTTCTGACCTGACACGCGCTTGTCTCCACTCGCCTTTTGACGAGGAAGGCCAAAGCGTTGACGTCGCTCCCATAGACATTTTCGACTTACACCAAGCTTTTGGGCTAACTCAGTCTCGCTCATAGTGTCTTGGTGCTCTAAGACGAAGCGCTGAAAGTAGTCTTCTAACGATAAATCTTCAGGTGGGTCTTGAGCGATTTGGCGAATTGGGATGCTGGCCTTGCCACTTCTTAAGCGGTTGATATTCACTAGCTCTAAGTCAATGCCTAGCAGCTCGTTATCGATCTCATCTGTCTCTGACAAGATGGTGGCTCGCTCAATGGCATGCTCGAGCTCTCTGACATTGCCGGGCCACTGATAGGTTGTAACAGCTTGAATAGCTTTAGGTGAGAGCGTTTTCGGACGTGTTCCCAGCTTCTGACTAAACTGCTCCAGCATGTGCTCGGCCAACTGCAGAATATCTTTACCGCGATCTCGCAAGGGTGGCAGTGATACCCGCAGGACATTGATCCGATAAAACAGATCCTGCCTAAACTTCCCTTCTCGGGCCAATCGTTCCAGGTTGCGGTGTGTTGCACAAATTAAACGGACATCGACTTTCCTCGATTGTACGGCGCCAATCCGGCGAATTTCTCCTTCCTGAATGAAGCGGAGCAATCGAGCTTGTGCTTCCACGGGTAGCTCGCCAATCTCATCGAGAAATAGGGTGCCACCATCGGCCGCCTCGATAAGACCGACTCGGTTGGCATTGGCACCAGTGAAGGCGCCTTTGTCGTAGCCAAACAGTTCTGATTCGATGAGCGTCTCAGGTATCGCGGCGCAGTTCACAGAAATGAGCGGCTGGTTTGCTCTGAGACTTTGATCGTGCAAACTTTTCGCGACCATTTCCTTACCAGTGCCGGTCTCCCCAAGAATAAGCACGGTTGACGGAGTTGGCGCCATTTTCGCAATGTCATCTCGCAAAGCCTGCATCGCGGGACAATTGCCGATGAAACGCGATGGTGCCGAGTCTTTAGGCCTGTTTTTGTTGTCGAGCTGCGCGGTCTTGGCTTTGATTTCCGCGTGTTCTTTCAAAATCCGCTCGACTGCCAGCAGCATGTCAGCGTGATCGAAAGGTTTAGCGATATAATCGACGGCACCCATCCGCATCGAGTCAACGGCAGATTTTAGGCTCGCGTAGCTCGTAATGATGAGGACAGGCACATCGCCTGCTTTGCGAATTAAGGCCGTGCCGGCTTCGCCAGGTAAACGGAGATCGCTGATAACTAAATCGAAACTATGGAGGTCAAAGGTGGCCTCGGCCTCTTGCACAGAGCCGGCCTCACTGACGTCGTAATCGTTGCGTTCAAGCAGTCGTTTTAATGCTGAGCGAATTACCGATTCATCTTCGACAATCAGTAGTTTTCTCATAGAACTTGCCTCGATGTTGAATGATATCGCAGGTTTGACACTGCGATCTGAACAACTGGTCAAACATTATAACGCCCTTCGGGCAAAGTGAGTAGGAAACGTGTGCCGTGGTCAAGTGCCGCAGAGCAGGGTGACTCAACCTGAACCCCACCGTTCAGATCTTCCATCATGGTGAATACAAGTGCAAGTCCCAGTCCTGTTCCTGCGCCTGGGTCCTTGGTGGTGAAGAAGGGTTCAAAGATCCGTGCTAAATGTTGTTCGGCAATACCCGTACCATTGTCTTCGATGCTAATGACCAGTTTGTCGTCGTGAGCACGGGTGACTGACGTGGTAATGACGCCATCGCTGCCACAGGCGTCGCGCGCGTTAGAATACAGATTAATGAAGATTTGTAAGAGCTTCTGGGGATCGGCCAGCGCCACTATCTCTCGATCACACCGATTATCAAAGCTGACACTGTGCGCATTGGGGTCGAGTTGAAGCAGGTTTGCTGCTTCGTCGGCACAGTCGGCAATATTACAGGCCGTTAAATGCGTCTCAGAGCCCAAGTCACCGCGGTGTGAGAACCGCATTAGCGACTCAACAATCTTACTGATGCGTTGCGTTTGTTTTAAGATATCGCCCGCGGTTTGATCAAGTTCTTCTCTCGATTCCGCAAACGATAGATTTTGAGCCAGACATGCAATGCCAGTGACAGGATTGCCCACCTCGTGGGCGACACCTGCGGCGAGTCTTCCGATCGAGGCGAGTCGCTCATTGTGCATCAGTTCCTGCTCTAGCTGGACGTATTCGGTGATGTCTTCAACCACCATGACACGATCCCGCGCTATCAGGCCCTCATTGGTCAGCGGTGTTTTGTGCAGGCTGACCCAGTGCGACTGCCGATCAGTCATGCTCACCTTGCGGCGCATCACATGGTCTACTGCTTGGTTGCTAAATTGGCTGAGTATCGAGCCCCAAGGCTCAGCTAGTTCGGTAATGAGAGAGCCCAGGACATCATTGGCCTTGATCCCTGTCATGGTTTCCATACTCAGATTCCACAGCAGAATCTCGCCATCATTGCCTAAGGAACAGACACCGATCGGGAGTGTGTTTAATGTTTCGCGATAGTGTTGTCGCAAGTTGTTCAGGTCGGCGGCAAGACCGGTGAATTGAATCTGGGCTCGGTCTAGCTGTAACTCAATCAAATTGATGTCGTCGCCACTGTGAGATAAGCCCGCGCTGTAGGGTAA
>OBPT01000530.1_pt1 | contig 11322 bp, 6 predicted proteins | sample 1534671 | NCBI WGS metagenome assembly OBPT01 (sample SAMEA3275494, study PRJEB22092) | marine metagenome | biome: ENVO:00000447 marine biome; feature: ENVO:00002042 Surface water; material: ENVO:00002010 seawater | collected 2014-06-21T11:00:00+00 | depth 1 m | reverse complement strand
AAGCATTTGCCACCGCTAAGATTAAAATTAATAGTACAGCATAAGCCAAATAAGAGTGAAGAGATATAAGCATTTCCATAAGAGTGATCTGTTGAACGGGTTTTTGAATGTTTAAATATACGAATTCACCCCATAAAAAAACCCCGCTAAAGCGGGGTTTTTAATGTATTTGTAGTAAAATACTAGAATCTGTACTTCAATGAAGCATTCCAAGTAGTTCCAAATCCGAACCACACAGAGTTGTTTACATCTACACCATTCCAAGTAGTAGAACCTGAAGTTGCGTGAATGTTTGTGTTAGACTCTGAAATATATTCTGTATCCAAAAGGTTGTTAACATTAGCTCTAAAGCTTAATCCGTTACCTATTTGATAAGAAAGACCTAAATCTAATAAACCGTAAGATGGTAATTTTAAAGCCCCTTCATTATTTGGCTGAGTGAATGCAGAGTCTGCAATTGAATAATCTGCATAAAGACCATCTACAAATCTGTAACCTAAGTCTACATTAAATTTACCAAATCTATAATCAGCCTCTACATAAGATGTAAATTGAGCCGCATTTCCAACTTTTGCGCCTTTAGTATATAATTTTCCTGAACCAATTGCTTGCTGGTTTGCGTCAAAAATAGTAGCATTAAAATCTTTTGTGTATTCCCAATCTCCAATAGATAACATTCCTTTGAATGTTAATTTATTAGAGGCCCTATATTTACCTTCAAACTCAATACCGTTATGAACAACATCTACATTTGTAAATTGTGCAGTTCCTTGATCACCTTGAGCATTGTTTAAAGATCTTGATATAAATCTGTTCCCCCAGTTAGTAGAGTAAAGGTTTACATTAAAATCTAATTTAGAAGAAGTGTATCCATACCCTAATTCAACAGAAGTAATTTTTTCATTCTGTAAATCTTCACTTACATTATTAGCAAAATTTGGGAAAACTGCGTCAAACTGTGGCTGACGAGAGATATAACCTGCATTGAAAAACAAATTAGATTTTTCGTTAAAGTTAACGTTAGCACCTCCTTTAAGATAACCACCTCCTACATTTTCTTTATCAGAAATTGGTTTAGCTGGTTGGTCAAAGAAATCTTCTCTTTGGAAAGATTGATTAGACAATCCTGCTTGAATAACTGCTGTTAACTTGTCGTCTTTAGAGTATTCAACCATACCGTTAACTCCTTGCCATCCAACAATACCATTGTTGTAATAGTCAATTTTAGGCCCTCTAACTCCAGTATCTCTAAATGGAGAAGCTTCAATTAAGGTATTGATAATTTGACCATTAGAATTTTTGTTACCCGTTGAGTAGTAACCATCTAATCCCATTAAGTTATTAAGAACCCTGTAGTGGTATCCTTTATAGCTTCTTAAATCTACACCAATAGATGTTTTGAAGTTTCCAAATTGACCTTCTAAATTCGAAATAGCACCTACCCAGTCATGAGAGTTCATAGAAGCTCTTCTTACTAGAATTTCTCTACTTACACCGTCATTTCTAAATCCGTTAGATCCTAATAATTGTCCTTGAAAGTTAGAATTGTCTCCTGTATAAGGCTGAGCAGAAGCTCTATTGTGCGCTACAACAGCGTCAAAATTTACAAACCCATCTGCATCTCTTGTTCCTCTACCTCTCTCATTGTAATGAGTCGTAAGATCAATATTAAAAGGATACATATCAATAGTGGCGTTTCTAAAGTTTCCACCTCTTGTCCCTGTTCCTCCACCTCTACCTGCAGAAGCATAGAATGAAGTATTTAATTTCCAAGTCTCGTTTATATTATAATCCCAGTTAAAGGTTGCTAAAGGTTTGTTGTAGAAGTTTCTTTTCATGTTGAATTCTTTGCCATTTAAGAAACCAGCATCTGTATTCCATCTTCTGTCTAAACCACTCTCTCCAAAGTTTTGGTAATCACGAATAGAAATCCATGAAGATCTTTGGTGGTGCCATTGACCAGCGCCAAGCACTGATAAATTTAAAGAGTGTTTAGAGTCTTTTGGCGCGTAACCTACCGCAAAAAAGTACGTAGTTCCAGCTCCAGCAGTACCATATGCGTAACCATCTCCAGACCATTGAGATAATAAGAATGAAGAAGCCCATCCTTTATCATTTAATCCTGTATTGTAGGAAGCAGTTGTTTTAGAGTATCCATTGTTACCAAACATTTGAGATACAGCACCACCTTGTTCTTTATCTGCTGTTTTAGTGAAGATCGATACAGTTCCTCCAACAGAAGGAACGGCCAATTTTGAAGCTCCAAGACCTCTTTGAATTTGAATTCCAGAAGCTACGTCTGTAAGTCCTTGCCAGTTAGACCAGTAAACCCATCCAGATTCCATATCATTAACAGGCTGTCCGTTAATAAGGAATGAAGTGTTTCTTTGATCAAAACCCCTTAATGAAATTCTTGAATCTCCGTAACCACCACCAGTCTTAGTGGCATATACTCCAGGAGTTTTGTTCATTACTTCTGGGAATTCCATGTTACCAACTTTCAAGGCAATTTCACTTGCTTGAATGGTAGAAACCGCTACCGGAGTCTTTCTAACTTGAGCTAGGTCAATAACACCAGAAGACAATACAATTTCTTCCAACTGTGTGGTAGAAGGCTCCAATTCAACAGACATTCCGTTTTTTGCAGCAACTTCCAAAGTTTGAAAACCTAGGTAAGATAGTACCAATACATCTCCAGAATTTGCTGAAATGGTAAAGTTACCGTCAAAATCTGCAGTTACTCCATTGGTAGTTCCCTTAACAAGTACACTTGCACCTGGTAATGGATCTCCTGTAGAGCCATCTGTTACGGAACCACTAATAGTCCCTTGAGCGAAAGCAATTGTAGACACCAATAGGGCTACAATCATTACAAACATTTTTTTCATTGTTGTATAATTTTAGTTTTAGTTTTAAAAACAGTGCAAAAATGCGGATAATTTAATGTTCCAACATTAATACAATGTTAAAATTTTACCAAAATTAACATTCTTTTGGGAAGGTTCCCGCGCAACAAGGAAAAGTTATTAGAAGTTATAAACGTAACTATCTGGTGTTTAGCTGTTAAATATTTCTAACAATAGTTGTGTGCTAGGATCGTGTTGCCCCTTAGTGCTCCCTTCTATGTCTGACAGAATATTGGTGGCCAATTGTTTTCCCAATTCTACCCCCCATTGGTCATAGCTAAAAATATTCCAAATTACACCCTGCACAAAAATCTTGTGCTCATAGAGTGCAATTAGCGATCCTAAGGTTTCAGGGGTGAGTTGGTCTATTAATAAAGTATTGGTAGGCTTATTCCCTTCAAACACCTTAAAAGGAGCTACCTTTGCGGCTAAAGCAGGATCTGTCCCTTTTTCCGCAAACTCCTGGTCTACTTGCGTCCTTGTCTTACCGCTTAAAAGGGCTTCTGTTTGTGCAAAGAAATTGGCCATAAGCTTATTGTGGTGGTCTGTGTCTCCATGAAGGGACTTCTTAAAACCAATAAAATCTGCAGGAATTAATTTTGTGCCCTGATGCATGAGCTGGAAAAAAGCATGTTGAGAATTGGTGCCCGGTTCTCCCCAAATAACCGTTTCGGTCTCATAAGAAACCCTATTTCCAGAACGATCAAAACACTTCCCATTGCTCTCCATTATGCCCTGCTGTAAGTAAGCAGAAAACCTACTTAAATATTGGGTGTAAGGAATAATGGCTTGTGTCTCGGCTTTGTGAAAATTGGCATACCAAATACTAATCAAAGAAAGAACCACAGGAATATTCTCCTTAAAAGGGCTGTGTTTAAAATGCTGGTCCATTTCAAAAGCGCCGTCTAACATAGCTTCAAAATGATCATAACCAACCGCCAATGCTATTGAAAGACCTACGGCACTCCAAAGAGAAAACCTTCCCCCTACCCAGTCCCACATGGTAAATACATGGGCGGGCACTATACCAAAGTCTGAAATTTTTTGCGTGTTGGTAGACACTGCTGCAAAATGCTTGGCCACATCTTCCTGAGAAGCTGTCTCCAAAAACCAATTTTTTATGGTAGTGGCATTTGAAAGGGTCTCTTGTGTGGTAAAGGTTTTAGACACCACCACAAACAATGTAGTCTCTGGGTTTAGTTCCCTGATAACTTCTTGCACGTGATCTCCATCTACATTGCTTACAAAATGAACTTTTAAATGATTTTTATAAAATTTTAAGGCTTCTACCACCATGGCAGGACCTAAATCAGATCCGCCAATCCCTATATTGACAACATCTGTAAAGGCTTTACCAGTATAGCCTCTTTTTGTGCCGTTAATAATGTCATTTGAAAAAGCTTTCATTTGCGCTTTAACTTCACGGATTTGTGGAATAATGTTTTCGCCATCAACGTTTATTGGTGTAGCATCTTTATCTCTAAGGGCTGTGTGAAGAACCGCCCTAGATTCCGTTTCATTAATAGCTGTTCCATTAAAATAATGCGCTATAGCCTCACTTAAACCCACTTCTTTAGACAGGTCAATAAGCAAATCCATGGTCTTTTTAGAAAGGGCATTTTTAGAATAATCTACATAGAAATTATTCCATTGAATGCTAAAATCTTTGGCCCTATTGGATTCTGATTCAAACAGACTTTTAATGTCTGAAGTGTTGTCTTGATTAAAATGGTCTTGTAATGCAGTCCAAGCCTTTGTCTGAGCTGGATTAATTCTGGATAATGACATAAGTGTTTAATTGGTCGCTATAGCGTCTAAAGATTGACTGCTAAAATTTATATTATCTATTTGCTCTTTTTTGGGAGCAATCTCTACTAAGTAAGTGTTTAAAATACTTTTTGGCAATGGTTCTGCAGCAGGAAGCTTTTCCCTTAAAGGATCTACTTGTCTGCCATTTTTCCAAAACCTATAGCACACATGGGGTCCTGAGGTATTTCCTGTCATTCCAACCCATCCAATGACGTCTCCTTGTTTTACATAGTCTCCCTTCTTTACTTTCTGGGATTTCATGTGTAAGTATTGGGTACTGTATACATTGTTGTGCTTAATCTTCACGTATTTACCATTGCCTCCCCTTCTGGTAGACTCTACTACCCTTCCATTAGCGGTAGCCAATATCTCTGTGCCTACTGCTGCTTTATAGTCTGTCCCTTTATGAGGGCGCACCTTATTACCGTAAAAAGCAATTTTCCTTTTTAGATTGTATCTAGAACTAATTTTAGCAAAATTAACTGGGGCTCTTAAAAAAGCCCTCCTGAGGTTATTGCCATTTTCGTCAAAGTACTCTACTATTTTATTCACCGTATCCGGCATGTGCCTAAAAGCGTAAAAGGGTTTCCCATTATGTTCAAAATAAGCAGATTCTATAGGTCCTGCACCAGCGTAAATAGTGTCGTTTATAAACTTTTCTTTATAAACAACCTTAAACTTATCTCCTTTTTGAAGGCTAAAAAAATCAATGGTCCAAGCGTAAATAACAGATAGATTATTGGTTACTTCATAGTCAATTCCTTGATCTAAGATGGCCTCGGACAAAGATGATGTAATTACGCCTGAGGCTTCTCTTGTGACATACTTAACGGGTTTTTCTTCTTTGTACACATTCACGCCATTGGTGAAATCAATCACCGCATAACGAATGGCGTCTTGCTCATAGATGAAATATTGCGTAGACTGTAGACTGTCCTTTGACTTAAGTAAGGTGTAGGGCCTTCCAATACCCAATCTTCTCACATCAAAAACCTCCCTGTATTCTTTAGAAATACCATATATCTTAGAATAACCAATATTATTCCTGAGCATAATTTGCCCAAAAGTTTCATTCTTTTTTATGGTGTCTCTGACCACTTCAAATTGATTGAAGTTAATACCGTAAAATATACTGTCTTTAGGAGCGGATTCTTTAAGCGCTTTTTCAACAGTATCCGTCTTGCAACTCACTAGTAAAGAGAATAACAATAAAGCACTTAACACAACAGGTTTGTAAATTAATCTCATGCGGCAAATATACTAGTCCATTTTTATTTTAAATTGGTTTTTTAAACCATTGTACGCTTCTAAATCTGCTTTGATAGAACCCACAGCTAAATCTGCTTCTATTCTTATTGGGATTTTGTTTAAATCATTCGAAATCCAAAGACTAATACTTTCTTGGGCTTTAAATACCCTGCCGGACTGCACATAAGGCCTAAACTTTAAACAAGATACTTTTCCGAATTTAGTTTTGAGTGCTTCTGTTCCTAAATATTCCAGCTTAAAAGGGAAAACACCGTCGTCATCATAGAGCATACTAATCACGGTAAAATCTCCTACTTTTAATTTGGCTGGATTAATTTCATTGCGCAAAAAATAAAAGGCAGAAATAATATCCTGAATGCCCTTTTGGGTGTCGAATTCAAAATCTTTTCCGTTTTTAACATCTTGCATATAAGCTTTGTCATTTTCATGATCAAAGTCCACTTCCAAATGCATGGTAGTACCACCTTCTCTCACCTTTCTAATAAACCTTATGGGTTCATTTTCTTTGGGTGTAAAAAAGCTTTCGTAAGTATCGTCTACTTTAAAAAATATACTGGCCCACCCCGTAGTCTTTCCTTTGGCCACAACGTGAAATAAAGGCTTTTTCTCCAAAGATGCTTTGGTCAAATGCAAGGTAGCGTAACTGGCATTTAAAAATCCATAATGAAGTCTAAACTTCAACCACTCCCCGTCTTTATAAGCAACAGAAGAATCTTGGGCAGTTAGGCTCCCGTAAAAACCCAAAAATAGACACAGAAGAATGATTTTTTTCATAACCAGATTTAGGGTAAAAATAGAAAAAAGGAATGGCTTTAAATTCTCCTTCACAGATATTTAACCATATTTTGCATTTTAATTAAGCTCCTGTGATACAAACATTGTATTTATCCAGGTCCTTACGGTCAGTAGCAAACAAAAAAAAAGCCCAGTTTTACAACTGGGCTTTTCTTAAATAACCAACCAAACTTTAAATGATGAAAAACCAATACTTAAAGTTCTAAAGGGAACCACCCCTTTATACTTCAAAGGTAATACAAACATAAACCGCTACAAATTTTTTAAACCAATTTAACTAAGGTCTTAACAGTAATTTATCTATTGGGCGCATTTTTTAGTAATTCCTTAAGAATAATCACTATTTGAAACTATTTAAATAATAGGAAATATCTGAAATTAAGAGCGTTAAAACGGAAAACCTAGGGTAAAAAACACCGCCCCTGGACCGTTTAATGGCGATTTAGTATACATGAGTTGTGCCGGACCTAAAATAGACTCAAAGCCATAGCCTAATCCATAGCCAAAATAAGAAGGGGCTCTTTTAAATGATCCAGGCCTTAAAATGTCATCTGTAACTTTAGCAATGTTTGCTGCTACAATCAAATGATTCTTAGGGGCTATTTCAAAATCTAATGAAGCCTTCATCTTTAAAAAACTATCCCCTGGAATGGCAATAAAATCATAGCCTAAAAAAGGAATGAAATTATTAGTTTGAGTAGCACCAATGCCTCCAAGGGCAAAATCAAGGGATTTAGTTCCCGAACTTCCGGACTTAATCCCCACCTCTGGAGCCAAAACAAAAGACCAGTTTTTAGCGAAATTTACGGCTGCGATTGCCTTTGATCTAAAAATAGAAAAAGGATTAAATGTCCCGTTATAATTGCTAGACAAAAAATAAGTATGAAAATCTACCTCCAAGTATAAACCTTTAGAGGGAAAGAAAAGATCATCTAAGGTGTCGAACTTCAATTGTCCATAACTACTCGCATAATGGCTTTTTTCTAAAGTGAGCACTGAACTACCATTGCTTTGTGTATTTTCTTGTAAAAATGTGTCGCTACTGAATTTAATCCACTTATGCTCTAGTCCCAAAGAAATGGAGAAAGCGTTTTTATACACGGTCTGGAGATACATTTGATTGGTAAAGTCTGTAAAGTCCATATTCACCGTATTTAAATTAGGATCATCTGGCACCCTAAAATTATTTTCTAATACGGTATAAGGGATGTCAAAATTAAAATCGTTCAACTTACTTCTCAATCCAAAACTCCAGTTAAATCCCTTGTCTACGTAGTAATCTATTTGGTACCTTAGGTAGTCTCCAAAAATAAAATCCAAGGAGAGTACGTCGTCTTTTCTCAATAAATTCTTTTGAGTAATATTTATCAAAGCAGCGCTTTTATACAACTTATCATAATGGGCCCCAAACCTAATATTGGTCTTGTTGTCACTTTCTTTCAAGTTTAAAATTAAACCCAATCCAGTGGTCTTTTCAATTAATTTATACCGAATGGTATTAAAATTATTTGTTGCTGCTAAATTATTAATTCCACGCTTTAAATCTTCGAATAAAATTTGGTCACCTTCCTTAAATCGCAGCTTCCCTTTCACATAATCATCCGAATAATTAACTATGCCATTCACCTCTATATAGTTAATTTTCAGGGTATCTGCCCTACTATCTCTCCGTTGAAAGGTTTTATCTAAAGGTGTTTTTTTTAATTGGTTTTTAGATAATTCCAGCAATGCGTTCTCTTGAAGCAAAGCTGCTCTGGCTCCTTCTGCTACAATTGCCGCTCCCTTGTCAAAATCTATGATAGAATAAGGGGCCATATTTGGTCTAATGTATAGGTCTGTTTTATTAGACTTACTTTTCATTGCTTCTACCGTCCTGAAATTGTTAATCTGTAACAAAATATCCGTAGCAGATCCCAAAGACCCTCTTTTGGAAAGATCCTGCTGAACGTCTACACCAACAATGAAATTTGCCCCTAAGGACTTTAGTTCTTCTATGGGATAATTATTTAACACGCCCCCATCTATGAGTAGCTTACCCTCCAATTCCATTGGTTCAAAGAGGGAAGGAAAGGTGCCAGAAGCCATAATAGCCTCAGGAAGGTAACCATTATCTAAGCGAATGGCAACACCGTTCTCTATGTCTGTTGCTATACAAAAAAAGGGAATGGGCAATTGGTTAAAATCTCTCACGTCTTTTACATGAAATAATAGGGATACCAATTCATTATATACCTTCTGTCCTCCAGAAATAGCTTGTGGAAAAGAAATTTTATACCCGTCAAAAGGCAAACTAATGGCATAGCGCTCTGCGTCTTCCTTTTCATAAAAAGTCTTACTTTCCCTTGAAAAGTCGTCTTGAATAAGGCTGTTAAAATTAATTTGTCTAAAAATAGAATCCAGCTCTTCTGCCCTATATCCAGAGGCGTATAAGGCGCCTACTATAGCCCCCATACTCGTTCCTGCTATATAGTCTATTTGAACACCGGAGGCCTCAATCACTTTAAGCGCGCCTATGTGTGCCAATCCCTTCGCACCTCCACCACTTAAGACCAAACCTACTTTTAAAGGCTTATCCCTTGATTGTAAGGCGGTTGAATCCCTTGTCGCGAATGCTTTCGAAATCTCATTGATTGATGCTGTTTGAGCTCGAAGGTTGAATACACTAGCTATTAATAGGGTGAAAAAGAAAAAACGCAGGAATAAAAAATAAGGATATTTAATGAAAATGCTCATACAATATGCTGGCTTTTGCTGGACCTACTTGAGTAATTAAAGCATCTAAGTTAGCTTCTTTTATCTTAGCGACTGTTTTAAAATGCCTTAATAATTGTGTCGCTGTTTTTTCTCCTATTCCCTTAATTCCGTCCAATTCTGAAACTATAGCACCTTTACTTCTCAAATTTCTATGAAAAGTAATCCCAAATCTGTGGGCTTCATTTCTCAATTGTTGGATTACTTTTAGAGACTCGGATTTCTTATCTAAATACAAGGGAATAGGATCTTCAGGGAAATAAATTTCCTCCAAACGCTTTGCAATACCCACTATAGCAATTTTCCCTCTTAAGCCTAATTGATCAAGGGCTTTTAAAGCAGCAGATAATTGCCCTTTACCTCCATCAATTACAATAAGTTGTGGTAATGAACTGCCTTCTTCTTTGAGCCTTTTATAGCGCCTGTATACCACTTCTTCCATAGAGGCAAAATCATCAGGTCCCTCTACGGTCTTAATGTGAAAATGTCGGTACATTTTTTTATTGGGCTTGGCATTGGTAAACACCACACAAGCAGCCACCGGATTAGACCCTTGAATATTAGAGTTGTCAAAGCATTCAATATGCACTGGAAGCGAAGAAAGCCTTAAATCTTCTTTAATTTGAGCCAAAATACGCTTAGAATGACGTTCAGGATCTACAATGCGCATTTGACTCAATTTATCCTGTCTATAAAAACGGGCATTGCGCTCAGACAACGCTAACAATTTTTGTTTGTCTCCCAAAACAGGTATAGTAGCCTTTATTCCTTCTGGCATTAATACTTTAAATGGGATGATCACCTCTTTAGAAATAGATTTAAAACGCTCCCTTAAGGACACAATAGCCAATTCTAAAATTTGTGCATCTGTCTCCTCCAGCTGCTTTTTAATTTCCAGGGTGTGAGATCGAATAATGGCGCCGTGAGAAAGTTCAAGAAAATTCACATAGGCATGGGTTTGGTCTGAAATAACAGTAAACACATCTACATTGTTTATTTTAGGATTTACTATTGTGGACTTAGATTGGTAACCAGCCAATACGGCCAGCTTTTCTTTTACTTTGTGGGCCATTTCAAAAGCTTCCTCAGCGGCGTAACGATCCATTTCTATTTTAAAATGCTTCATTGCTGCAGCTAAATTGCCCTTTAATATATGTCTAATGGCTTCTATATCTTTAGCATATGAGGCCTCTGATTGTAAATTCTCACAAGGTGCATGGCAATTCCCTAAATGATACTCCAAACAACTTTTATACCTGCCTTCTTGAATTTTTTCAAAAGAGAGGTCATAATTGCAGGTTCTCAAAGGATAAAGCCCTTTAATGAGCTCCAGCAAAACCTTCACCATTCTCTTATTGGTATAAGGCCCAAAATATTCTGAACCATCTTTAATTAACTGACGGGTTAAAAAGACCCTTGGAAACCGTTCTTTTTTAATACAAATCCAAGGAAAGGTCTTGTCATCTTTTAATAATATATTATACCTTGGCTGGTATTTTTTAATCAGGTTGTTTTCTAATAAAAGTGCGTCTGACTCTGTGGGAACCACTATATGCTTGATCAGTACAATTTTCTTGACCAATAAGCGTGTTTTGGCTATCTCGTGTTTTAAAGTAAAATATGAACTGACCCTTTTTTTAAGGTTTTTGGCTTTTCCTATATATAAAATCTTATCTGAGCTATCATAAAACTGGTACACTCCCGGAGTTTCCGGAAGTACACTGAGTTGTATAGAAATGCTATTGGCCGCCATAGGTGATTTACAAAGGTATAGTAGAAATTATTATTGGGC
>OBPT01000527.1_pt1 | contig 11334 bp, 9 predicted proteins | sample 1534671 | NCBI WGS metagenome assembly OBPT01 (sample SAMEA3275494, study PRJEB22092) | marine metagenome | biome: ENVO:00000447 marine biome; feature: ENVO:00002042 Surface water; material: ENVO:00002010 seawater | collected 2014-06-21T11:00:00+00 | depth 1 m | reverse complement strand
GTTTTGATTGGATTTATAGGTGTCTACGTATAACAATGAGACGCAAATGGGTTGTTCAGCCCTATAAATCACAGGCGGAGACAGTATGAGTCAGGCGTTACACAACAATTATATTAATGGCGAATGGGTCGGAAGTTCAGAGGTCATTGAAAATATAAACCCCTCAGATACAAGCGATATAGTCGGCCGTTATGCCAAGGCCTCCAATGAGGACTGCCTTGCCGCTATCAGCGCGGCTAATTCAGCCTTTGATAGCTGGTCGCAAAGTGCTCTGGAGCAGCGTAAAACCATACTGGATTTTATTGGTGCCGAACTGATTGCCCGCAGCGGTGAAATTGGCGAGATTCTGGCCCGTGAGGAAGGAAAAACCCGTGCTGAAGGCGTGGGCGAGGTGTATCGGTCCGGACAATTCTTTCAATACTATGGTGCCGAAGTGCTGCGCCTGATGGGGGAGAACACTCAGTCCGTGCGCCCTGGCGTTGATGTAGAAGTGCACCGCGAAGCTCTGGGTGTGATTGGCATTGTCACACCCTGGAATTTCCCCATGGCTGTTGCGGCCTGGAAAGTGGCACCAGCGATTGCCTATGGCAATGCGGTAGTGCTTAAGCCCGCTGAATTAGTGCCTGGCAGTGCCTGGCTGTTGGCCGAAATTGTTAGCCGCAGCGGTCTGCCCGCTGGTGTGTTTAATCTGGTGATGGGCTCTGGTCGTGATGTGGGCGAGACTCTCTGTACATCGCCAGATATTCAAGCTGTTACCTTTACCGGCTCTGTTGGCGTAGGCCGTCATATTGCCCGCAATGCCATTGATAATATGGCCCGCGTGCAGTTGGAGATGGGCAGTAAAAATGCGCTGGTAGTGTTAGATGACGCGGATATGGATACGGCCGTGCAATGTGCGGTGGCTGGCGCCTATTTTGGTACCGGCCAAAAATGTACCGCCTCTTCAAGAATTATTGTGCAGGCGGGCATTCATGATGAGTTTGTCGACAAAATGACTACCGCTGTAAGTAATCTGGTGGTGGGCCATGCTCTGGCCGAGGGTTCGCAGATAGGCCCGGTGGTAGATGGGCGCCAGCTGCAGCAAAACCTAGACTATATGCAGATTGCCAAAGATGAAGGTGCAGAGCTGGTGCTGGGTGGTGAAGCCCTGACCATGGATACTGAAGGGTTTTTCATGTCGCCTGCACTGTTTGTGAATACCAATAATCAGATGCGTATTAACCGCGAAGAAGTGTTTGGCCCGATTGCCTGTGTGATCAAAGTTGATAGCTATGAAGAAGCACTGGAAGTCTCCAATGATTCAGACTTTGGCCTGACCTCCGGGATTATTACCAGCAGCCTGGCCAATGCCGGCCACTTTAAGCGGCACTCGAAGTCTGGCTGTGTCATGGTGAATTTGCCGACCGCAGGCACCGATTACCATGTGCCATTTGGTGGTCGCAAAAACTCAAGTTATGGTCCGCGGGAACAGGGTCAGTACGCGCGCGAGTTCTACACCATTATAAAAACTAACTACAGCAAGCCTTACTAATCATTCTTCAGGAAAGTGTAATGAACAGAGATATGCTTCTAGTCGACGGGCTGCAGTATGTTAATTGGAACCGCGACCTGTTTGAAAAGGCCCAGCGCAGTGGGTTAAGTGCTATACATGTGACCATTGCCTACTGGGAAAATATTCGCGAGACTCTGGAGAATATTGGCCACTGGAATCGGCATTTTATCAACCATGCCGATCTGATTATGCCAATTCAGCAGGCCGCGGATATCCTGGAAGCCAAGCGACTGGGTAAAGTGGGTATTATCTTTGGTTTCCAGAACTGCTCGCCCATTGAAGACGATGTCAAAATGGTGCAGATTCTGCAACAGCTGGGGGTGCGCATTATGCAGCTCAGCTACAACAATCAGAGTCTGCTGGCCACCGGCTGTTATGAAGAGCAGGATGGTGGTATCACCAGATTTGGCCGCGAGGTGATCAAAGAGATGAACCGCGTAGGTATGATTATCGATATGTCCCACAGTGCCGAAAAGTCAACGCTGGAAGCCATTGAGATTTCCGAGCGGCCCATCGCCATTACCCATGCTAATCCAAGCTTTTTCCACCCGGCACTGCGCAATAAATCCGATACAGTACTGCGCGCCATCGGTGAATCCGAGGGTATGCTGGGCTTTAGCATGTACCCCTTCCATCTCAAAAATGGCTCCGACTGCAGCTTGCAGGAATTCTGTCAGATGATTGCCCAAACCGCCGACATGATCGGGATAGACCGCATTGGTATCGGCTCCGATCTCTGCGAAAACTGGGACTACTCAATACTCGAATGGATGCGCAGTGGTCGCTGGACCCTGGGTATCGACCATGGTGAGGGCTCTGCGGCCAGCCCGTCATGGCCCCGTCAACCCAGCTGGTTTGTGGGTTCAAAAGATATGCTGACCGTAGCTCAGGGCCTTGAGGATGTGGGTTTTGACAATGCAGATATAGAGAAAATAATGGGTCAAAACTGGCTGTCATTCTTTGCAAAATCCTTCCCCAGAGCGCCCCTAAATTCCTAAACCAGGGTCGCGGAAACAGGTCCGGTAACAGACAGTTGCAGGCGCAAAATAACGCTGTCGCAACTGTCTTTTCAATGTCGTTTTTAGTTAAGTCGCGGTCAAGGACTAAGCCTACAATAGCCGAAAAATCAGCCCCAAATCGATGCTGATATTTGCGACTATTAAAGGAACAGCCCGTGCATTCGCCGTATCGACCAACTGCCAAGCATAGTCACAGCCAAAGCGCTGTGTTGCCCATGCGGCCTGCCAGTCAGGTTATGCAGTTGAATCGTCTGGGTAGTTTTCATCAGTCTCGTCTGAGCTTTATGCGCACATTGGTGCGCCGCATGGTGCGGGAAAACTGGCAGATCAACAGCACGGTTTTTGATCTGGATACAGAGGGCTATGGCACTGCGGTCTATGAAGTGAAAGCCAAATATGGCACCTATAGCTATGTACTGTTCTCCCATTACCTCGACCCTGAAAACCGCAATGATCGAGTAATCGCCGACCAGTGGGATCTGACCATGGCACTCTGTGAAGGCACAGTGAATGCCGAGCAGCTGGAGTTTTTGCGCAGCAATGTACCCAAGCAAGAAGCAGGGCGGGTTGATTCCCGGGTTTTTGTGCTGTCCAGGGGCAATCGCAGCGGCCGCACCTTTGATTATGTCGTCGATGAGCTGGCTCAGGGTCGTCAGCCGGATATCGATGTTATCGCCGAAGTGGGCTATCTCTATCGCACTACCGCCGCCTATGGCAGCGGCAAGCTGGGCATGGCCGACTGGGAAAAAGTTCGCACCAAGCACCGTGACTTTGCCCGTCCCTTCGCCGCAGAAATGTTTACCTGTTTTATGCTGCGCCATTTTAGCCTCCAGCATGCTGACTATATCGCTGCCCAGCGCGCGCCAAAAACCGCCGTAAAGCTGGATGATGATATCAAGCGCTACTTTGGGATTGGCAACTCTACAGGTCTGGGTATGGCGCCATTTTTAATTAATCATCCGCTGCTGATCAATCAATGGATCGAACAGCGCGAGACAGCACTGGCCCGCGCCATTGTTGCTGGTGCCGATGGCATTCATGCTGACCTGTTAGAACGATTTGAAACTGCCGCTGGCAGAGTTGTGCAGCATCTGGGCGAGATCAGTACCGGCGATACCCAGCAAAATATGTCTAATGGGCTGGTTCGTGACGAGTTGCAGCAGCTCGCTCAATGGTTGAGCGCTGAGCGAGACAATATTGTGGCCAGCCGTTACAGCTGGGCAGATCTGGTGCAGTACGCCGAGCAAAGCTGGCATATTGAAACCCAGGAAGTGATCAATACCATGTTGATCGAGCTCTATCCAGAGCTCGTTGACGACCTTGAGGACATGATGTGCGTCGAGGAAGATCAACATCTGATACCTCAGATGTCACTGGCGGATTTGCAGGCGCTTATCGAAGATAAATATGACTGGGCACTGGCCATCGACTTTGGGCAGATGGAATCCCAGGGCTCGTTCTGGTATCGCTCGGAAGAAAAGATGGAACCACGCCTGGGTCAATCCAATGTCGACCTGGGCATGGAAAAGCAAATGCCCCTGGCAATTGGTCGTATGGTGCGTGAATGCTATGACCAGATATCTGAGCATATTGAACAGTTCCCGTTGCAGGATGTTGCCCATTTTATTCTGCAGCAGCCCAACCTAAGTGGCGCTATCTGCCGCATCCAAACCATGGCTCAGAGCCAGTATGGCGATATTCGTGAAAATCTGGTGCACAGCGATGTTCTGCCTATCCATCTGTTGCGCTGCAAGCTGTCGTTCTTCGGTGTCAGTAAGTTCGACCCGCGCTCCCGTCTGTGGGTGCGCAATACTATGTTCCAGGGCGCGCCACTAGTTAGTGATTTTGATAAGCCATTCTTTGATGACTGGCAATTCCCCATCAAACCAGTGTTGTCTAAACACACAGCCCCCAGTTCGACGTAAAATCATGAGAGTCTCGCGCAATGAATTGACGGCTTCTCTGAAGAAGGCGTTTGAAGGTTTAGGGTTCTCTGTGGGCGACTATCAGGATGCGGCGGCTATGGTTATCTGGTCGCAGATGCATGGTTTAAATGGCTTACAGCAGCTGCAGGAGGCCTTACCCTCTCTCTATAGCTGCCTCTGTCTGCATTGCAAATTAATCAGCAATGGTGACAACCATGCGGTGCTTGATGGCCAGAGCAGTTCCATTCTGCTTTGCGGCAGCCAGGCGGTAAGACTGGCCTGTGCTCTGGCTCGCCAGCATGGCTGCGGTCAGGTGCAGCTTAATAATTGTCACAATCGCCGGTTTATAGCCCAGCGCTTAGTCAGTGCCGCACAGTTGGATTCGGCTCTGGTGGCTTATTGGGTCGAGGGGGATAGTGGCTTTAAATTTAGTATTGAGCCCCGTGCAAAACAGCCCACAGTGTCAAGATACTCACCATCTCCTATTGCCGCAGATCAGTCTCTAATGATTTTTGTTGGCAATGATTTAGCCTCCGTCGAAGAAAAGTTTTCTGTCGCCATAAACCCCGGCCCGCTAACCGAAATCACTTCACCTGATACCATGATTGATAGCTATAACGATATGCTAGAGCAGGGCATCGAGATTGACGATAATCTGTGGCATGAGCTGGATAATTTGGTCGCCCGAGTCTTAGTAGAATCTACCGAAAGCTCCAGAGCAGGAGCAGGAGACTAACCTAATGTCGAAGTGCGATCTTTATGGGCCGTTGCTGGCAGGGATGCCAGCATCGAGTCTACAGGGATGTATTCACGACGTGCCCATAAAGCCTCTAGTGACTTCCCAGAAACGCTTCGGCACTAAGAGTCACTATAGCTTTTTGCTAGCCTGCGACTTCAGCTTGATTAATTAGCCATTGCCGAAATTGCTCCACATGAGGTCGCACGGGTTTATTGGAGGGAGTTGCCAAAAAGAATGATTCAGAAGTCCCGGTAGTCTGTGAAAAAGGCGCAATTAGACGACCATTGTCCAGCATAGGACCAATCAGGGATGTCCTGCTCAGAGCAAGGCCATGTCCCTGAGCTGCCATTTCCATTGCCGTCATCAATGAATCAAAATGAATGCCCTGAGAGGCATCGATGCTGTGATAGCCCAGCTGGTTGAGCCAATAGCCCCAGCCTTCTTCATAGCCAATCACATGGAGCAAACTGTAATTATCAAGATCCTCCGGGCTCGCAGGAGGTACCTGACCGTTAAGTAGTTCAGGGCTACAAACCGGAATAAGATCATCCCAGGTCAGACGATTACTGGTAAATCCAGACCAGAAACCTTTGCCATAGCGAATTTCAACATCCGCTTCCTTATCCTGACCAGCGACCCATATATTACTGGTAAAGCGCAGATCAATATCCGGATACTGGGCGCGAAAATTCGCCAGCCTTGGGGCCAGCCAGGTATTAAAGAACACCAGATTGACCCGCACCGTTAAGGTGTAACTGCGCTCTTTGCCGAATACCTCGTCGGTCACCAGCGCCAGTTTTTCAATGGATTCACGCACGCCGGGAATATAGGCCCGACCAGCATCGGTAAGTTCCAGGCCCCTGGGCAAGCGAATAAAAAGTGCGCAACCCAGCGTGGTCTCCAGACCTTTAATTTGCTGACTGATAGCAGCCTGAGTCATATGTAACTCTGCAGCGGCCTGAGTGAAGTTGAGGTGGCGGGCGGCGGCCTCGAAAGAGCGCAGCCAGTTTAATGGCGGTAATCTTTTTTTCATGATTATCTTCTTTGGGTTGACTGCCGTTTATTCGAGGTGATCAATTAGCTGGCCAAGATTTTCCGCGGCGCTCTGCAGAATAGGGGTATAGGCCATCAGTTCTTCAAAGCTCTTGCGTATCACCGGAGCATGGGTAAACAGACAGGCGCAAAGTTTACCGCTGCTATCGGTTATGGGAACAGCGCAGGCCACCATACCATCCACAAACTCTTCGTTGTCTGTTCCCACGCGACTTGTTTTTATCCGCTGAAGCTCTGTTTCCAAAGTCTCCGCATCGACAATGGTGTTGCGTGTGTACTGCATTAGTGGCAGCTTATCGATAATACGTCGGCGCCGTTCTCTGGGTAGTGAGCTCAGATAGAGTTTGCCACTTGCAGTGCACCAGCTGGGCGTATGGCTGCCCACTTGCAGATGGATCTGCAGAGGCCAGTCAGACTGCACCCGATCGTAATACCTCATCTCTGTGCCATTGGGTACAGCAATACCGCAGGTCTCATCTATCTCTTGGGTCAGCTGTTGCAATATGGCGCGGCGCACTGCGCTAAAGCGTTCTGTATGCAGCACGCCCCAGGCGATGCTGTGCATTTTTGCGCTGGGAATTATGAGTCCACGCATATTGGTCTGCACAAAACCACCTGTTTCTAGCTGATTGAGCAGGCGATGGATACTGGGCTTGGGAATATTCAGCTGGCAGGCTAGATCAGCTGGCGACAGTGGTCGCTCAGCTTTGGCAACTGCCTCGATAATCTCCATCACCCGACTAACCGCCGAGCCTTTTTCCCTGGTACTCATAAATCTAGATTAGCTCATGGTTGGCATAGAGAACTGGGCACCTTCACGGACACCAGCTGAAGGCCAGCGCTGCGTGATGGTTTTGCGCTTGGTATAAAAGCGCACAGCATCCGGGCCATAGGCATGCAGGTCGCCAAATAATGAGCGCTTCCAACCGCCAAAGCTGTGGTAGGCCACAGGCACTGGCAGGGGAATATTAATACCCACCATGCCCACCTGAATATGGTCAGAGAAGTAGCGCGCTGCTTCACCGTCTCTGGTAAAGATACAGGTGCCATTGCCATATTCATGATTATCAATCAGATCCATGGCTGCCTGCATGGTATCGACACGCACCACCTGAAGCACAGGACCAAAGATTTCAGCATTGTAGCTATCCATATCCGGGGTCACGCGATCAATCAATGTGCCACCCACATAGAAGCCATTTTCATAGCCATCAATGCTGGGGTTGCGACCATCCACGACAATATCAGCGCCTTGCTGTTCGGCACTGTCGATATAGCCAAACACCTTTTGCTGATGTTGCCGGGTAATCACTGGGCCAAAATCATTGTCAGCATCATGGCAGGGGCCAATCTTTAAGCCTTTCATGGCTTCCTGCATTTTACTGACCAGCGCATCTGCAGCGGCATCGCCAACAGCTACTGCAACTGACAGGGCCATGCAGCGCTCGCCAGAGGAACCAAAGGCAGCGCCTAAAAGCTGAGCCACGGCGTTATCCATATCCGCATCGGGCATCACAATAGCGTGGTTCTTAGCGCCACCCAGTGCCTGACAGCGCTTGCCATTGGCATTGGCGGTGCTATAGATATATTCCGCAATAGGAGTGGAACCTACAAAGCTCACTGCTTTAATGCGCTCGTCATTAAGCAATGTATCAACTGCTTGCTTATCGCCATTGACCACATTCATCACGCCGTCGGGCAGGCCGGCTTCTTTTAGCAGTTGAGCTATAAATAAGGTGGAGCTGGGGTCGCGCTCAGAGGGCTTAAGAATAAAACAGTTACCGCAGACGATGGCCATTGGGTACATCCACAGAGGCACCATGGCCGGGAAATTAAATGGCGTAATACCAGCCACTACCCCCAGAGGTTGGAACTCACTCCAGGAATCAATGTTAGGTGCCACATTTTTACTGTGCTCGCCCTTTAACAGCTCTGGTGCACAGCAGGCATATTCCACATTCTCAATACCGCGCTGCAACTCACCGGCGGCATCATGGCTGATTTTGCCATGCTCTTCGCCGATTAGCGCGCAGATTTTATCCGCATTCTGCTCCAGTAAATCCTTAAATTTAAACATCACCCGGGCACGTTTTATGGCCGGAGTATTGCGCCATTCCGGGTAAGCTGCCTGGGCCGCGGCAATCGCTTCTTCCACTGTAGCCTTTGAAGCCAGAGCAACCTGCTTGCTCACTTCGCCGGTGGATGGGTTGTAGATATCCTGAGTGCGTTCGCCCTCATTGGTTATCTGGCCATTAATTAAATGTCCTACTACTGTCATGGTGTTATCCTCAAAAAATGTGTTTTACCAGAGCTTGCGATAGATTTCGATAATCTCGTCGGCACTGGGTACCCGCGGATTATTTCCCGGTGAGCCAGAGGCCAGAGCCTGCTCAGCCATCACCGGTAAGTTATTAAAAAAGTGGTCGCGATCAATACCAAACTGCTCGGGACTGGGCACCTGCAGTTCTTCATTAATAGCATAGAGTTCGTCCATTAGTTTGCTGTTGGCGATATGGTTAGAATCATCTTCAGTGGCCAGGCCCATTGCGCGGGCACAGTCGGCATAGCGTTCTATGGCCGCTGGAATACTAAACTCTGTGACCATAGGCAGAAGCATGGCATTGGAGAGACCATGGGGCACATGATAGAAGGCGCCAATCGGGCGTGACATGCCGTGAACCAGTGCCACTGAAGCGTTGGAGAAAGCGACACCTGCCAGTGTGGCACCCAGCATCATTTCTTCCCGGGCTTTTTGGTCACTGCCATCATGGAAAGCTTTGCGCAGATTAGGGGCAATTAGTTTCATAGCCGCTATAGCCTGACTGTCACTGTAGAGGCTGGCTTTCTTGCTTACATAGGCTTCCATGGCATGGGTCAGAGCATCAATACCTGTATCTGCTGTGGTTCTGGCGGGCAGGCTCAGGGTCAGGCTGTAATCTACCAATGCCGCCGTTGGCATAAAGCCAATGCCAACACAGAGCATTTTTTCGTCATTGGTCTCGTCGGTAATAATGGTGACCTTGGTACATTCAGAGCCGGTGCCTGCAGTGGTGGGAATGGCAATAATGGGCAGCCCGGGCTCATTGACCACTCGTGGGAATTTATAGTCACGCATAACGCCACCGTATTTGCCCAGAATGGCAATGGCCTTGGCACTGTCGATGGGGCTGCCACCGCCAATGGCAATAATGCTGTCATAGTTGCCATCACGCACCTTATCTACACCGGCCTGAATAGAGCTGACGGTGGGTTCCGGGACAGTGTCCTGAAAAATATCCGAGGCAATGGATGCCGCCTCAAGGCTCTTTTGCAGACTAGCTACATAGCCCAGCTGTACCATCATGTTATCGGTAACAATTAAAGGTCGCGTGCAGCCCAGGCTATTAAGAATATTGCCGGCCTCTTTGCTGGCGCCATCGCCAACCTGCAAAATGCGCGGCAGAACTATTTGTGTCGACATTATCAGTCTCCAGTTTTAGCTATTATTGTTTCTGCCTGAAGAGTTTTGCCCTCGGCATAAAGAGATTTACACAGACCGTAGGTGGCCATAATTAGAACAAATGAAAAGGGCAGGGCCGCGGCAATAGAGGCAGTTTGCAAAGCATTGAGACCACCAGCAAAAAGTAGCACGGCAGCCACCGAACCTATGGCTACCCCCCAAAATATCCGCAGCCGCGCCCCGGGATTATTGTTGCCCATAGTCACCAGGGTGCAGATCACCAATGTTGCGGAATCTGCCGAGGTCACGAAGTAGGTAACCAACATAAAAGTGCAAATGCTGGCCATAAGACCAGTCAGCAGCATGCCCAAATCCAGCAACTCAATGGTTTTGAACAGGGCGATTGTGCGGTCTGCATTGACTGCGGCGGTGACACCTCCATCGCCAAATAGCTCAATAAACATAGCCGTATTGCCAAACAGGGTAATCCACAGAATAGTCAGTAGAGTGGGCGCCCCGAGTACACCGACAAGAAATTCTCTGATGGTGCGACCACGGGAAATACGGGCAATAAAAAGACCAGTAAACGGTGACCAGGCAAGCCACCAGCCCCAGTAGAAAATAGTCCAGTCGCTCTGCCATTGCAGATGTTGCTGTGGTGCCAGCCAGACACCCAGAGCTGGCGCATTGATCAGATAATCAACAGTATTGCTGGCAAAAGAGCTGAGCAAATACAGGGTTGGCCCAAAGATAAAGAACAGGGCCAGTATCACCACCGTAAGTCGCATATTGAGCTCACTGAGAATACGAATACCCCGGTTAACCCCTGTTAGCACGGAGATAGTGGCTACCACAGTGATAACAACAATTAGCAGAATCTGCGTTGCTATGCTGATATTAACACCCAGCAAATAGTGGATTCCGGCATTCATCTGCTGGGCACCCATTCCCAGCGATGTGGCAATGCCAAATACCGTGCCTAGCACCGCCAGCAAATCGGGGATATGACCTATGGGCCCATAGATTCGCTCGCCAAAAATCGGGTAGAGGGCTGAGCGAATAGAGAGTGGCAGCCCTTTACGATAGGCGAAATAGGCAAAGCACATGCCGAGCACCCCATAGAGCGCCCAGCCGTGCAGACCCCAGTGGAATATGGTGATTCTCATAGCAACCTGAGCCGCTTCTGGGCTCATAGCCTGTGACTCAGTGATAAATGGATTGGCCTGCAGATAGTACATGGGTTCCGCGATACTCCAGAACAGGATTCCTATACCAATGCCGGCGCCAAATAACATGGAGAACCAGGCAAAGTAACTAAATTCTGGCGTCTCTGAATCCTGGCCCAGACGTATTTTGCCGTACTTGCTAAATACCAGCCCTATGGCTAACAGTAAAAACAGATTCATCAGGCTGATGTAGTACCAGCTGAGTTCCGCGGCGATAAAGTCCCGCGCCGAACTGTAAAGCGCGCTAGCAGTCGTCGGGCTAATAAGCGTAAATAAAACAAACCCCGCCACTAAAATTGCAGAACCTACGGCCATAACAGGGTGAGTGCCCGACAAAAAGCCAGATTTTTCTGCTGCTATCAAAATTATTCTCCGATTATT
>OBPT01000519.1_pt1 | contig 11478 bp, 11 predicted proteins | sample 1534671 | NCBI WGS metagenome assembly OBPT01 (sample SAMEA3275494, study PRJEB22092) | marine metagenome | biome: ENVO:00000447 marine biome; feature: ENVO:00002042 Surface water; material: ENVO:00002010 seawater | collected 2014-06-21T11:00:00+00 | depth 1 m | reverse complement strand
TTAACGCATCAAATTGATGTCATCGAGCGGGAATATGCGGATCTCGAAGAGATTTGGTTAGCAGAGAAGGCCGTAGTGGAAGGTGCTGCTCACATCAGAAGTCAGATCGAGCAAGCCAAATTAGATCTCGACGTGGCTCGCCGCGCGGGTGACTTAACCGGTATGTCAGAACTACAGCACGGGGTATTACCCGAGTTGGAGCGTCAACTGATTTCGGCTGCCAATGTGGAGGCGCCTGAGCTCACGTTACTCCGCTCTCGTGTGACCGATGAAGAGGTTGCTGAAGTCATCTCGCGATGGACGGGCATTCCTGTTGCGAAAATGCTCGAGGGGGATCGAGAAAAGGTCCTTCGCATGGAAGCGACGTTACATGATCGTGTTGTGGGTCAACATGAGGCGGTGACAGCCGTCTCAAACGCGGTGCGGAGGGCGCGTGCTGGGCTCGCTGACCCACAGCGCCCCAATGGGTCATTCTTATTTCTCGGCCCGACGGGGGTGGGCAAGACCGAGCTCTGCAAAGCGTTGGCCACTTACCTGTTTGATAGCGACCAGGCGCTGGTGCGTATCGATATGTCTGAGTTTATGGAGCAGCACTCGGTAGCCCGCTTGATTGGTGCACCCCCGGGTTATGTCGGCTATGAAGAAGGAGGCTATTTGACCGAGGCAGTGCGCCGACGACCTTATTCACTCCTGCTACTGGATGAAGTTGAAAAAGCACACCCCAAGGTTTTCGATGTGTTGCTGCAGGTATTAGAGGACGGTCGCTTAACCGATGGTCAAGGTCGGACGGTTGATTTTCGAAATACCGTCGTTGTGATGACGTCAAATTTAGGTTCTGAACTGATTCATGATGCAGGCGATCGCTTGAGTAATGATGACATGCATACTGCTGTGATGGAGCGGGTGAGTGAGCATTTTAGGCCCGAGTTTCTCAATCGAATCGATGAATCCGTTGTCTTTCATTCTCTTGAAAAAGAGCACATCCGCGATATCGCAACGATTCAACTCGGGGTATTAACAGAGCGACTAGCGGATAGATCGCTGCGCTTGGCGTTGAGCGATGAGGTAATGAACCACTTAGCTGACGTCGGCTTTGATCCGGTGTATGGCGCAAGGCCGCTGAAGCGTGCGATCCAGCGGTTAATTGAAAATCCGCTCGCACAGGCTCTGCTTGCGGGTGATTTCCCGCCGGGAAATGTGATCGAGGCGACGCTGTTGAACGATAAGATCGTGTTTACTCAGGGCGCCACCATCAGCTAGGCGGCGTCAGCACCGATGGAAGTCGTATTGGCGCGAAGGAACGCTAGAGAGTGGTCGCGCATCACGCTAATACTTATTCCGAAAAACGGCACGAAGACCGCATAAATCACCACTGCGCATCGGCTATGGCCAGTGATCTGCCCATGGAGGACGATATAGGTCACGCTACCTGGGGTAATCGACAGTATTGTGAGTGGGGTTGAGGTGAGACGGGTGACCCGTGATAGGTCCGTAAAATTGAGGTCGGTGTCGACAAGCGCATTCTCCTTGATCGAGTTGCTGGTAGTGGTGGGCATTCTGTCGATTATGGTGGCCATTGCGATGCCCTCTTGGCAATCCGTGAGGGTTGCGGCTGTCGCGCGTGAAGCGCGCATCGTTCTGGAACGTCTGAACGTGCACCAGCGCCATTTTTGGCAGCAACATGCAAGGTACGCCACGACTGAGGAGTTGCCACCATTAGCGGTGCTATCTGAGACAGTGGGCCACTATTATCAGCTGAGTGCGGAATCTACCGACACCCGGTTTTTGCTGCGCCTCGCAAGCACAGTGCCTGCGGCGCCCTCGCTAGCGCTGGATCACCGCGGTGTATGGACCACAACTGAATCGAGCGCACGCTAGCGGTGTGGGTTGATTACGCAGTAGCGGCGAGTATTGGTTTTGCAGGCCTTCTCGGTCTTGTGCAGTTAACGGGCGACATCACGACGCTATCGATAGCCGCGTATCAGCTGACTCTGGCGGGCTTTCTGTTGGATGAATTAGCAGCGGTGTCGGTATGGGAGGGCGTGCCACTCCTGTCTGCAGCGCAATTATGCGGACTCTTAGATAATGGTGTTCAGGCGCTTAATTGCGGGATGGCGGCGGAGTGGCTGGCGGCTCTCCCTCAGGGAAGTATTTCCGCCGCCGCTGATGGGTCGTTGGCGCTGACATGGCAGCAGGTAGATAGCAGCTTCACTGCCGTGACGCGTAGTGATCGGAACAACTAGTGCAGGAAATTATTCGCCAGTGACGTCGACGACATTCAACCGATTGCCGCGATCCTGCACTCAACGTTTAGTGGGCTTTACATTGATCGACTGCTTGATCGTCAACGCATTAGCGCTGGTGCTACTGGGTATTTTGCTGGTGACCAGCGCTCAAATAATGGGTACTGCGAGCAAGGCGGCTGATCGGAGTGAACAAGCGATTCGGGCGCGGCAGGTTTTTGATTTTCTCGATGCATGGGTGAACACGGCACAGATGCCCGACACGTGGAGAGAAGGTCGCAGACCCAGTGAGACAGAGGCAGTTCATCACGTGTTAATGGACCCCTGCTTAGCCTTTGATCCCACTACCACCCAGAGGCATTGGGGAGGCTTTGTCATCGTGGATCTTGCCACATTGACTTGTTTGCGCGGCGTCAATACCGGCGCTGGCTTGTATGTCGAGCGAGTACTCCCCTGTCCAGAGCACTGCGGAGAGGGGCCGGGCTATCAAATTGTGTCGACTCAGTGTCATCTCCGCGATGCGCTCTCAATCGAAAGTAACCAATGGCAGGTCAGCTGGCAGAAAACGATGGCCCGCCCCGGTCGATGTCTAGATGAGGCGCCTTGGGGAAGAGTGGAGCGTATGTTGCTCAGTCACCGGAGTGCAAAGGAGAGCATTGAAGGCGTCGCGGTGCTGCGCCTACAGCAGATCGCGCAGAGTGTGGATGCGACGTATCGTTGGTTAAACCCGGAGACAATAGTGCTGGGTATCGATGAGTGGAAACTCGACTACGCAGATCGATTATCGGATATGACGCGAGAGGCAGTTCTTGCAGTGCCGCACTACGGCCACGCTGTGCGCGTGAATTTAATGGTTGGGCCACCTCGTTCTCAGACAGCGCTCCCGGCTGTCGCGATCGAAAGGCTGGTTATTTCCGGACGGCACACTACCCGTGGTTAGTGGTTGTTCAGCCTCTTATCGGCGGGGATTTTTTGTAACGACGATGGTCATTACCGTGCTCTCGCTGGCAACGTTATCGATAATCGGCCCCTATCACTATGTCCTCGCTGATTGGCAGTTGGCGCATCGGACCCTCAATTCCTCTGAAGCCCTAGATCAGTGTTGGGAGGATCACTGCGACGACAGTCGGACTCAAACTGCATTGTGATGCGGCGGTATTGAGGCGCTCGGTATGCTCGTGAGTGTGCAGGTGATGATAGCGCTGCGTACTTGAGTCTTGCCGTTGTTTAGTGACGTCCAGGCGTGCGGATGGGCAAGGATAGGCGTTGGCGCAGTGGCGGCGCTGCGGATGCTCGCTTTGACGAAGGCTTCTGTATGAGCCCTTTGAGGCGGCGCAAGATCCCCGTAGACCCATTATTTTGGCGTGACGCTGTCGAGTTGCCGCGCTGCTGTCGATGAGAACGCCATGCTGAGCGGTACGCATTCCACAACTGTTTTAATGCGCGCCAGTGGTTGCCCAAAACTATCTAGAATAAAGCGGTCCGTCAGTGCGCTGATGGCTTGTTCCTCCCGTGCTGCATTGAGTTCAAAAAGATGGACCCACGCAGTATTGTTGGTATCTCGCACAAAGCATTTATAGTCTCGCCACACTTGCGCCTGTGCACTCGCCGAACAAAAAAAGACGAAAAAAAGTAATCCCCAATATCTCATCGCCAGCAGCCCTCCGGCGTTTTGACGCCATCACTCGAAAGGGTCAACGCCGTACATGCGCTATCCAATGCCAGCTGACTACCTAATGCCCTCGCCGTGAGCGTGAAGCCAGTCGAGGTCACGGTTGCTTGCACGCTATAGTGTCCCGCGTCGGTAATGAGCGGATTCTCTGTTGCCCCTAAGCGTGTCATATCGCCGGCATAGCTGCGTTGATCCAGAAAATACTGTTCCTGCAAATTCGCCCACTGATTGAGTGCGGTATAGGCCTCAGATCGGTACGCCCGGACGAGGTAACTCTGGTAGCTTGGGTACGCGATGGCGGCTAGGATCGCGACGATGAGAACGGTGATCATGAGCTCCAGTAGTGTGAAGCCGCGGGTGAGCTGGTGGCTCATTGTCGCTCTCCATACTGATAGTAGATCCGTTTTGGAGTTAGTGACTGCCTAGTATCAATAGTGCCCTTGCTGTCCTCCCCCGCGCCCACACCCACTAAATAGAGATTGGGGCTCCACTCGTCTTCGCTGCCCTCATTAGGGGGAGGTACGACAATTTGTGGTGTATCGGGGAGCACTGAGCCAATGATGGTTCGCTTGAGGAGGCGGCCGTCTTGTAAAGTAAAGGCGTAAAGGAAGCCTTGCCCTGCCGCCACGCAGGTGTTGGCGGTGGCTAACTCGCCGGGTAAGAAGGTCGTGAAATAAGCCACGCCACTGATCAGGGTGGGCGCGGATAACGCTTTCTCAGTAGGTCGCAAAGGGAGATGCCAGCCCTTGGCAGCACTTAAGGAAAGTTGTGATGCTAAACGGCTATCAGCGGTTTCAATCTCACCCGGTAGTGCGCCTGTCGCGTCGAACAAATCTGTCAGCAAGATCGGTGGTGGGGGAGGTATCCCCGCTGCGCCGTAATATTGTGTTCTGATATGGACATCCCGCAGCAGAAATAAATAATCTTGCGTCGCGCCCCCATTGGGCGAGGCGCGATTACCCGAGCCCACGAGCACGGCATCAAAAGGAGTCTCTGAAGAGGTGGTGATAATCTGATCCCCACCATTTTGTTCTACCGTGATCGCCTCGACACGTTCGAAGCTGGAGGGGGCGACGCTGACCTCACCGAAAAATCGCCTGTCATCACTGAGGGTGTCGCCGCCCAATTCGGCAAAGTGAAAAACAGACCAGTGTGAACGGTCGTCGTCTGGCAGATCAAACCGCCACACGTTGCCGCCAGTGTCGACCGCGTAAAAACGGTCGGTCACACCGTCGCCATCGGTATCCATGATGCTCACTTTGGTGGCGAGGCTGTCCGTGGTGGGAAATTGGGTCACACCAATCGTCGTTACGTCACTGGCGGTGAAACGATGAACGATATCACCTGACTCAGCGTCTAAAATAAAGACGGCTCGGCCCATTGAATCGGGGGTGCCGATTCCGGCGTTATCTTTATTGATGTCATACCCTCCGGCGATGATGATGACGGGGGCATCGACCCCCGGTACCTGGGTGACAACGGGCTCCGACCAACTCTGGCCTAGCTCACTCATGCCCGGATCCGTATGGCTAACGGACCACATTTTTTGAGGTGCATCAGGATTTGAAATGTCGAGCCCAAAGTACGCTCGCCCCCCTCTCCTCAGTCCAAAAAAAGCCCATACCTTATCGGTCGGCGTCTCAATGTTGCCGTCGGCGTCGTCATCCATCACCCAAGCGGATACGGCTCCATCGACGCCATAAACCGTATGTCCTCCCGTTTGCGCATTGAGGCGTAACTCCCGCAGAGTAGGGAGCATTTCCGGGAGGTAATAAGCCCAGCTTTCGGTGACCGATTCACCCAGGTCATGAAACATGTGTAAGTAACCATGATTCGTGCCCATGAGGACTCTGGTACCCCCTCCGTCGCCATAGCTCAGTGCAAGAGGCTTGGAGTGAAGCGGGTCACCGATAACATCGTTGCGAATACTGGTCGTATCGCCATTCTCGTCATCGTCGTCCACATCGACTCCGCGCAGCCAGCTGATATAGCCCGCCAAGTCCTCATTGTCGGGTGCATCAATGAGATCCAGTAGAGTGCTTTCATCACCGACAGCGCCGGTGAGGGTATTTCTGCTTAACTCGACAAGCGCTCCCGCGTTACTTGGTGGATTAGTCAAGATACGTCGCGCAGTGGCTGAGACGGTTTGCTCGAGTGCGCCGCCGAGTAAAACTTCATTACCGTCTCCACCACTGGAGGCGCGATTACAGGTGCTGAGTGAGGTCCAGATAGTGCACGCGGTATCGGCAATGGCGCCCTCTCGATTAATGGCGCTGCGATCAATTTTATCGATCACTCGGCCATCACCGTTGATGCGGAGTTTTTTGAGATTGCCGGTCCATCGAGGACGATCAGAGGGTAAAAACATCGCGTAGTAAATGGCGTCAAGCGTTTGTGTACGGTCGTAGCTGTTTGCCGCAATGGCAGGGGAGGTAAAGGTTGCGTTGACGGCCAATATCTCGCTGAAGATTTGTTGCAAGGAGCCTTGTAGAGCCAGGGCATCACTCGCGGCATAGTACTGGCCACCCCCTCGATTTGCTGTCTCCGCGAGCAGTTCGGCGGCATCGTTGGCGCCTTGCGAGAAACCGATTGTGTAGGTCACGATGCTCTGTTGGCCGAGTAGATTCGGATTAACGTCGTGAGTTTGCATCCATTCTGCTACGCCAGGTAAATAGCTATTATCGAAGCGATCGCCGCTGCTGAGCGCGAGCTCCGATTGAATGAGTCCATCATAGTCGTTGTCGTAAGTAGGTTCGCCATCCGTGATGATGATGACGTAAGACTGTTTTTGACACGAGCGCATGGGGCTTTGGTAACGATTGTTATTCATGATGCTAGCGTCGGCTGGCGGTGCGAGGGAACCGCCGTTAAAGCCGCCCAATACCTGGCCATCGGCGAAGTAGCGGTAGGCTTCAAAAAGTGATTCGCACAGCGGTGTCCAGGTAGTGGCAGCCAGTCCGTTGATAGTCGTCACGAGCGTGGCGCGATTTGAGATAGACATCTCACGCACCCCGGCAATAACTCTACCGCCATCATCGTCGTTTTCCTGACTCCTATTATAATTGAACACCTGTAACCCAAAATCGACTCCGGGCGTCGCATTAATCAGGCTAATGATGGTGTCGCGTGCAATGTCGATCCGTTGCCGCCGTGTTTCATCACGATAATGATGAAGATAGGTGAGATAGTTTTCGGTGAGCAGCGTCGCGGAATCGTTTTGGTTAAAAATACGTGAGTTGAGGGCGACGTCGGCGGCGGCTTCGAGGGCGCTTTGATCGGCGCCCGCGGAGATCTCATTAAAGGGTGCATCTTCTTGTTGGTTTTGTGGGAAGCCCGATTGACGAAAAGCGGTGTTGCTCGCCATTGGCGCATTGTTGGGATCGGCGGCTTCGAGATCAGCTTTACAGTCGATCACGGAAGCACGCATCGCCCACACTTTCCTCTTTTGGTCCGGTAACTTCTCCCACTTATTACGCCACTGTTTATTTGACTGCTGAAAAAAACGCAAGTTGCTGGTAAATCGACCTTCATAAGCCAGTAACGAAACTGTGGTGTTCTCGGGATGAGGTATGAGGCTTTGAGCGCAGGCATTGTTGTTGGCATAAAAGTAACGCCACTCGGAGGTGTCTCGTGGGTCAGGGTAATCATCGATGCCCACAGTACCGCGAACATAGAAGATCCGATTAGCACCACTCCCTGTGTAATCAAATGACGGATCAAAAGGTTCTACCGCCACCGCTTCTTCGGTGCCCATCGATCCTGAATTATCAAAAATGATTAGAACTTGTGGCCGGTTCTGGCTGCTGTTATTGCCCGTTGAAACATAGAGATCGGTGTCGTCTGCTGAGACTGTGCCGCACATCCATGCAAAGAGCATTAGCGCCAGCACTGCTGCCCATCCGTGGCATTTCATGATTAACCCCCCACTATATTAAGCACGGGTTGTTCCAGCCCCGTGATGACTGAGCGTTCACCTCGACGATTCTTGCCATAGCTCACACTGCTTCTGAGTTCACTGTGCCGACAAGCCACAATATGAACCGCGGTCGCGCTACGGTTTCTGCGACACTGTGTTTCCCCGCGAAAGCTAATCGTATTGACGACGCCCGACGTACCAGCGGAGGTGGTGACACCCGTATTGCGAATCAATAGGCTCTCCCCCCGAAGCTGACGTTGTTGTTCGAGATAAGCGCTTTGCGCACCATTGGCTTGGTGCTGTGCTTCGTTGCGAGCATTGCTGGCGGCCGTGAGCTGTAGCGTCATGCGAGTGCGGGTTGTCAGACCGATAGCGATCATGGTCAGCACGATGAGGAGTAGAAAAATGACAATGAGAACGATGCCGCGTTGTTGTTTCATGGCGTCTCCCCAGTGGTTTTAAGCCAAGGATTGCGAATGACAACCGTCGTCGAGACCTGTTTACGTCGATACCCATCATCCGGGACGGATACCGTGCCACCGGGCATCGGATAGGTTCGTGTCATCCCTGCTCGGAAGGTGCCGTCTTGATGGAACGCTCTCAATAATAAATGGACCTGCACCGAGATGATTTCGGCATCACGATGTTGATCCCACAAACTATCCGTGACGTCCGAGGTTTTGAGGTAGGCATCGACCACACTGTCGCCGTTACTATCAATGCCGAACTCGAAGCGCATCATTTCGACGCCTTCTACGAGCGGTTCAGCGACGCCCATCAGGGCGGTTGAAGAGAGCGAATGGCGGTATAAGGTCGGTACCGAATCGGCATTATTTTTAACGTAGTACACACGGTGCTGATACTCATAAATTCGGCCGCCAGCTATCGGGGGTGGCACTTGCTGACCCGTAAAAAAATGAAGCTCATTGAGGTTGAGCAACGCATAGAAACGATTACTCACTAACGAGCCATTCACGACATTGCCTCGTAATCGCTTTAACTGCAGTACATCTGATCCCTCTCTGGCTGCTGTTTCGCAACTGATCGCAGGCTGGGACCCTCGCTGAGCTGCCCACAGCGTTCGAAAGTGACCTACCCCATTAGGAAACGTGCCGTTGTTCATGCCCTTGCCGACACAGTCCACCCCGGCAACCGATCCATGGAGGGTAGTATTCGTATTCGGGGAGAGATCGATAGCTGATAGATCAGAGAAAAAACCGGCTTGGGTGAGGTCCTCCTCTACTAGCCGTAACGCTAATCTGGCGGCCTCTTGCAATTGCGTCATCTGCCCGGTAGATCGCACACTGGCGGAAGAGACGCCCAACACCGAAAAGGTGGCGGCAATGAGAAATAACCCAATGACGGTGGCGACCAATAGTTCAGTGAGACTGAATCCACGTTGGCGTTTCATGGTGTGGCGGTGATCGTGGTGACGAGCTGAATACTGCGTCGGTTATTACTCGAAGTGCCGCAGGGTGTCGTGAGGTCGCTGGCAGTATTGCCGGAGGCTTGATCCATACCTTCCCATGTCACCACCACTTCGACGGTGTCGTCTGTGCGCGCAATGCAGCCTGTCCGAGCGACGGGTGCCCCAATGCTTCGGTCGCCCAGTCTTTCATTACGACCGGCGACCATTTGGTCCCAGACGTATTGATCCCACTGTGCCATCTCTTGGGGGTTACAAAGGGGTTCGTCTGTCGGGGGGCTCACACAAGATGTCAGGGGAGGAGTAAAGGTCCCTGAGCCATAGCTGGATGAGACGTAGGTGGAGAGTTGGCGAGTGTTGAGCCGCATTCGCTCTACAATAGCAGTGGCGAGTGCGTGTGCTTGGGTGTATTCGAAGGCCTCGTAGTTGCCGCGTTTGGCAGTAAGATGTAACTGAAATACACCCAACAGACCGACGACCAGCATGACAAAAGCCACCATGCTCTCGATTAGCGTAAACCCTTCCTGGCGTCGTTTCATTGATGCATCCATGCATACTCGACGACCTTCATGCTACGCTGATCTGTCGCGGTTGCCTATGGGATAATCTTACAAAGCGTTCGCGGAGCAGGTTTCACAGGGAGGTGAAGCAATGTGGTCGAAAAGGCAGGGCTTCACTTTGTTGGAGTTATTAATCACTCTCGTCATTGTGGCGGTGTTGGTTGCGATGGGCGCGCCGGCGATGACCGGCTTACTCGATCGGATGCGCGTCGAAGATGCCGTCAGTCGATGGCAAGCGGACTTAACCTATGCGCGACAAGCCGCGGCTACCTACAATACGATCGTGACCGTGTGCCCCGTTGGTGCTGATAGTGCTGACGGTGCTGACGGTGCTGGTGGTGCTGAAAAGAGCTGCGCAGATGACTGGTCCAGGGGCTACTCCATTTTTATGGATGGCGACGGTAACGGCGCGGTGAACGAGGGTGATGAAGTACTGCACCGTCGGCCGGCTGTCGATCAGCGAGATCACACCCGCGCAAGTGACGGCATGACCCTCATTCGCTTTGACACCGAGGGATTTACGCAGACTGCAGGTACGTTGGTGTATTGCCCGAGTGACGTGGCGAGTGAGTTGAGTCAGGGCCTCGTTATCCGCAGTACTGGACAAACGCGCCGAGCCATCGAAGCAGTCAATTGTGAGCCGTAATCGACAGTACGCATCCAATAGCCCCGTTACTGGCTGCCATGCTGACCGCTACTGAATCGATGATCATGTTGCTCGATAGTGCTTGCGCTTGGCAAAGGACGTCGTGCATCTCAAGTTGTTGACTCCCGTAGGCTGCGCAGCGGCGGCGACATAGCGCATTGCATGATTGAGTGCGGGCGCTGAGTACAAAGCCCTTTTGGTTCGACCTCAGCCCACTGCATTGATTATGGTCATTTGTCCACATGACTTGACTTTGGCGTCTATCGAACCAGACAATTGCGCTGTCACGCGAGCAGCAACGGCTATCGGTAAGTACCCTTACCCTCTGGCCTACCTTTGGGATGGGATAGTTCTTAAGGCTGTTTGCGGGTTCCGTTAGGTGGCGATGTAAAGGCCACTCGGGCTCGACACTGCGCTACCCCGCAGGTCACCGATACACGGGTTTCGTGATCGTGGTCTGTGTAGCGTCCGGACCGATCCGGCCAGTGTCTCGTGCGACAGGTGTTGGTGGCGTAATAGAATGTGACAAACGCATTTCGCCACCCTCTGATGCGATGAGATGGAGAGTGGCTATGGAAATGTTGTCGGGCGGTGAAATGATCATCCGCGCGTTGGAAGACGAAGGTGTCGAATACATCTTTGGCTACCCGGGTGGAGCAGCGCTCCATATTTATGACGCCTTATTCAAGGCGGAAAAACTGCCTCATATTTTAGTGCGCCACGAGCAAGCTGCGACGCATGCCGCCGACGGTTATGCGCGTGCTACCGGGAAGACTGGCGTGGTACTCGTGACCTCGGGTCCAGGCGCGACCAATGCGATCACCGGCATCGCCACTGCTTATATGGATTCTATCCCGATGGTCGTGATTTCTGGCCAAGTACAAAGTCATTTGATTGGGGAGGATGCTTTTCAAGAGACCGATATGATCGGCGTCTCTCGTCCTATCGTGAAGCACAGTTTTCTGGTCCAACGAGCGGAAGATATTCCTGAGACGATCAAAAAAGCGTTCTTTAT
>OBPT01000512.1_pt1 | contig 11551 bp, 9 predicted proteins | sample 1534671 | NCBI WGS metagenome assembly OBPT01 (sample SAMEA3275494, study PRJEB22092) | marine metagenome | biome: ENVO:00000447 marine biome; feature: ENVO:00002042 Surface water; material: ENVO:00002010 seawater | collected 2014-06-21T11:00:00+00 | depth 1 m | reverse complement strand
TTGGGGTCTCACCCAGTGCCATCAGCGCTTGATCGAGCGCTGTCGCGTCGAATGCAGTATCAGGCCGCGTGACCGCTGCCCATGCGCGCGCCGGCAGTGCGACCGCCGTGCTCAGTAGCGCCACCCAATTCAGTAGGCGCCGTCTGGACACCCGCCCTTTTTCGGTCTTATTCATCCCTCACTCCCCTTTTTATCTAACTCGCCAGAGATTAACCAAGCGATAATATCTTGCAACGCATCGGCACCCACATCCGGCATTGCCGGCATCGGCAGTTCTCCCCAGACACCGCTGCCGCCCTGAGTGATCCGGTTTTGTAGATACGCCGCGTGCTCCGACCCGACATACCGCCCTCTGATGTCGTGAAAACTAGGCCCGACTAGCAACCCAGTCATCTGATGACATGCGGTGCATCCTGCCGTCGTGAGTTGCTGAGTGGGAATGGTCAACGTCGCGGCGGACACTGCCTCATTTTGCGCCAACGGCGCTGCGGTCCATTGCCCCGGATACGGGCCCCAAGACCTCGATTGCTCGGCAAGATTACCGTGAGCATTCATCGCGTACGCGGGTAACGAAGAGGTCACGGCAGTGTCGACCACACAGTCTGATAGACAAGTATGACCCAGCACATCAGGCGAGCCCGACACCGACCAAAGCCCATGGTCACGCGTCATGCCATTGCGATTGGGCATACGCTGTTGAACCAGTCTGATATTGGCATCAGACAAGACAAAATCATCTTCAACGACGTAACCCAGATTCAAAATATAGGCGAGTAGCGCATAGACCTCATCGGGCGTCAAAGACTTGGGCGCATTCCATGGCATAGCGCGATAAATATAATCCCAAAGCGTCGACAGGGTCGGCACCTTCATGAGGGTGGTTCGGGTAATCGCTGGATTTTGTAACGCCGCCACTCGCCCTTGAGCGATGTCCTCTTCGGTGATGTTACCCAGCACCAGCGGCGCGAAGATATGATTGGCGTCGCCAAAATCACCGTGGCAACTCGCACATTGCGCCAGCCAAATCTCCTCACCCTGCCACACGTCGCCACTGCCTGCGGGCAACCCGAGGAAGTCAGGACGAACATCGATATCCCACGCGGCGATCTCAGCATCAGATGCCAGCCGACCAATGCCTTCCACTCCCGGGGGTAGCGTGGACGCCTCGACAGTGCTCAGTGTCGCTAGCAACACAAAGCCGAGCCTCCAAGCGCTAGCCCAGCTGGACATTGTGGACCGCTCCGTCGGCGGCAACCCGCCATGTTTGAATCGCATTGTTATGATAAATCGACCGAGTCCCGCGTTGGGCTACCAATTGGTTCCGCGTCGGTTGTGTGTAGCCTGTGGTGTCGGTCACGCGGCTTTGGAGAAAGGCCTCCTCACCGGTCCAGACCCAATCAAAATTAAAACGTGTCAGCGCCTTAGGCAGCATCGGTCCATCGATTCTTGCGGCACGCCAGTTTTGGCCACCATCAGTCGATACCTCCACTTTACTCACCGTCCCACGACCACTCCACGCCAATCCCGTGACGCAATAGTACCCGGGCGTTAACAAGGTTTGCCCGCCAGAAGGCGAGGTAATCACCGATTTGGCTTCTTGAATGGCGGAATACTGACGATGCGTTCCATCGGGCATGAGGTCCACATAGTGTGAGGTTTCATCCTTAGTCCCCCAAGGTTGATCTCCTACCTCTAGACGGCGCAGCCATTTAACCCAGGAAACGCCCTGCACGCCCGGCACCACTAACCGCAGCGGGTAGCCATTTTCAGGTCGCAACATCTCGCCGTTTTGACCATAAGCGACAATGGCATCATCCAATGCAGCGTCTAGGTTAATGGTCCTCGTCATACCAGAACCGTCGGCACCCTCAGCGAGCAGGAATCGCGCCCGCTGACGATCGTAGCCTGCCCGCTCTAGCAACAGCGATACCGGGACCCCCGTGAATTCAGAGGCCGACAACATACCGTGGGTGTACTGCACCGTCGGTACCGCGACATTGCCCCACTCGAGCCCTGTGTTAGCACCACACTCTAAAAAATGGATACGCGAGACACTGGGCAGTCGGAGTAAATCTGCCATGGTAAAGACCAAAGGTGTGTCGACGAGACCATTGATCATCAATCGGTGGCGCGTTGGATCGATATCAACCCACCCTTGATGGTGTCGCTCGAAGTGCAATCCACTGGGCGTGATCATGCCGAACAGGCTCTGCAAGGGGGTGAAAGCCACGCTTGCCTGATTGGTTTGAGTCAGACCTGGGCTTTGCCGTTTAATCACCGCCGCTTCAAAGGGGGATGGCTGGCCGTAGGGCGTTGTCACCACGGGCTTGCCTAAGCTACGACTCCAACTCGGTAGGGTGAGTATGTCGGCGTCATCGGTAGCCGCCACTTGGGGGATAGCGGCTGCGGTGGCCGTGGCCAGCGCTCCCTTCAACAATCTCCGGCGAGCCGCATTCACACCACTGGTATGAATTTCGTCGACCAAATCCGCACCTAAAAATGACTCGGGAGCTGGAGCTAAGTGTCCTCTTTCTTGATTGTCTCGGCTTGTCACCTTGCCCCCCGCCAAAAGACTATTCACTCCAAGGATATCGAATTGAAACCACGCCAACACTATATTCTTTTAAAGAATAATGATATAACTTTATGTAAATTTGTCGCTGAGGCGCCAGCCCCCTATCTACCTTGCCAATGAGCCGCCTTAATTTTTAATGGCATCTTTCCTTAGGGATTGGGTGCAGGGTTAGTCGAATCGCCCATCAGTGACTCCCAATGGAACACAAAATCAATCGCTTGGGGCGCCTCTATCCGATACCGTTAAACAACTCAGTGAGGAGCAGGCCATGTTTCGTCACCTTTTGACGCCACTCATACTCTTGTTTTTGTTATGCGTGCCGTTGGCATCACAAAGCGATGACTTAGACTCTCCGGGGATCGTATTTCACGTTGATTCTGACATCAAAATGAACCGCGTTCTGCGACAAATTGGGCGACATCACGTTGCCAACCAGGGCATGCCAACGCGGGTCATTCTCATCGCAGAGGGAGTCAAAGCCGCACTCGACAACGCCACTGATTCGAGCGGAGGCGCTTACAGCGCTCAAATGGAGCAACTCATCGCGGCTGGCATTCGTATCCTTGCCTGCGAAACGACGTTAACCAGCTATGACCTCAGCGCAGACGATTTGGCGTTGGGAATCGAGACAATCCCTTCAGGTGTCGCGGAGTTAGCGCGCCTCCAAATCCGCCATCAATGGGCTTACATCAAACTATGATCCATCGTTATTACCCGGGCATGGCACGTCGTAACACGAGCCTGCTGGTTATCGGCCTCTCGCTCTGGGCACTCGTCAGTTTGGGCGCCCACCCCGAACAAGCCGTTTTAGTCTACGTCCATAGCCCAACCTGCGGCGCCTGCGCCCAGTTCGATCGCGAAGTGGGCGTGATCTACCATAAAACCGAGGAATCAGCGCGATTACCGCTACAACGGATATCGCTAGACGCGTGGCAAGACGGCCAACACGACCATTCGGACTGCGTGGCGACCCCCGTCAGCAGCACACCTACCTTTGTTCAAATTCAAGATTGCCAAGAGATAGATCGTGTCACGGGTTATTCCGATGAAGCCCTCTTTTGGTTGGCACTCAAACGAATGGTGAATCGACTGGCGCCGGCGTCTCTAAGCAAAGACCCAGCGCTATGAGTCACGCCTCTAAGCGTGCTCCTTGGCTTCCGCATTACTTGATTCGTCGTGCTCCTGGCGCTGGCGGCTCTGACGCCACCCCAGCAAAACACTGGGCATGGTGCATCCAGTCTTCAGCAATCGCTCCCTCATATTCCAACTGCGTATCCTGAATGTTGCGAGTTTGCGTCACCACCTGAGCAAATTCATGCGCCTGTCCGCTAATGCGCTGATCGCTATCGGGCGATCCAAACTCCCAGCGTTCGCCAGAGGGAGACAGCAATGATACAAAAGGCGGTGCCTCAGGGACCGCCTCCCCGCGAACGGTGAAAGACCACCCAAAGGTATTCACGCCCAAAATGACAATGTTGTGAATCCGATCGGCTTCCTCGCGTTGCACACTCAGCTCATCGGCAATCGCCTGCCCGTGCGCCCAGGTTTCCATTTGTCTCGCGGTAATGGCCGAACGAGCACTCATACTGGGACCTACCCAGGCCACCCGCTGTGAGACGTCTGCCTGTAAATACGCCGCCGCGACTGACTGATATCCTGAGCGCCATAGCGCGACCAGAGACAGTCCAGTCTCAGAGAAATGTTCAAGCTCGATCTCCGGCAATGTCTTGCCTGCCATCATTGCGTCTACCGCCGGCTTCAGAGCCTTCTGAAAGTCGTCGGGCGCTGTCAGCGCCAGATCCGCCATTCGATTCCAAAAATGGAGATGCCGAAGGATGGCCTCGAAAGTCCAGGATTTAAAGCCCGTCACCTGAGTCAACTCGATCTCGGTTAGCGGCGTCACCAGCTTATCTAACGCTTGTGACTCCAATAAAAAATCATCCGCCTGCTTCATCGTGACTCCTCGCAAAAGTGATTCATTGTCAGGTCTTTTTTAGCCGTCACGAAGGTGATGCAACGTCCCCGTCATCCAACGTCAATATGACATCTCCCGCCGCCATTTGCTGGCCTACTTGAGCACGGATATCGGTGACGGTGCCAGCAACAGGCGCCAAAATTTCATGCTGCATTTTCATCGCCTCAAAAACCGCCAAACGTTGATCCGCCTCGACTTGCTCACCATCCTCTACCAACAATGACAACATCTGTCCGTGCATGGGCGCGGTCACACTCCCCCCCTGTGACACATCCTGACTTTCGGGCGGAATGAGATCTAGGTTGCTCAAGATGAAATCCGTACGCTGTCCCGCTATCTCAATCACCGCTGCTGACGGGGCAACAAACTGTAAGGTTTCTGGGATACCGTCGACCACCATCGTTGCACAGGCCTCCGTCATGGGCTGACAGACCACCTTGTGTCGGTCTTCGCCGATCAAAATCTCATAATGTTGCGCACTGTGTGTTGTGACGACTGCCTGAAACTCGTCATCGCCGCAACCATAACGATAGCTGACTTCTGTCGCACCGGTGGATACCCATCCGCGTAATTCAGCGCTGACAGACAAGGCGTGGGCAAAGTGTCGCTCAGCAGCAAGTGATTGCTGTAAGGCAATAGCCGCTGCCGTCTCGCGCGTGCCGGGCACTTTACGCTGATAACCGTCAGCAAAGTGCTGGTCAACCCAATCGGTGGTCGCTAATCCTTCCACAAACGTAGGATGACTCAGGAGTGTCATTAAAAACTCACGATTATGGGTGACGCCCATGAGTGCAGTACTCTCTAATGCAGCGCGCAGTCGGATGCGCGCGGCATCTCGGGTTGGTCCCCATGCAATCACCTTCGCCACCATCGAATCATAAAAAGGCGAGACGGCATCGCCGGTCTCGACGCCGGTGTCTACTCTCACGCCCTCGACAGCCGGCACCTCAAACAATGAAACGGGTCCCGAGCTAGGCAAAAAAGCTGACGCGGGATCCTCGGCACACAGTCTGACTTCGATCGCATGTCCGACCAGGTCGACTTCCTCTTGCGGCACCGGCAACTGTTCACCTTGCGCGACGCGAATCTGCCACTGCACTAAATCAAAGCCGGTGACCGCCTCGGTCACCGGATGCTCTACCTGCAAACGGGTATTCATCTCAAGGAAAAAGAAATCCCCCGAGGCATCTAATAAAAACTCGACCGTACCTGCACCGACGTACGCAACAGCGCTGGCCGCTTCTACCGCCGCGGCCCCCATCGCGCGCCGTAACTCGGGTGTCATGACTGGACAGGGTGATTCCTCAATAATTTTTTGGTGACGACGTTGTAAGGAGCAATCCCGCTCCCCCAAATGAATTACATTTCCGTGCATATCAGCAAAAATCTGTATCTCGACATGACGAGCCGCTTGCAAAGCACGCTCTAAAATTAAGTCGTCATTGCCAAAAGCGCGCTGCGCCTCTGAGCGTGCCAATTCGATCGCTTGAGACAACAGGCTCAGATCCTCGACCCGTCGCATGCCTCGACCACCACCGCCCGCGGCCGCTTTGATCATTACGGGGGTTCCTATTTTTTCTGCCTCTTTGATGAGCGTCTCAACTGATTGATCCTCACCCTGATAACCCGGGATACAGGGCACACCCGCCTCAAGCATTGCCCGCTTTGACAAAGCCTTATCACCCATGATCTCTACCGCACTCGCAGGTGGGCCAATAAATCGAACGCCTGCCTCAGCACAAGCGGCAGCAAAGGCCGTATTTTCAGACAAGAAACCATAGCCAGGATGAACGGCATCGGCGCCCGCCTTCTGCGCCGCCTCAAGAATGGCCGCCGCGTTGAGGTAGGACTCACTCGCCGCGAGCCCCCCCAGTGGAATGGCCATATCGGCTTGCCGCACGTGCAGTGCCGCAGCGTCTGCCTCGGAATAGACGGCAATCGTCTTCAACCCCAATGCCTTGGCGGTGCGCATCACACGCACAGCAATCTCACCTCGATTGGCGACTAGAACACTTTCAATCGCGCTCATGATTGGTTCTCCTGCTGCCATTTCGGCTTGCGCTTTTCCAGGAAAGACGCGACGCCTTCCATCCCCTCATCACTCTTCAGACACGCGGTGAAATTTTCTGCCGCAACGCGCATTTTTTGCTCGTCGGGGAGAGTAGCAAGCTCTCTAATCAATGTTTTTGTCGCCGCTACGGCGCCGGGCGCACACGCCAACACGTCGCGGCGGATCTGCATCTCTGCCTCAGTTAACGCCTCAGCATCTGGCACAACAAAATCTAAGATGCCCAACTGAGCCGCTTCAGATCCCTGAAACCTTGCGGCACTGAGCATCAAGCGCCGCCCCATCGATGCACCACATTTCTGCATCACGTAACGCGCAATTTGCGCCGGCGAAATACCAATGCGCGTTTCTGAAAAAGCGAAGCGAGCCTCTGCAGTCCCTATCGTCACATCGCAACAGCAGGCCAAACCCAACCCCCCCGCCATCGCGGCACCTTCTATTAAAGCCACGGTCACCATGGGCAACCGATTAAACTGGTAAAGCAATCGACCGATCGTCTCACTCATGGCAATCACGTCATCGTGCGGGGCATTCGCCATCGTTTGGAAACCCTTGAGGTCCCCCCCCGCACAGAAATAACCGCCCCGGCCTCTTAGCGTCAGGCCTCTGACAGAAAGATCCCCCTCGATCGCCTCGCAAATGCGCTGCAAATCAGCCACGACGACATCCGTCAGTGGGTTACGTCGCTCTGGCTGATTGAACCAAATGGTCAACCAGCCCTGGTCCCATTCACACTCAACAGAATCGGTTTTAGGCAAATTCATCATGGTCACATCCTCGCCACGCCAAAGCTGTTGGGGGTGAGCACTCGTTGTCGGCCTTCCAATACCGTCTCTAAGCAAAAAGCCAGCACCTTGCGCGTGTCACGCGGATCGATCACACCATGGTCGAGCACCCGACCGGAGGAAGAATAAGCGTCCTCTTGCGCATCAAAATGCGCGCGGATCACCGCCTCCTGCTCGGCTAATGTTTCCGCGGAAATCTCGACTCCTTTTCGCGCCGCACCCGACTTCGCAACTTCGCTCATCGTTTTTGCCGCACTTTGACCTGCCATCACCCCGGTGCGCGCACTGGGCCACGCAAATAAGAAATCAGGCTCATAAGCCCAGCCACACATTCCGTAATTACCTGCACCGAAGCTGGCGCCAATATAAAGACTAATTTTTGGAACCCGCGTCGTACTCACGGCTTGAATCATTTTTGCGCCATGCTTGATCATGCCCGCTTGCTCATACTCTGTACCAACCATATAGCCGGTGGTGTTTTGGAAAAAAATAATCGGCAGATCAGCTTGATCACACAGTTGAATGAACTGCGCCACTTTCGTCGCACCATTGGGATCAATGGGTCCGTTATTGCCAATCACCGCGCAGGCAATCCCCGTGATACTGGTGTAGGCACAGAGCGTTGATGCTCCGTAGCGCGGTTTAAACTCTTCAATATCAGAGCCATCTACCACGCGCGCTAGCACTTCTCGGCAGTCGTAAGGCACCTTGGGGTCGGTAGGAACCGCTCCCGCGAGTTCCTCCACATCGTAAAGCGGTGCCTGATAGACGCGTCGCGGCACCGGTGATGCGCGGCGATTCCAGTCAAGACGGTCAAAGACCTCACGCGCTTTCAGTAATCCATGCGCATCGTCCTCCACCAAATACTCCACCACACCCGTGACGCTCGCGTGCATCTCGCTACCCCCCAGTTCGCGATCGTTTGCGATCTCCCCCGTGGCGGCGCGCACCAATGCCGCACCTCCCAACGCCGCCATCCCGTTCTCTTTGACGCCAATCACGTAATCGGACATCCCGGGCATGTAAGCCCCCCCCGCAGTAGAGCCACCATGCAAGACGACCAACGTTGGCAAACCCATTGCCGACATTTGCGCCAAGTTGCGAAAGATCGCGCCGAACGTGGACCACAATTCGGTTTGGTACTGCAACAAATTGGCACCGGCGCTCTCCACTAAATGAATCAGAGGTAATTTCTGGCGCTTGCAGATCGTCTGCAAAGAGAGCGCCACCTCACCGGTCTTGCCCGTCATCGCACCGGCGGCAATACCGGAGTCATCGACCCATATCATGCAGCGCGCACCACCCACAAAGCCAATCCCCACCATGACCGACGCGCCGGGAATACTGGTGTCCTGATCAGAATTATCCACGCCAAAATTAGCTAGGGTATGCAGTCTTAAAAAGGGCATACCTGGATCTAATAGACGATTTAAGCGATCGCTCGGTATCAGTTGGCCACGCTTCTCGAAAGTCGCCCGACGCTTAGCAGAGGCGCCCTGGGCGCGTTTCTCAAGTGCCCGAAGCCGTTCTACAAACGTCATCATACTGGCGCGGTTCGCAGCAAATTGCTCCGAACCCGAATCTATCTGGGATGCCACAGCGACCATATCAGTCTCCTAGTAATGCTTCCGGTATGGCTACCGGCGTATCCAATAAAATCTGTGCGTAACCCTTTGCTTGGGGGTCATTGCGCAAACTGGCGACACCGCCGCCGCCCAAAGCATGGTGCAGTAAGAAGTTCAGCGCCGGTAATCCCGGCAAGAAAAATCGATCAATCTCAGGGCTTGCCATAAAGTGCGCAAAACGCGATGCCACGTACTCCTCGGTCAGCACCGCGGCAATCCAAGGGAGAAAATCGGGGTGACGTGCCATCACGCCAATATTCGCCTTATCACCCTTGTCCCCCGATCGCGCCCAAGCCAGACGCTCCAAAGGAACCTCAATCACTGTTGTATCACCCGCCGCTAGGGTGGCGATCGATGGCACGGCGATCTGCTCGACTCGGCTCACCGCCGCAGAAGCCGGTGATGGCGTTGCACTGGACAAGACTTGATCTGCCGTATGAATTTTGATCTCGGCCAAGCTGCGGTCGACCAAGGCAGAGAATAATCGAATGACCGGCGAGGACTTGGGGCGGGTACCCGCGAAGGCACAAAATCCAGGGGGCGCGCCGAGTCCAACTCCGGAAAGCTCTCGCATTAAAAGATCAGCCGCGCGGCGATCACTGTGGCGACATCCCACCTTGACTGCTACCTCGCGACTTCTCACATAGCGCGCTGAATCACCCCAATGGCTCTCGTCTCCCACGACTTCGACGGCCACGTCAACATAGTCAGGCGCACCCAACGCAGACAGCTTTCGTCGCGCTCGCTTAATCGCTTCGTCGGCAAAAATGCGGGCTTTTTCTGCTGCTCGAGCGCCGACATAAAAACCAATCATGCCCACCCGCCAACCGTCGGCCCAAGTAATCGAGGCTTTGTAACACTCAGGTACGCCGAGACCTCGGGCGCCGGAAACGGCGACACGATCGCTTTCGATTTGCTGCACCTGCACCGCCGTAAAATCGCAGATGACATCGGGTAACTCATAGTGGGTCGGGTCGCCAATCTCGTAAAGCAACTGTTCTCCTACCGTTCCCCTCGTGACACACCCACCGGTTCCCCCGGGCTTTGTGATAACCATCGACCCATCTGCCGCTATCTCGGCAATGGGATAACCGACCTCATGCAGCGTCTCATGCACCTCCAGCCAGTCGGTGTAATTGCCGCCGGTCACCTGAGGACCGCATTCAATAAGATGTCCCGCTAGCGAGCCGGTGGCTAATAAATCCAAGTCTTCTCGCTGCCAGCCGAATTGGTGAATGCAAGCCCCCAGCGTGACAGCACTATCGACGCACCGGCCAGTGACGACAATATCAGCACCTAGATTGAGGGCTTCCGCGATAGGAAATGCCCCCAGATAAGCATTCGCACTCGCAATCGATTCGCGAGGTGGCGGTGTTTCACCACTGAACATCTCACTGAGATCCGAGTCGAGGAGCTTGTCGAGTTGCGGCATCAGATCATCGCCCGTCACGACCGCAACTGTCAGAGATAATCCTGCGGCGTCTATCAGTTGGCGAATCGCCGCTCCACAGGCCTCAGGGTTGACGCCGCCGGCATTACTGATCAATTTGACACCCGTCTGAGCGATCGCCGGTAAATGTGGCGCGACTACGCCCGTCACAAAGTCAGTGGCATAGCCTTTTTCTGGATCGCCGGCCTTCGCGCGCGCCAATATCGACATCGTGATTTCAGCAAGGTAGTCGAACACAATAAAGTCGAGGTCGCCCTCTGCCATAAACTGCGGCAGCGCCATATCGGCTTCCCCCCAGTACCCTGTGGCACCACCAATGCGAATCATTCAGTCAGCCTCCCGCTGCCACCATTACGTCTTCACCGGATTCAAAGGTTTCCAAGTGATTGCAATTCATTTAAAATGAGTCAGACTCATTATACGAGCGATTGACCTTGCCAGCAAGCCGACCCGAAGCACCGAATACGTCAAGACAGCGCCTCGAGGCGAGAGAATCAACCATTCTCGATGCCGCTGAACAGGTTTTTACGCGCGCTGGATTTGACGGGGCGAAAGTGGCCACTATCGCTCAGACAGCCGCGGTCGCAGAGGGGACTGTCTACCTCTATTATCGTAATAAGCAGGATTTACTCGCCGGCGTCGTTGGCCGCTTTTGGGCACGTCTAACGTTGGGGGCGGAGGCGGCCATCGCCTCAGAGGCCAGCGCCGTGACGCAACTAGAACAGTTGGGGCGCTACCACCTCAACTCAATACTGCAACAATTTGAGGTGGTTTCGCTGACCTACCGGGCCAGGCCTCAGCAGGAGCAGGATCTCGACCAGGTGCGTGAGTACGTCCGAGTATTTGATCGCATCATGCAGCGCGGCGTGGACCGGGGTGAACTCCCCAAGGACACGCCTATTAGTCAGTTGCGCGACGTTTTCTTTGGCACACTGGAATTTTCAGCGCGAACGCTGAAGCTGCGGGAGCGCTCCTACGACCACTCCGTCGTGACGAATCTATTGTCGATTATGGTGGGCTCAACTGACGGCACCGTAGGCAGACCCAAAGGCAAAGAGCCCAACAATCAGGAT
>OBPT01000505.1_pt1 | contig 11674 bp, 7 predicted proteins | sample 1534671 | NCBI WGS metagenome assembly OBPT01 (sample SAMEA3275494, study PRJEB22092) | marine metagenome | biome: ENVO:00000447 marine biome; feature: ENVO:00002042 Surface water; material: ENVO:00002010 seawater | collected 2014-06-21T11:00:00+00 | depth 1 m | reverse complement strand
TATTACATATGGGGAGCATGTCGGCCTATAACGTCTCCAAGGCAGGCATGGTGGCCTTCTCTGAAGGCCTTCTTAGTGAGCTCGATCCTTATAGGGTAACAGTGTCAGTTGTATGCCCTACGTTCTTTCAGAGCAACCTGGCTAAGAGCATGCGCAGTGACAACCCTGACGCAGCAAAAATAGCCGCTAGGCTCCATGCTGGAACAGGCATTACCGCAGAGCGTATTGCGACAACCGTTTACAACGACTCCCGTAATGGCAAGCACTATATACTTGCCGGGACGCGCTTTAGCGACAGAACAATCTGGAAGCTAAAACGCTACTTCCCCTCCGCATATCTCAACATGATGAAAAGCAATGCCCGTATCCAGCTTGCGGACAAAAACCTTTCAACAAAAAGGGGAGGAATCTTTGAGCGAGTGTTGCGCTTTATCAGAGCGCGGGTTTTGGGGTGAGGCGCCAATACGTTGAGAGGACATCTAATGAAGACTCGATCCATCGAATCACTGAGCATGGAATATCCGACGAGCCTTCTAACGGTGGAATTCGACCACGCCCGCCGATTATCGGCAGCAGGCATCGCCTTGAGCAAAGCCCTCCTCACAGGATTGCTGTCGTGTCGACAAGCTGCCTGACGCCACCAAATCACTAAGACTCTGTTTTAATACACCTTTTTTAAGAATCGCGTGTTTTGGCGCGTTTCTGCGCGAGCAAATGCTACGGAAAGGCAGAGATCAGTCCGCCACCTCGCGAAGGCGGTGATCATAAAAATTTAAGCTGCTCGCGAAGTCGCTGGCTGACCCCAGCTATTCATTCGGCGCCGCGCACCACGTAGCTACCCCACATCGGCGGAACCCACCTTGTCCGAAAATGATTACCTCCGGCAACGGAAGCCTCTCTACATTTCTAAAGATCGGCATTTGAGAAAACTGCTATCAGGGGAGCATCCATGGCACGAATAATAATTATTCTTCTTTTCTTCTTTTCGACAACTGCGCTAGGACAAACCAAGGGCAACCTTGAGAACCCAGCACCGGATTCATACATGAGTGGCATCTACCTATTTTCAGGTTGGGCCTGCGATGCGGAGTTGATTGAGATTGTCATTGATGGCGGCAGCGGACTGAAAGCGGCTTATGGCACAGGTCGCGGCGATACCCAGTCAGTCTGTGGAGATTCGGACAACGGTTTTGGCCTGCTTTGGAATTTCGAGAACCTTGAGCCCGGCACTCACGAAGCGGTTGCCTTTGCAGATGGCGTCGAAATCGGTCGCACCGAATTCACCACCACACAGATCATATCTGGCGGATTCCTGACAGGCGCCACAGGTGAGACTGTACTGAGTGGTTTTCCCGAAGCAGGTCGGGAGGTCTCACTTAAATGGGATCAGGCAGCGCAAAACTTTTTGATCGCTGCTGAACGGGAAGCTCTCGACCCTTTCCAAATTGAAGGCCCGTGGCATAGCACCCAGTTTGGTGTAACCGCACATTTCAGCACCATTCGCAATGGCGACACGATCGATATCACAGCCTTGGTCCATCAAGCGGGTGTCGATGGCGTCACCGTTTGGGAGGGGCCACTGCTTGGGCGCACATCGATACTGAGCACCCCGGAGGGTTTTGAGCCCGCTCAAGAAATCGAAATCTGGTGGAGCGACGACGGTACCCGAATGCGCGTTACGGGAGTCAGCTGTGAAGGAGCAGGGGAATGCACTCTTCTCCCTGGGCAGCGATTCGGAGTCGATAGAGGCTGGACCGCCCCCTAAGGGACACGTGATTGGACCCCGCTGACCGCGGGGTTTTTTAGCGAGTGCCGCAGAAAAACAACAAATTTAAGGGTATCGGAGCCATGAAAACAGCAAAGAACGGTCTCCCCGCCGTTTGCCTCTTCGTCTCATTCGTCGGAGCTTCCGTGCAGGCCGCGGTTCTTGAGGAAGTGATCGTTACGTCGCAAAAACGTAGTGAAAACCTTCAGGACGTGCCCATTGCCGTCAACGCGTTCACGGCCGACATGATTCAGGAGATGGGCATCACCAATGCTCAGGAACTCGCCATGCTGACACCCAGCATGCACACGATTACCATCGGCAACCCCATGAAAACCTCTATCCGGGTGCGCGGCATTGGTACAGCGCAGTCAGACCCGGCGCTTGAGCCCTCAGTGGGCGTATTCGTGGATGGTGTATTTCTGGGCAGGAGCGGCCTCGCTATGTCCGACCTGACAGACATTGAGCGGATCGAAGTCCTGCAGGGCCCTCAAGGGACACTCTACGGTAAAAACACTAATGCGGGCGCCATTAGTATCGCGACCAAAAGACCGAGCCTTGAGGGATTCGAGGGCTACGTGAATGTAGCAGCCGGCAACTACTCCATGCACAACGTCACCGTCGCGGCTACTGGCCCAATCAGTGAGACAGTGGCGTTCAGAATATCAGGCAACATCCACGAGCGTGATGGTTTCATCAAGAATATCGGCCCGGCGGTGGACGGCGACAGCGTCGATGACTGGAATATTCAGGCCAAGCTCCTCTGGGAGCCCAGTGAAAATCTCAGTGTTCTTTTCTCAGCAGCGCATGTGGACCGGGATACCAGCTGCTGTGCCCCCGATGCCACCCAGGGCCCACAGGTGCTTGGCCTAGTGGCGCAGGGGTTACTGCCTGATGACGGTAACGACCCCTACGACTACGTCATCAACACCGACTTCGATAGCATATTCAAGCTAGAGTCGGACATGCTCTCGCTAAACCTTACCTATGATTTTGCGTGGGGCAGTCTCAGCTCCATCACCTCTTACGATGAATTTGAATACTCGCAAACGCTGGACAATGATCGAGGGCCACTGGCAATGACCCTTAACGAGCCCGACTACAACGCCGGCGAGACGTTTTCTCAAGAACTGCGCCTGACCTCAACGATCGGTAGCGCCATTGATTATGTGGTTGGGCTCTTCTATTACGATCAGGAAATTAAAACAGGCGACGGTGTCGCCGAGACTTTTCAATTTGGTCCCGATATTCCCTATGTGCGAACCCCTCTGGCAAACGTTGGAGATTCGGCCTATGGCAAGGCCGTTTGGCAAAACGATACCTTGGCAGCGTTTGGTCAAATCACGTGGCATGTCACCGACCGATTGCAGGTGACTGGCGGATTGCGCTGGACCCGGGAAGAGCGTGACGCCGATATTCTGGCGATCACCAGCTTCAAAAGCGACCGACCAATCCCTCCCGCAGCCTGGGCCATCAATCGATTTACCACGCCCATCGACGAGACCTTTAATCGCTCAAATAACGATGTGAACTGGTTAGTCAGTGCCTCTTATGATTTGAGCCAAGAGGCAATGATTTACGCCAGCACCTCAACAGGAAGCAAGTCAGGGGGCTTTAACTCGGTAAATGGTTCCCCTGAGGAACGCGAATTCGACTACGAAGATACGATCAGCTACGAGTTGGGACTGAAGTCAACGCTGTTTGATTCGCGTCTCAGACTCAATACCGCCATTTTTCATACTGAGGTCGACAACTACCAATACCAAGCTCGGGCCGCCACCGGCGTGGGCACCTACGTCAGTAACGAAGCCGAAATCGAGGTGTCAGGCCTTGATCTGCAAATCGATGCGCAACCTCTCGATAACCTGTCTTTGTCCGCAGGCCTCATGTACATGAATGATTTTGAGGTGGTATCAGGCCCCAATACTGGCGACCCACTGGGGCTTGTCTCCGAGTACACGCTGAACTTAGGGGGCACACTGTTTTTTCCGCTGTCCGATGGCGGCCTGTACCTTCGCGGAGATTATCTTTACATGAGTGATCATGAGCCCGCGAACAAAGACGACGACATCGCGATCCAGAACCGCGAGCTTGTAAACGCCAGAGTAGGATGGCGTAACGACAAATGGAATGTGGCCCTCTGGGGCAAGAACCTGACGGATGAGGCCTACGCTGGTTTTACCTCCCGACTGCAGCAGTTCAGTGGGTCGAGAGCCTTTTTCTTGCAGCCGCCCAGAACCTATGGCGTAGAGGTTCGCCTCAACTTCTGACAACTCAAGGAGGCCGTGCGCGAGTGCGGTAAGTGATTCATCGCTTCAGTCACTGTCATTTTCAAGAGGGTGTTATTGACCCTGTCGCTTCTCCTGCTGTTGGCAGTGGGCTTCGTATCGGTGAAGTTCATCCTGCCGTTGCAGAAGTCAGCTGAAAAAAATGGGCCCGACACCGCGCCGAGAGATTTTGCGCTGCAAACCGATGCCGCGCTAGCGCTACCCGACCCCCAACCCGCATTAGCTCAAAAGGCGCCAAACCCCCAAGGTAATCTGTACTGGGGCGAACTGCACGTTCATACCGCAGAGAGCTTTGATGCCCGTCTCTTCGGCACCACGCTGACGATTGAGGACGCCTATCGCTTCGCCAAGGGTGAGCCATTGGAGAACGTCAGTGGCGAAGTCATGCAGCTCACCAGGCCGCTGGACTTCGTTGCCATTACCGACCATGCCGAAGGTTTTGGTACGGTCACCCATTGCGACGAAGAAGGGCTGACCATCAGCGAGCGAATGGCGTGTTGGTTGGCTTTCGAACCCAACCCACAAATCTTTCAAATCCTGACTGAGAGCATTCGCGGAAAAGCCGCTCCTGGAGACCCTTCTACACCGGCTGGAATCTATCAACCTAAAACTCGCCGCTCGCCCAAACCCGGGGCTTTTCCCACCTGCCGGTTCGGCGAGCGTGCTCTCGAACGCTGCCTTAACAATGCCGTCGAGGATTGGTCCCGTTATGTGGAACTGGCAGACGCGTACTACGAGCCGGGAGAATTAACCACGTTGATTGGTTATGAGTTTTCGCCAGGCCTGCCCGAGCAGGGTAAACACCATCGCAACGTTATATTCCGCTCCAACAATGTGCCTGCGAAAGCGATTTCAAGTCTGGATGTACCCAACGCGATTGAACTCTGGAAAGCGTTGGACGCGAGCTGCGGTCAAGGTTGTGACTTCATCACCATCCCACACAACGCCAACAAAGCGTGGGGCCTTATGTATTCCCGCTTCACCTGGGACGGCAAACTCTATACAGAGGCCGATTGGCGCCTGCGCCAAAAGCACGAGCCACTGGCGGAGATTTTCCAGATAAAAGGCGCACAGGAGTGTGCGCTGGGTGTTGGCGCTACTGACGAAGAGTGTGCCTTCGAGCAGGTATTCGAGCCTTGCCAGCCTGGCGAGACCTACGACTGTGCCTTCCAGACCGGTTTTGTCCGTCAGGGTCTCAAAGTGGGCCTAGAACTTGAACAGGAATTTGGATTCAATCCGCTACAGACCGGTTTTATTGCGGCCACCGACAGCCACAACGCCAACCCCGGAGACGCGGAAGAATGGGATTTCCCTGGTGCGATTGGCGCGGTTACCTCATCCGCGGTCAGGCGTCTTGGTGCCAGCTTATACCGAGAAACCGAGGAGGAAAGACCCGCCTATAAAACACCACTCAAGTTCAATACGTCAGGCGGCTTGGCAGCGGTTTGGGCGCCCGAAAACACCCGCGAAGCTATTTTTGATGCCCTAGCGCGCCGTGAAAGCTATGCCACCTCAGGGCCCAGAATCACCATGCGTTTCTATGGCCACTGGAATTTGGATCAGTCGGTGCTCTCACAGCCTGACCTTATTGCAACACTCTCGCGCGAAGCGGTCCCTATGGGGGGGGTGTTACGGGAGCAACCCACCCTGACAGAACACGGCAATGCCTCGCCCACTTTTTTTATCTGGGCAGGGAGCGACCCTCTTGATGCCCCCCTCCAACGTCTGCAGATGGTGAAGGGCTGGGTCGACGACAACGGTGAAAGCCACGAGCAAGTGACCGATATCGCCTGCTCAGACGGCCTGCAGGTAGACACCCAAACCGGGCGTTGCCCCGATAACGGTGCCAGCGTCGATCTCAATACCTGCCGCTTCAGCGAAGGGTCTGGCGCTCGCGAACTCAAAACAATATGGCGAGACCCCGACTTCCAGCCCAATCAATCGGCTTTTTATTACGTGCGGGCGCTCATGAATCCGACCTGTCGCTGGTCCACTTACGATGCCATCCGTCTAGGCCGCGCCCCTGATCCTCGCGTCCCGGCCACCATTCGTGAGCGCGCCTGGACCAGCCCTATCTGGTACGGTCGCTCAGATCACAGCAGTCGTTTTGAAGAGTAATCAAGATATGGAGAGTTCGGCAGAAGCCGTTGACGTGCTCATTATTGGCGCAGGTCTGTCAGGTATTGGCGGAGCCTGTCAGTTACGCAGTAAATGCCCTGATCAAAGCTTCATTATCTTGGAAGCGCGCGAGGCCAGCGGCGGTACGTGGGATCTTTTCAGGTACCCAGGTATCCGCTCCGACAGCGATATGTACACCATGAGTTATGGATTCAAGCCATGGCGAGATTCGGCTGCAATCGCCGATGGCGACAAAATCCTCAGCTATATTCGTGAAGCGGCTGCGGAATACGACGTAGAGCGCCACATCCGCTACCAGCATCGTGCCATTGCTGCTCAGTGGTCGTCTTCCGAAAAGCGCTGGCGTGTCACCGCTGAGCGAGGCGACACCGGTGAACAGGTCACCATCAGCTGCAGATTCATTTTCAGCTGCAGCGGCTATTACGACTATGAATCAGGTTATGTCCCAGAGTTCACAGGCGTTGAAGATTTTCAGGGGCAGGTATTTCATGCCCAGCACTGGCCTGAAGCGCTCGACTACACGGGGAAGCGGGTCGTGGTGATTGGTAGCGGCGCTACCGCCGTCACACTGGTACCGACCATGTCGCATCAAACGAGTCGTCTGGTCATGCTGCAGCGCTCGCCGACCTACATTGCCAACGTTCCGCAGGAAGATCCCACTGCGCAAGCACTGAGAAAATTCCTTCCCGTGAGCTGGGCATTTCGCATTACGCGATGGAAAAAGGTGTTATTTCAGATTTACCTGTACCGCCTCTCGCGCCGGCGACCCAAAGACCTTCGTCGTTTTCTGCTGGGGCAGGTACGACAAGAGCTGGGCCCTGATTACGACGTGGCCAAGCACTTCACGCCGCGCTACGACCCCTGGGATCAACGGCTGTGCGCCGTGCCCAATGGCGACATGTTCGCCGCCATTCGCGAGGGGCGTGCGGAGGTGGTCACCGATCACATTGCCCACTTCACTGCTACAGGCATTCAGCTTCAGTCAGGCGCACACCTCGAAGCCGACATTGTGATTATGGCAACGGGGCTTAACCTCAAGTTCGCCGGCGGGGTCGAGTACCAAATCGACGGGCGCCCGATCGATTTTACCGAGCACTTCATCTACCGGGGCATGATGTTTTCTGATTTACCCAACATGGCCTTTACTGTGGGCTACACCAACTCGTCCTGGACACTCAAGGTCGACCTGACTGCAAACTACGTCTGTCGGCTGCTTAATCACATGAAAAAGCATGGGTATGCCAGCGTGATGCCGCGCCTCAAAGGGACGGTAGAGCAGGAACCCCTTCTTGATTTTGATGCGGGATACGTACTGCGCTCTCGCAGCCAGTTCCCCAAACAGGGCAACCGATTACCCTGGAAGAATTACCAGAACTACATCAGAGACTTCATCAGCCTGCGCCTAGGAAAGCTTCGCGACGAGGAGCTGGAGTTCCAGTAATGGCGCTGTCACTGCTGGCTTTCCTCATGGCTCTACACGGGTATCGAGAATATTGTGCGCGGCGGACTCTGCCGCAAATTCATCATGCCGACTTTGAAGCCGAGGTTATGCATGTGGGGTCTACGTATATTGCGCGCAGGCCTTCGCGCAACAGTAGCGACCAAACCATCGTCTGCTTTCCCGGCTTTCTCGAGGACATGCGCTACTTTCAGGATCTGTATCACGACAGCGACGCTGAACTCATTCTGGTCAACAACGCCAACTACCATTTCCCCTTCGCCGCGCCAGGTAACGCCATCAACCCAATTCACCTCGACTGGGCGGAGAATCCATTTTCGGTTGGTTCGATCGAGCACGATGCTTTTTATTTGGGTTTGATTTTGCAAAAACTAGCCACTGGGCGGAACATTATTGTGCATGGGCACTCCCGTGGCGGCGCCGTGATCCTCGACACGGGCCGGCAATACCCCGAGCTTGCTCATTCATCGCACCGGTCCGTTGCAGCGATTCTGGAAGCACCGGTGCTACCCCAGGCAAGAACGGCAGGCAACGCATCAAAGCCCCTACAACACCGACTCTACTGTTACCTGATGCCCATTGCGTTCGCCCGCTGGCGTCACATCAGCACAGATCGGATACTAAAATTGCCAATGATGGCCCCGACGACGCCACGTAAAACAGAGCTTTGTCGCTCCATTTTCAGTGTTTCCAAGGACTACCAGACGTGCGTAAGACAGGTGCAGTCGATCGTTAGATGGCAGCATCACACCTCCGTCGACGTCTTTCGACACTTCCCTAAGATCACTGTTGTTATAGGAGAAAAAGACGGCACCTTGGACAGGGAGAGCATGAAAATAAGCGCCGAATCAGGCCGTACAAACAGCACAAGTGTTTCTATCCTCGAGACAACCGGCACTAACCACCTGATTAGTCTCGAGCAACCCGAGATCCTGCGCGCGTTGGTGCAATAGAGAAGGCACATAAGAAAGGCTGGCGACAGCCATCTACCGTCGGCTATATCGCGTTTTCGGGGGCTCCTTGGTCAGTCATTACCTTCGATCGCAGCGCAACTACAACCTGGCTGGCGGCAATCGACGCTACGGATAAGAGACAACTCCGCTCTTCATCGCTTGCCACGAGCCAATTCATTCATTAGTTTCAGTGCGTCCACGCGTGTCTTGGTGCGGCCAATCGGCCTTGACATGGCAGAGGTCGGCGGTTCGACAAACGCGGGGGGGAAAATCTACCGCGGCTCGAGTACCGGTAAAGCGGAAAAAAGAGCGGTGCGCTTAACCTAAAGTGTCGGAGAATAGTCTTTTAGCATTTTTTTTATTTCCAACGCGTGCTGCTCCTCTGCACTGATTTTGCCTCGCGCATATTCTTCTAACATCACACTGGCCTCACTCACCTCAACCAACAGTGATTGATAAAGGCTAACAGCATGCTGCTCATGATCGAGGCTTTCTGACAAAATTTGAGTCACCGAGTGATCGTGAGACTCCTCTATCTCGGCTATTTTTTGACTGGGATGTCCATCTAAGCCGGTTATTAACTCTCCTGCCTCAAGCGCGTGCTGCAGACTTTCGGTGGCCTGCTCCTGCAGAAACTGGACGATGGGTTGCCTGTATGGGCCAATCACCATCAACGAACTATGAGCGTATCTCACTACACCGGCCATCTCATACTCGATGATTGTGTTCAGAATTCGGCAAACCTTTTCCGTGTCCAGACTTTTCATAAGCTTTCTCTCAAATCTTTCAGTCGCGGTATCGATTATTCTACGAGTGCCAGCGCGTTTAGGTTTGCAAAGCCACTTCTTTTTTGTGCTCAAACGCCCACACCTTTTACACTGGTGCGATACCGGCTTTGAACTTTGCTGTAACTGGCTTCTCTCGCGAACTTTTTTTGATTTACACAGTGTTTTTTTCATAGCTAAGGTCTAAACAACCGCAGAGATATCATGTTGAAATAACAAAACATAGGAAAACTAGGGTATCGAGGCGCAATTGCAGGACGGCTCTGCTCGGCCCTCTCAAGTCTAATGCATTTGCGCGGTCAATATCACATTCCCAACCGCAGGTTGCCCCCCTCACGGCTCATCCACCAGAGGTAGCCAAGGTCTTGCCCGCTACTTATTTTGTCGAACCCAAGCCTCTCACTCTCGTTTGTCATGACCGGCGGGAGATCTCCAGTGCTCAGAAATACTCCTGTCCTCTGAGCGGCAGACGATCTCGGCGTTCTCCAGATCTTGTATGGGCTGCTAAGACGAACTGAATCTTGAATGATACCTGTGCAGCTAGGTAGTATGGAGTGATAGCAGATGGAGCGCGTATTGCGCTCGACCTGCGTAAGCGTAAAAAACCAGGGATCGTCGAACCCATGGTCGATATCGAAGGCGCAGTGGGTCGCTGCACGGCATCAATCTGGATCGGGATCAACGAGTCTTATCGCACCAGTGCCGGAGTACATAAATCAGGGTGATCTGCATCAGCGTCAACACACTCAATGCTCGCATCATGTCTTTTGCCTGATGGTTCGCGTTTCAGACATTCCCGAGAGCCAGATCGAATTTTCAGCGATCCGCGCCAGCGGTCCGGGGGGGCAGAACGTTAACAAAGTGTCGACTGCCATCCATTTGAGATTCGACGTCAAGGCCTCTAGTTTACCGGAAACCGTTAAATCGAAGCTTCTTGAGCTACGCGATACCAGGATCAATACTGATGGCGTGATCGTCATCAAGGCGCAAAAGTTCAGGAGCCAGGAGAAAAACAAGCTAGAGAGCCTGGAGCGACTGGATGAGTTGCTTCAAAAATCCCAATATACCGATAAGCCGAGAAGGAAAACCCGCCCCTCTAGATCAGCGGTGCGCAAGCGCCTCGACAGCAAGAAGAAGCAGGGCTCTATCAAGAAAAATCGCGGCAAAGTTGACGACTACTGAGACCCCACTACGCGTCCATGGCGCTAGAGCATCTTGCCAACATGGTCTTTGATGACTCGAGCCCACCCGCCCACCTAAGTGCCACGCTCAACACTTTTGTGCAGGTGCGCCCTGAGGTCGGCCGTTGAATCAAATGCGGCTGCCGGAGTATTTGGCACTCCGAAACAATTGGCCAAAAATAAGTCGGCTATGGCGTCAGACCGGACAGTACTTTATCGACACTCGACTCAAGTTGACGTAAACGGTTGATTTCCTCAGGTTCGGGTTGAGCCGCGACTACACGCCACACACAATCGACGGTATGGTGATCACAAGCCTGAAGGAGACTGCTGTGACAGCACTGCTTACAACACCAACGAGCACCGTATGAGCACTCTACGATGGGAGCAATTACTGCGTTATCGGTTCATTGAGATTATCGCCCTGTGGGAGGGACGGCTGACAACGCGTCATCTTTGCGAGGTGTTCGGTATTGGTCGCCAGCAGGCCAGCAAGGACATTAATAATTACAAACGGACCATTGCTCCGGGGAATCTTGACTACGACGCCACAGCCAAAGGCTATACACCCAGCGATCACTTTAAACCGCAGCTCACACGAGGCGAAACCTCCGAGTACCTCGAGATTCTAGCGGGCTTAAGTGATGTCCAGCAGATGCTCGGGCAACTGCCCGAAGCCTTTACCTCTACCGAAATACTCTCGGTACCCAGCCGACAGATCCCCCCTGCCATATTGCGGCCGCTGGTGCGTGCCGCACGAGGACACGAGCGCATTGAGGTCGATTATGTCTCCTTGAGCCGGCCCGATCGCGAAGGCCGCATCATCGTGCCACACACACTGGTTTGGACAGGGTTACGTTGGCATGTGCGGGCCTGGTGTGAAAAAAATCAGGATTACCGCGACTTCGTCTTAAGCCGCTTTCGCGGTGAACCCGAATTGCTGGGCCCCTCTTCTCGTAACGCTCAGGCGGACCAAGACTGGCAAACTCAAATCGAGGTGATCATTGGTCCGGATCCAAGGCTCAATCAGAACCAACAAGCAGTGATAGCGCACGACTATGGCATGGTAGAGGGCCGCTGGCGACTCACGGTAAGAGCCAAGCT
>OBPT01000501.1_pt1 | contig 11783 bp, 9 predicted proteins | sample 1534671 | NCBI WGS metagenome assembly OBPT01 (sample SAMEA3275494, study PRJEB22092) | marine metagenome | biome: ENVO:00000447 marine biome; feature: ENVO:00002042 Surface water; material: ENVO:00002010 seawater | collected 2014-06-21T11:00:00+00 | depth 1 m | reverse complement strand
CCGATTCGCCGATAAACATTGCGTCGTCGAGCCACTTCACCGTTCCTTGCATGCTGTTTACTCTCCTATTGTGCTCAATTTTAACCGCTTGTTGCTGAAGGGGCGCCTACTGTCGCGGGGCGTTGTAGTGACCTCACCGCATCCTCGTTATCGTTATCGTTATCGCCCTATCGTACGAGCCATATCACTCAAGTCATGCCGCCCACGAAATAATCACCCAAGCGATAACCACCACCGTAATAACCACCGTTGATCGGCTCGGTGCGCCGCCTTGAGAACCTCCTACTGAGGGTGTTGTGCTGTTAGCACAACAGGCTCGGGGCTTCGCCGAGATTGATCGTGTTGATCACTCTCAGGAAACGCCCTTCACGCAGTGGCTCGTATCAATCACGGCGCCCGCTAACGCTCAGCAAAAAAAGCGGCGAGCGCCGCGCCCGGGTCAGCTGCGCGCATAAAGGTCTCGCCAATTAAGAAAGTGTGAACCCCTTTGGCACGCATTTCGACGACTTGAGAGGCCGTACTGAAGCCGCTCTCCGTCACCACCTGCACTCCCGCAGGGATCCGCTCCAACAAGCGATAGGTCGTCGCTAAACTGGTTTCAAAGGTATGCAGGTCCCGATTGTTAATGCCAATCAGATCGCCACCTAGTGTCAACGCCTCATCCAGTTCGGCCTCGTTGTGTACCTCGACCAACACATCGAGACCCGCGTCACTGGCACAGTCGTAGAGGTCTGTTAGCTCGGGTAATTCGAGGCACGCCACAATCAATAGAATGGCATCGGCACCCAGTGCCCGAGCCTCCCAGATCTGGTACGGATCAAGCGTGAAGTCCTTGCGCAGCACTGGCAGCTGACAGGCAGCTCGCGCTGACTGCAAGTAAGCATCTGCCCCTTGGAAAAAATCGATGTCCGTCAGCACAGACAAGCAGGTGGCCCCCCCTTGTTCATAACTTGCCGCCAGCTCGGCAGGCACAAAATGCTCCCGAATAACGCCTTTGCTAGGACTGGCTTTCTTGACCTCAGCAATGACTGCCGCGGCGCCCTCTGCCGCACGTTGCGCCAGCGCCCGCCGAAAGCCTCGAACCGGCGACGCATTAGCGGCCATCTCCTGAAGCTGAGACAGTGACCGTGCTTTTTGACGCTCGATGATCTCTTCTCGTTTACGCTCAAAAATCTGCTTGAGCACCGTCGGGGCGGCCAGCTTAGTATTCATAGTGAGGAATCCGATCCTGCTGAGTGAGACAGCTCTTGCGTAAACGCCACAAACCGCGCGAGCTGCGCTGCGGCATCACCCGACGCGAGGGCGGTTTCGGCACGTTTTACGCCCTCCGCTAAGCTATCGACCAACCCCGAAACATAAATCCCTGCACCTGCATTGAGTGCCATCATTGACCGTGCCTTATTGCTGGCTTCAGATGCGTCATTGTCGAGTGCTGATCGAATCAACGCCGCCGAGGCCTCGGCGGTCGAGACTTGCAGACCATCGAGGGAGTCATAGCCATGGCCTAATGCGGCCGGGTCAATGGTAATGGGTGAAATATGGCCGGCCTTCAACTCAACGCCGTGTGTGAGCGCAGCAATCGAAATTTCATCTAAGCCATCGGCGCTATGTAAGACCAACGCGTGCACGCTGCCCAGTTGGCCGAGTGCACGAGCCAAGGGCTCGCAAAGCTCAGGGTCATAGACACCCAATACTTGGCGCTTAACCCCAGCGGGATTCGTCAGCGGACCCAGAATATTAAAGAGCGTCCGCAGCCCCAGTTCGCGTCGGGGGCCAATGGCATGTTTCATGGCGCCGTGGTGAACCGGCGCAAACATAAAGCCCAGACCCACTTCACTAATACAGCGCTCAATCTGCGCCGGCGTCAGACTCAGACTCACGCCAAGGGTCTCCAAAACATCAGAGGAACCGCTACTACTCGAGACCGATCGGTTACCGTGCTTAGCGACCCGCCCACCCGCCGCCGCGACCACGAAGGTAGCCGCAGTCGAGACATTGAATAGGTTGGCATCGTCGCCACCAGTGCCCACCAAGTCGATGAGATGGGTGTCATCGACCTGCACGGGGATCATTAACTCGCGCATCACCTCAGCCGCACCGGTAATTTCTTCGATGGTCTCGCCGTTGAGTCGCAATGCCACCAACCAGGCGCCAATTTGCGCGGGTGTCGCCTCTCCGGTCATCACTTGCATCATGACCGTGCGCATCTGATCGCGCGTCAGGTGCTCTCCCGCGACTAGATGATTAAGGGCTTGTTGCAGTGTCATCACCGGTAGTCCTTTAAACGATTAGGCACAGCGGGCTAAAAATTGACCCAACATGTCATGTCCATGTTCGGACAAAATCGATTCGGGGTGAAATTGCACGCCTTCTACATCCAACTCGCGATGCCGCAACCCCATAATCGCTTCTTGCCCGCCATCGGCCGTTTCAGTCCAAGCCGTCACCTCAAGACAGTCCGGCAAGGTATCGGGATCGACCACCAAACTATGGTAGCGCGTCGCCGTTAACGGACTCGGCAGCGCCTGAAACACCCCAACGCCAGTGTGATGAATGGGGCTGGTCTTACCGTGCATGACCGAGGGCGCGCGAATAATCTGACCGCCATACACGGCGCCAATACTCTGTTGGCCTAAGCAAATGCCCAGTATCGGCATATGGCCCGCAAAGTGATCAATCACCGCCATCGAAATGCCCGCCTCTTTGGGTGAGCAGGGGCCTGGTGAGATACAGATGCCAGCAGGCGCCTTAGCCTCGATCTCTGAGAGCGTTAACGCATCATTGCGATAGACCTCCACCTCTGCACCCAACTCCCAGAGATATTGGACGACATTCCAAGTAAAGGAATCGTAATTATCAATCATCATAATCATGGGGAGCTACACTATCGCGCCGATAAACAGGTTGAAAGCGTCGTTTTACGCTATCCCGTCGATAAAATCACTCGCTAAACACAAAGGTCTATTAAATAAACCTAAATGTCGCTAAAAATCGCTAAAATCCATAAAAAATGGTCAATAAACCATTCATTACCCCTCGCCTTAGGCCTGCGAGCTGCCTGTGGGGAGGATAGCAATGGCAGCTAAGGCAAAACGACGAGCTACCCCATCCTACGATCAACCCCCGATCGAGGCACTGACGACTCCATTCGAACCCCAAAACTGACCAGGATCGGCACCGTTATGCAAGGAAACCTCACTCACTACGACAGGCCCGCATCAACCCCCCCACGCCAGCTATCATGGGGCATACAGGAGAGTGGCAGACACATTTTGCCGGTGCTGACGCTTCCCATTTCATCATCTGGGAATAATCATCCAGACTTCGGCGTCAATATACACATCAACATTGCTGGTGAGTGGCCTAAGCCAGTGCTAACTTACCCGTCCGTTTCACTCTGCAGGGGGCTTTGACATGAAAAAAACCATCGCCGCTATCGCACTATCGCTGCTGTCTGCAGGGGCATTCGCCGATCTCATCTTTGAGCACGAAGGCCATACCTTCCGACTCGTTGAAAATCCAGCCAGTTGGGACGAAGCCACCGCAACCGCAGCGGCGATGAGCCTAGGTGGAGAAACAGGCTACCTCGCTCGGATCGACTCTGCGTCTGAAAACAACGCCATCTTGTCTGCTCTGTCGGCACATCTCAGTCCGGCGCAGCTGGCAAATAGCATTCCTAACGACATTTCAGAAGCGCCGTTTGTCTGGATCGGCGGCTCCGACGAAGATCGAGAAAGTGAGTGGCGGTGGAGCAATAACAACGACCTGTTTTGGCGTGGTGACTTTAACGGCAAACCGGTTGCTGAGCGTTATACCAATTGGGGCGTTCAACCGGATAATGCCGGCGGTTCAGAAAATGCGCTCGCAATGGGGCTGGCGAATTGGCCAGCGCCTTTTTACGACCTAGGTAGCACAGGGCAATGGAACGATCTCGAGGCAGATAACCAGCTACTTTCTCTGATAGAGTTTGACACAACGGTCGAACCCCTTCGCGCATCATTAGCCGAGCCAAGGAACAACGGTGTGCACAGCGGCGTCGGTATGATTCACGGCTGGGCGGTCTCAGGGGAAGGCGTCGAGCGAATTGCAGTGTTCATTGATGGCGACTATGCGTTTGACGCGCCTTATGGCGACCCCCGAGCGGATATCGGGAACGCATTCCCAGATATCAACGGGTCCAGTACATCGGGCTTCTCTGTCCCCTTTCGCTACAGCACGCTCAGTGCCGGGCAGCATACCGTCTCGATTGTCGTCACCGATAAATTTGGTGCTCAAGTGGAACGGTCTTCCACCTTTGAAGTGGTGCGGTTCGATAAAGCGTTTATCAATCAAGCTGACACGCCTAATTTAAACTGGTCTTCCACTGCGAGCTTTGGCGACTACATTATAGTGCGTAGTGCTCAAGTGGGAGATCAAGCTTACGATCTGGTGTTGGCTTGGCAGATCCAAAGTCAAACCTTCGAAATTGTCCAGATTACCCGCATCAACTAGAGCCTCACAGGTCGCTCAATCAGTTTTTAAGAACAATCATCCATCGCACATGGCAATCGCACGCAGCATCCCTCTCGCTTTATTGAGCGTCTCCTCCCACTCCGCGGTGGGCACAGAATCTGCAACAATCCCAGCGCCCGCTTGTAGGATCGCTTCACCGTCTTTTACCACCACGGTACGAATCGCAATCGCCGTATCCATATCGCCTGACCACGACAAATAACCGACTGCCCCACCATAAATGCCGCGTTTTACTGGCTCCAGTTGATCAATAATTTCCATCGCCCGCACTTTTGGTGCGCCACTGAGTGTACCGGCCGGCAACGCCGCGCGGAGCGCATCCATCGCCGACATCCCAGGCCGTGCTTTGCCCGTCACATTAGAGACGATATGCATGACATGAGAATACCGCTCAATCACCATATTTTCGGTGAGCGTGACACTCCCCGCCTCACTCACTCGACCCACATCATTACGACCCAAATCAATGAGCATCAGATGCTCAGCAATTTCCTTTGCATCCGACAATAAATCGGCCTCGAGTGCCTGATCTTCTTCCTCACTCGCTCCGCGTTTTCGGGTGCCCGCAATCGGTCTCACGGTCACCACACCGTCCTCAAGCCGCACCAAAATCTCTGGCGAAGAACCAATCACTTCGAAACCATCCAGATCTAAAAAATACATATAAGGCGATGGGTTCAAATTTCTGAGCGCGCGATACAAAGACAGTGGCGCTGCCGTAAGCGGCACTGACAGACGCTGCGACGGCACGACCTGCATCACCTCGCCAGCGAGAATGTACTCCCGAATCTGCTCGACCCAAGACTCATACTCCTCCTGCTGAGTACCGTAGCGCACAGAAGGAGCAGGTGAATTCGCCTCTGCATCCAGCTTGATCGGCGCAAAGGACGCCGTCGCGGTGGGCAATTGTTCCTCGATATCCTGCAGTCTCGCCAACGCCTTGATATAGGCATCATCACCCTCGGCATCGGCATTGATGACCAGAGTCAACGTGCCGCGCAGATTATCGAAAATCAGCACTTCCTCCGCCAGCAACAGCAGTATATCGGGGACACCGAGCTCATCGGGTGGACAGGAGTCCAACAGCTTCGGCTCACTGTAACGCACCGTGTCGTAACCAAAGTATCCGACCAACCCACCGTGAAAAACCGGTAGATCAGGTGCCGGCGCACTGCGAAATTGCGCTTGATAGCGCTCTATTTCATCTAGCGGATTGCTGACCTCGCGGCGATCAATACAGTCGCCCGCCGAGTAGACGCTAAGCCGATGCCCCTCAACGGTCAGCCATGTTGTCGCGGGCAGCCCGATAATCGAATAGCGCCCCCAACGCTCACCCCCTTCGACCGACTCGAATAAAAAAGATCGTGGGCCCTGCGCCAGCTTGGCGTAAGCCGATAACGGTGTGTCGGTATCGGCCAAAATAGTGCGCGCAACAGGAATACGGTTATAGCCGGCCGCCTGTTGTTCTAGAAACTCAGCATGAGTGAGGGGGGCGGTCATGTTCAGCCAACCGAAGCCAAGCGCGCACGCAGTTCATCCACGACCATTCGATAGTCACTGCTGTTAAAAATGGCCGACCCAGCGACGAAGGTATCGGCTCCCGCTGCAGCAATTTCGGCAATATTATTGGGCCCCACACCGCCATCGACCTCGAGGCGAATATCGCGCCCCGACCCGTCAATCATCGCCCGCGCGGCACGCAACTTATCGAGCGTTGCAGGGATAAAGCGCTGACCGCCAAAACCAGGGTTCACCGACATCAGCAGAACCATGTCGATCTTATCAAGCGTGTACTCCAGTGCGCCGAGCGACGCCGCCGGATTAAAGGCCAGCCCAGGCTGGCACCCCAGATCACGGATCAACTGAATGGATCGGTCAACATGATGTGAGGCATCCGGATGAAAAGTAATGTAGGTGGCACCCGCCTTGGCAAACATCTCAATCAGCGCATCCACAGGTTGCACCATCAGGTGAACATCGATCGGCGCCTGAACGCCATAATCGCGCAGCGCCTGACACACCATCGGTCCGATGGTCAAATTAGGCACGTAATGATTGTCCATGACATCAAAGTGCACCATATCGGCACCCGCTTTCAGTACCGCATCAACCTCTTCACCCAGACGGGCAAAATCCGCCGCTAGCACTGAGGGTGCAATTAAATACTCCGACACGTGAGTTCATCCCGCCTTGAGTGAGGCCGACAGTTTACTGGCTGACAGGAACGGAGGGAAATCGGGCGTTGATGCTCGCTAAACGCTCAGGCGTGCCAATGTCTTCCCAAACTCCAGAGAACAGCTCTCCCTGCAACCGCGCGCCAGAGATCGCCCGATCCAATAGTGGTCTCAATGGTTGGATACCCAGTGCCTCGGCGGCAAATAGTTGCGGGTCATACAGCCCGATACCGCTATAGGTCACTGATTGAGGAGGGGCTGCTGGCTCTCCCGCTAACGAGACTTCGTCAATAACACTGAGCCGATGCCCATGGAGGCAAAAGTCCCCCTTAGGGTGGTGCGGTGGATTTGGCACCAACACGAGATGCCCCCCCCCTGCCATAACCGATACCTGCTGCAGTGTGGCAAAAGGAAAGTCGGTATAAATATCGCCATTCACCAACAGAAAGGGCTGATCCCCCAAGTGGGGTAGTGCCTGTACTACGCCCCCTGCTGTCTCTAACGGTGACGCTTCCTCCGAGACCATTAATTCGACTCCCCAGCGACTACCGTCCCCCAAGAAGTCAATCAACTGCTGCCCTAGATACGAAACGTTAACCACTATTTCGGTGATCCCCGCGTCGCGCAAACTCACAATGTGGTGCTCTATCAGCGGTCGACCTGCCACAGTCAGTAACGGCTTGGGTTTGGCATCGGTTAAGGGTTTCATCCTACGGCCCTCGCCCGCCGCTAGCACCATGGCTTTCATAGGACCCATCCAGCCGGATCAATCGGACGGTACCACTGCTGGTCACGAATCACCGGCATCAACTCCTGCTCAAACCATTCCCGAAAATCTGCAATGGAAGCGTTGGTGTGAGCCGTCACCGCCAAGGCTTCGCGAACGTATTCAACGACCAACGGTAAATCGTCGAGATACGCCGACTTATGATCTCTAATGTGGAGTCTCGCAAATATTCCCAGCACTTTGAGGTGGCGCTGCAAACCCATCAAATCGAACCACTGCTGAAATTGCGCTTTGCGAGTGCCTACTGGCAGATCCGATCGAGAGGCATCAGTTGGCTCATTAGATAACGATCCGGCCTCCGCTTTAGGTGGATCCTGCATCGACTGAACCTGATCATAATAAATATCTAGCCAAGCCAATTGTTGATCTCTTGGCCAACGGATGTAGCAGTCTTTTAGTAATGACACCGGATCGTAGGTAATCGGCCCCACGACCGCATCTTGAAAATCGATGATGCCCAAATCTGCCTCTCGCACCATGATATTGCGGCTGTGGAAGTCTCGATGGACCCAGACCTGCGGTTGCTCGAGAGCCGAAATAATTAACTGTTCAGAGAGAGCGGTAAAACGCGCCATAATTGATTCACTGACAGTGACATTGAGTAGGCGTGGTAGGAACCACTCACTAAACAGTGACAGCTCGGCGTGTAAACGTGAGGCGTTATAGTCGGGTATGCCCGCATCCTCTGTTGGCAACTGCGCCTGCTTCATCAACACGTCGAAAGCCTGGCGGTAATGAAATGATGCTGATTCCGTATTGAGCACCGACAACAGCTGAACATCCCCAAAATCTTCGAGCAGAAACCACCCTCGCTCCGCTAGTTGCGCGAGCACCTTGGGAGTCTGGACGCCCGCCGAGGCGAGACACCGGCCGACGTGCAAGAACGCTTCATTATTTTCTGAAGGCGGTGACACCATCACAATGCAGGAAGAAACCCCCGCCAGACCATCAGTGAGGCACCCCACACGGTAATACTGACGAGGACTGGCATCTCCCGCTATCAGCTCAAGTTCGGACGCATCGAGGCCGGGTTGCTGGGCCACCCAGCTCTGCAACGCGTCTAAGTGGTGTGTTGTCATGGCTCCTCTTACCTGTCCTGAGTGCAGTCACATTGCGCAATAGGCTGATCGGACCGACGCTCACTATGGAATAGTCACTCCGTAATCGCCCCAAAAACAACCGGGCATCTGCCGTCACCTTGCATTATCATGCCTCACGACCAGTGTATCGCCTTATCGGAAAGCTTACCCATCGTGACATCTGTGTTTCATCCAGCCAAAGCCCGCACTAGTTTACTGCTGACCGCAGTGGTAACGGCCTGGTCATCGAGCGGACTTCAAGCCGAAGTATTGCTAGAGGAGACCGTGGTAGCCGACATGGATTGGCAGCCAATATCGGTGATACCCCTCGATGAACAGGATCTGGCTTGCCGCCAATGCAAAGGCCGATTCGTTGATCCGCTCGCGGGCGTCGATATGAGTCAGTCACCCGCCGACGCTGATCTCGAGGTGTCGGCTGACACAACAGAAGTGACTGAGGGGGCGTTATTATTTGAGGGCAACGTGTCGCTGCGCCAAGGCTATCGCCAAGTCAGTGCCGATCGTGTCACCGCAGATCGAGCCCGCGAGACCGCGACGGCGACGGGTAATGTGGTGTTACGCCAGCCCGGGACACTGATTCGCGGCTCACGCATTGAGTATGACAGCACGACAGAAGAAGCCATTGTTAGCAACGCACACTATGTCCTGCACGAACGACGCATGGTGGGCGCCGCTGAACTGCTGACACGACAGGGGACCGGTCAGATCAACATCGAAGAGGGCCGCATGACGTACTGCGCCCCTGACGACCCCGACTGGGTGCTGCATGCAGACAAAATAGAGCTCGATCCGCTCTCTGGCGATGCGCAGGCTTGGGGCGCCAAATTAGAGGTCGCCAACGTACCCGTATTGTATCTGCCCTGGATACGTTTCCCCATGGACTCGCGACGCAAAACCGGATTGCTGTTCCCGGATATCGGCAGCGATACCCGCGGCGGTATCGATATCACCACGCCCGTGTACTTGAACCTCGCGCCGAATTACGACTTACTCTATCGACCACGCTATATTCAGGAGCGTGGCTTTTTACATCAGGGTAAGCTTCGCTGGTTAAGCGAAGACGTTGGCTATTGGGAACTCGACGGCGGCTGGATTGGCGACGACAGCAAATACGAGGAAGAATTTCCTGACGATGACGGCGCTCGTTGGCTGATCGGCGCACAACACAATGGTCAATTTGGTGACAACTGGTATACGCGGATTAACTATACCCGTGTCAGCGACACCGACTATGTGCGCGATCTCAACAACAGCAATCTCAGCGCACAGCGTCAGACCGCTTTGCAACAGCTCGCACGGCTTGGCTGGATTAACGATCAATGGCAGATCAATCTGGATTTTGAGCAGTTCCAATCCATCGCCGAGGACATTGCCGAGGACTATCGTAAGTTGCCGCAGATGACGGCTCGCTGGATAGGCGATAGAGAATGGATGGGCATGACGCCGCTGCTCGTCAGCCAGCTGTCGCACTTTGATAGTAAGAGCCAGCGGGTCACCGGACAGCGACTGTATAACGAGTTTGGACTGACTAAACCGATGGTTTGGACCGCAGGGTTTTTTACGCCGACGGTTAAATATCGCAGCGTGCATTATGAATTAGACCGACCGTTCAGTGATCGGGAGACGGCACCCGACGCGGGCGCGCTTATGACCAGCTTTGATGGTGGCTTGGTTTTTGAACGACAAACCAGTCTCTTTGGTCAATCCATGACCCAGACCCTTGAGCCCAGAGCCTATTATTTGTACAGCCAGTATGAGGATCAGCGCTTCCAACCGGATTTCGATTCCGCAGAGTTGACCTTCAGCTACAGTCAGTTATTTCGCGATACGCGTTTTTCCGGTAACGACCGACTCGATGATGCGAATCAGCTCTCGGTAGGCGTGACCAGCCGCTACTTTGATAATGAAACAGGTGAAGAAAAGCTCAGCGCCAGTTTGGGTCAGATTTATTATTTCCGTGATCGCGAGGTACGTCTTAACCCGGGCGACCCGGTATTAGCGGAAGCGAGTTCTCCATTAGCCGCCGAACTCGCTTGGCTACCTGATCAGCAGTGGAAGCTTCGCGGAAGCATTTTGTATGACCCTAATGACAACACCTTTGATGCAGCCAGCGCCCAAGCCACTTACTTTCCTTGGTCAGGCGCGGTGCTCAGTGCTGGTTACACGCTGCGGGAACCCCCTCCCTCGCTGCTAGCGCGACCGGTGACCGAGCAGGCAAATATCTCTGCCTACGTGCCGATTAAAGATAATTGGAGTGTATTTGGCGCGCTGGAGTATTCGCTGGAAGGCTCAACCGCAGTCGAAGATATGATTGGCTTGGAGTACGATAATTGCTGCTGGCGCTTCCGTATTTTATACATGCGCTATATCGATACCGATCGGGGGGAAGTACCCGACTTTAAAGACCCCAATTTAGAACGCGAAAACGCGATTCAGGTGCAATTTTTACTCAAAGGCATGGGTGGCTTCGGCGGGCGGGTGGATAACCTGCTCACCGACATGATCCGCGGGTTTGCAGATCGATAGAAGCACGTTAGTGGCGATGATGCCAACCATATTAGGTGCGCATGATTCCTGACTCACGCCCGTAACAACTCGGACCTTGCGTTACGCCGCGCATGTGTCCCAAGCGCCTTTCCAAGCCTGCATCGCACAACCCTTGTTGCCCCGTTAAGACAACAGCGGTGCCGCACCTCTTACGACTATTGCCCACCGTCAGACAATGACGACTCGACAATCACCTTTCTAAGGTCAAGCGCAGCAATAGGATTAGACCACACCCTACTCAAATGATGAGTAGAGCGGATCTAGCGATGATCAACCGGCTTCATTCCGGTTGCGTCGCGATGTAGAGAAGCCAAATTGGAAGGCCCGTATTCAGTGCCTCTGGCGTCGCGGAGCCCGTCAACGGAGTGGTGCTGTTGCTGTAAGTGCCGCTGTAACTCCCGCTGGCGACAGTAACGGCTGTACTCAAGGTACATTCGACCGGTGAGGTGTCACTGGCATTCACGATGACACTGCCACTACCAGTAATAGATGGGTTGGTGACCAACGACGTGCCATTTTGCGAACAGTTCAAAGTACTCGTCGCCACAGTACCCTCAGCGAGATAATCGATTAACCAGCTTACTGAGACGCTGTCCGCATCTTCGGGAGCCACGCTTAACGTTGACGCAATCGTCGGCAGGGGGATATAAAGGGCTCTCGGTG
>OBPT01000499.1_pt1 | contig 11816 bp, 8 predicted proteins | sample 1534671 | NCBI WGS metagenome assembly OBPT01 (sample SAMEA3275494, study PRJEB22092) | marine metagenome | biome: ENVO:00000447 marine biome; feature: ENVO:00002042 Surface water; material: ENVO:00002010 seawater | collected 2014-06-21T11:00:00+00 | depth 1 m | reverse complement strand
ATCTCACCCCGACGCCAATTTACTGGCCTTTGTGCACGCCGAAACCTCCACTGGGGTTCGCAGTGACGCCAAAACCCTTTGTGAGCTTGCGCAACGCCATGACGCGCTGACGATCGTCGATACCGTGACCAGCCTCGGAGGCATCGATCTTTGCGTTGACGACTGGGGCGCCGATGCCGTGTATTCCGGGACTCAGAAATGCCTCTCCTGCGTGCCCGGCCTGTCGCCGATGACATTCAGTGCCAAGGCAGTCGCCCGCATTCAAAACCGAGCGACTAAAGTGCAAAGCTGGTTTCTCGATATGCAACTCGTCATGGGCTATTGGGGCGGCAACACTAAGCGAGCCTACCACCACACAGCGCCGGTCAATGCGCTCTATGCACTTCATGAATCACTGCTGATCCTAAAAGAGGAAGGCCTCGATGCCAGCTTTGCGCGGCATCGAGAGAATCATCTTGAACTGGTCTCTGGATTAGAGGCGATGGGATTAAGCATGGCCGTGTCGCCAGAATGGCGATTACCGCAACTCAACGCCGTCTGCATACCAGACGGCGTTGATGATGCAGCCGTGCGCAGCCGCCTGCTGAACGAATTTAACCTAGAGATTGGTGCGGGACTTGGAGAGCTAGCCGGCAAACAGTGGCGTATCGGCTTGATGGGTCATGCGAGTAGCCGCGTGAACGTCCAGCAATGTCTGACCGCCCTAAGGCATGTGCTAGGGCATTAACCCCGTTTCATTTACAGAAAAATATGGCGCGGCGATTTAAGTAGCAGTGACGTTTAGGCGGCAGCGAGCGGTGGTCACAAGGGGAGACTTGCCACCCTGAGTCGGAACCCACTTGACGCTCAGGCCGCGTTCCCGCGACTTTTACTCAGGCCTCACTTAGGTATTACTTGGGCCTCACACGGCAGCGAAGCATCGATCTCGATGCAGTATCCGTTGAGACATAAGTCGGTCTCACTGGCCGAGCCTGTCAGGCTCAACATTGGCAGCAGCACACGATTGACCGAGATTGCAACAGTTAGGCGGCAAGTTAAGTGAATCGCTAGAAAACTTTGCTACTGTTAACCGCATCTGTGGAAGTTATTGGGCACGGCCCCTGATTGGTTCAAATGGCGCAGTGGCAGGTCACGACATCATGAGGTAGGTGAGTAGAGCAATGGATTCGGTATCAGATTTTTTCGCGCGCAGCCAAACCGCATTTTTTCGGTTCTTCGCTGACACTTTTTTTGCTAAACGTTACGGGCATCGCGCTGTGGTGCTCGAGACTATCGCGGGCGTGCCAGGCATGGTCGCGGGCATGTGGATCCATCTAAAAAGTTTGCGCAGCATGAAAACAGGCTACGGCCCCCTTATCCGCGAGTTATTGGCCGAAGCCGAAAACGAACGCATGCATTTGATGTTTTTCATCGAAATAGCCAAGCCAAGCCGTCTCGAGCGCACGCTTATTCTGATTGCCCAGCTGGTCTTTTGGAATTATTACTTCTTGCTCTATGTTGTTGCGCCAAAAACCGCTCACAAGATGATTCATTACTTTGAAGAGGAAGCAGTCCGCAGCTATACCAGTTATCTGACGCTTATCGAGGACGGAGAGGTAGAGAACATTGCGGCGCCCAAACTGGCGATCGATTATTACGGTTTGAAAAAGGAAGCCAGACTGACCGACCTCATTGTCAGGGTGCGTGCGGACGAGCAACGCCACGCCGACGCTAACTTGGCTTGGGCCTGTCATGATCCGCAAGACCAGGGAAAAATTGATCGAACCACCATCCAGCAGATGTACCGCTGGAGCGAGCATGCGAGTAGCGAGGCAGCCGCTGCCCCTAAAAAGCAGGCATCTCCCTAAGGGCAACACCCCACCACCGAACCGCAACGCTACAACGGCGGCACCTCGAGGCGACCGCTGAGGGGGTGTCGTCAGGGCGAGTACCCTCCAAATTATCCGGTGAACCAACCCGTAAGTGGTCTTGCTGGAGCGCTGTGCGCGCCCTAGCTCGCACATTAACCCCTCTAGGCACTCACTTCGGCCCTTTTCTAGCTGTTTCACACAGCGTTACACAAAAAATTTGAAGGCTGCTCAAAATATAGGGCTATTTCGGTAGCATCTAGGATGCGCCTAGCATAGACTCGACAACGCAGTAGCCGTTGCAAACCACCTTGACTGTGCGCGAGCGCTGTCACCGGTATTATTAGACAAAAATGGGCAAAAATAGACGGTAAAGAGCAAAAAAAACCGCACAGTTTGTTTATACTCCAAACAATGCGGTATAAAGATATTTGATCAGAGCATAAACCCACTGGGAGGCACCATGAATAAGAAACTACTAATCAGTTCCACCGCGATTGCCTTGCCGCTGCTTGCGAGCTCGGTGATCTCAAACCAGGCTATGGCACAAAGAGAGGTCAGCGGCTCCATTGAGGAGGTCGTTGTTACCGCGCAGAAGCGAGAAGAAAACCTTCAAGCAGTTCCCGCATCCGTTAGCGCCATGGACGCATCTGCAATCGAAAAGACCTTTGCTCGCGACCTGATGGACGTTGCTGGGGTTTCACCCAACATGATTATCGACCCCGTACTGGGGAACGGTACCGCCGTTGTTGCCATTCGCGGCATTCAACTCGCCGAGGTTGAAAAGAGTTTTGATCCGGCGGTAGCGATCTATCAAGACGGGATTTATTTGGCGACCTCTACCGGCGCCCTCCTTAACGTCTGGGATGCTGAGCGGATCGAGGTCCTAAGAGGGCCACAGGGAACATTATTTGGACGAAACACGATTGGTGGACTTGTCCATGTCATCCGCTCAAAGCCAACTGGTGAGCTGGGCGGCAAGGTTAACGTTCTGATCTCAGAGGATGATCAGCAAGACTTTAAGGGCATGATTAACTTCCCCGCTATTTTTGGTGGCACGTTGGCGACCAAAGTATCTGCCATGGACCTGAGTGGCGGCGGCTACTTTAATAACCCCACGCGTAATACGAGTGAAGGTGACACCGAAGTGCAGGCGTGGAGCGCTTCTGCATTATGGAACCCGAATGACAATTTTCAAGCGCACCTGATCTACGACGATATTGATGACGAGACCAACGCCCGCCCTACCACTTGCTTCAACGGCGCTGGAGAATTATTCAACTTTGTTGGCCAGCCGGCAGAGGAATGTAACCCTGCTATGAGCGACTTCCACTACAACACATTCCACAGCTCCGAGCAGCGTGCTTCGGTAGAGGTCGAGGCGGTGACCTTGAACATGCAGTGGAATATTAATGAAAACAACAAACTGGTGGCGATTTACGGCACGCGTGAGATGGAAGAAACATCTCTGCAAGAATTCGATAACAGCGCAGCTGATCTGTTTCGTGTGTCTCGCCCGCAAACCGAGGAGCAGGAAAGCCTTGAGATTCGGCTAGAAAGCGATTTTTCTTGGGGTAAGACCACCGTGGGCGCCTACTTGTGGGATAGCGAATACGACGCGTGGCAAACGACCTGGTTCTTCGGCGGATTCAACGACTCCCCCAGAACACAGCATGAAACCGAGAATACCGCGGTTTTTGGTCAGATCGATTTTGATATCACTGATCGGTTGAGCCTGTCGCTTGGCGGCCGCTGGATTGATGAAGAAAAGTCAATATGCCAGGTGTTCACCGCTCGAGACGAGACCGGTGAGCAGCCGTTTTATGGCAATTGGCCCGGGGAAGAGGCAGATGGTGCTAATCCCGGCGCCGACCCACGCTATGCCGTCAAAAGCTGGGGAGCTTGTGACAGCTCTCTCGCGGCGACCGCGAAGAACAACTACACCGACCCTGCTACTGGAGAAGCCAAAGTCTTTACTGGTAATGAAAGCTGGGATGACTTTACGCCGCGAGTGGGCCTCACCTACACCACTGATAACCACATGATCTATGCTTCGTATTCAGAAGGCTTCAGATCTGGGGGCTTCAATGGCCGTAACACGAGTGCCGGCGACTCAGGTCCTTACGAACCCGAGAGTGTCGAAAGTATCGAGCTGGGCTTCAAAACCATGTGGTTCGATAACACCTTGCAAATCAACGGCGCGATCTTTTCAGTCGACTACTCTGACAAACAAGAAGACGTGATTCTGCCAGGCACTGATGGCGCGGTAACCTTAACCATTGTTCAGAACGCTGCAGCCGCTAGCATCGATGGCATGGAGCTTGAGACATTATGGATTCCGACTGCGGGATTAACACTGTCGGCTAACCTAGGACTCCTAGACTCCTCCTACGACGACTACATGGTAGTAGACGGCGCAGGCAATGCCTTGGACAAGAGCGGCCTTGATCTCCGGCGCGCACCCGACATGACCTTTACCCTCGGCGCCATGCATGAAGCACAACTGACAGAGTCAAGCTTCCTAGTATCAACTATAGACTACCGCTGGAAAGACGATTACTGCACGGCTGCCAACAACAAGTACATCGAAGGCAACTACGGTGGGAATAACCCCGCTTGTAACGATGCGTTCGGTATCTTGGATGCTTCCATCAGCTTCGAATCTGACAACTGGAGAGTGTCGTTTTACGGTAAGAACCTGACCGATGAGATTTACAGTTTGTACTTCCTTGACGTCGCGGCTTCTTACAGTGCCACTAGCCCGACCAATGCAACGCCCACCTACAATGCTGCATTGTGGTCACAAGGCACAGTAAATCGGCCTCGCAACTTTGGTGTTGAAGTGCAGTTAAAGTTCTAAGGACATTTCTTAGGACCAAAAAAAGCGCCCTACAAGGGCGCTTTTTTTTACCTACTCAGAAGGTCGCCGCCGGATACCTAGTCAATGCGCTCAACACAACTCTCAAGGCTCGAGGTTCATCACGACAGTGCCGTGGCAGTTACTGTGAGAGCTGGATGATAAGCGTGAGATGCACAACGACTCTTAGCACGACACCATGAACACCACTGCGGCCCTCTTTACTGGTCTCTTTACTGATCTCGCAACTGTAATCGCAATCGATCCTTTCGGACTTTACCACTTGGGGTCCGCGGTAAATCCTCCACCACTTCTAGCCTCTCTGGAATCTTCTGCCGAGCCAGACCCTGATCATTGGTAAACGTCGCGACCTCCTCTAGCGATAATGACTCACTATCAGTCTGCAATATGACAAACACACACACGCCCTCTCCAAGTCGCTGATGAGGCATCGCGACCACTGCAGCCTCCTTGACCTTGGGATGAAGGTGAAGACAGTCCTCTACCTCTTTTGCACTGATATTTTCGCCACCCCGGATGATGATATCCTTTTTCCGATCCGTGATAAGCACCGCCCCCTCGGGGGTCTTGCGGCCAATGTCCCCCGTGTGGAAAAAACCATCCTCAGTGTGAGCCTCTGCGTTCTGCGCCTCATCCGCGTAGCCCAGGAACATACCGGCACCACGCGCCGTTATTTCTCCATCCTCACCATCAGGGACTTCTACGCCCTCGTCATCGACAATACGCACTTCATAGCCGTAAGCGTGGCCGTCAGTAGTGGCCGCCAGCTGGGCATCGTTTAGCCAGCCCAAGGTGATGATCGGCGCCTCTGTGCTGCCGTACACCCGGACCGTACGACAATTCTCCAACAGGTCATAAGCACGCAGTACCAAACCAGGCGGCACCGCGGCACCGCCGCAAGAAAACACACGCATACTCGGTAAGGGGTCATTCCGACGCTCCGCCGCGTCCAACAACTCTTGCAGGAACGGGGTCGCTCCCACGGTCATCGTACCGCCAACCCGATGAATAAAATCAATACATTGGTCCGCGTTCCATCGCTCCATTAGCGCCGAGCGTCCGTCGCGAATAAACGGCAAATTCAGGCCACTGCTGTAACCGGTAATGTGCGTAATGGGCGATGGCATAATCATAACGTCTGTCGAGTTTGTGCCCGAATGATCACTCGTATTATCAAGAATGCGCGTCAGCGTATTGTGACTGTGCAAGACCGCTTTCGGAAAACCAGTGGTCCCCGACGTGTAAAGGCGGCACTTAATTGAGTTAGGATCAATCACGGGCAAGCTGGATTCGTCCGCTGGCTCACAATCAATGAGCTGCTCGTATCGTATAGTGTTGGGGTGCTCATCGCTCGCACGCAGCGTGACCACATGCTCGAGACTGGGCAGCTCCGGTCGAAGCCGAGAGATCATATTGACGTAATCGATACTCCGATGCTGATCTGGGATCAATATCAACTTGCTCTCAGCATCACTTAAAATGAAGCGCAGCTCAGCATCACGATAAATCGGGACGATAGGATTCACCACCAGCCCTAGGGCCGCCGCCGCGATATCAACAACAGCGCCCTCTCTCCAGTTAGGAAATTGAAAACTAATGACGTCACCCGCCGACAACCCCAGCCCCCGAAAGGCAGCGATCAGCCTCAGGGCTTCTTCAGCAATCGCACCATACGTGGCGTCAGGCTCATCTTCCATGTAAATGGCAACGTCCTGAGGCTGCGACCGGCTCTTTTTAAACGCCTCAACCGCAATCGTGGTGTTGCGCCATTCCGACGCATCTCTTGCTAAGCGGTCCTTGTTCACTCTCATCATAGCTCTGTCAGTACCTTACACTGTGAAGACGGCGATCTTAACGCCTCAAAGGCCGATGGCATATCCTCCAGCGACACAACATCCGTGATCATCGCCGACGCGTCTATTCTCTGCTGACCCAACATCGCTATGACGGTCTCAAAATCATCGCGGGTGTATGCGATGGCGAAGTGCATCTGCAACTCTTTCACCAAGGCCGCCAACGGCACAATGGTATCCGGCTCTTCACAGACCCCGACTGGAACGATTCTCGATCGACGTGGCGCCAGTTCGATACTCGCTTGCAGCAACCCCGGCGCACCGACACATTCAAAAATGACATCCGGCTCACCGCCACTGACATCGCCAAACTCCTCTCCCAACGTTTCACCGGGAGTTAAGGTACCGGTTGCTCCCAGCTGCCTTGCCAGCGCAAGTCTTTGTTCGGCAAACTCCGACACTAAGACGTCTTGTGCACCAAAAAATTGACACCAAAGCGCTACCGCGAGTCCTACTGGACCACCACCAATAATGAGCACCCGCTCACCGGCTTTTAGCTGGGCTATCCGCACCGCGTGCAAACCCACCGCGAGGGGCTCAATGAGCGCCGCACTCTGCATCGACAATCCGTCAGGCAGCCTTAACGTCTCACTGGCACCTGTTTTCACGAACTCGGCAAAACCGCCAGGCGTATTCATACCCGTCAATTTCACCTGCACACATTCAAATGGCCGTCCGGTGACGCAGGAAACGCATCGGCCGCAGCCAATAAAAGGCAAAGCGGTTACCCTATCGCCCACCTGCCACTGATCCTTTATTGCCGAGCCCACCTCGGCAACGTAGCCACAAAACTCATGACCCAGTATCGAGTCACATTCTGCCGCAAAAGCACCCTCCCGCGTCGAATGTAAATCAGTGCCGCAAATACCGCAGTAGGCGACCTTGACCACCAATTCTGTCGCTGCAGGCGCAGGATCAGGCACTTTTTCTATCTGTAATGGCTGACCCAAGTTTTTCAATACCGCTGCCTTCATATCACACCATCCTTTTTATTCTGATCTTCGCCGCGTCACGACAAACGCATAGAACTCTGCTCATCCTAACGCCACAGCCAATGTTTGTGGGCCATTAAATATCACCGGCCAGATTGTCTTTCATCCACTTGCTTTCGTAAACTTTTTTGACTTCAACTCAAATTAAGTTGAGAATAACTCAAATTATTATGCGCCTCGCGTTAGGTGCCGCGGCGCTTCAGACTCGATACGCGTTTTTGAGGCCAAGCAAACCCCCCTCGGGTTGCCACCTCTGAACAACTGCCCATCCACTAACGAGCGCACTTATGAGCACATCACCAGTGACCATAGATCTGTCTAGCGAATCCTTTTTACGGGAGCCACATGATTCCTACCGGCTGGGTCGAGCGCATTATCCCGTATATCGAGTGCCCAATCAGAACGTGATCATGGTGTTTGGCTATGACCCAGTCCTGGAAGCCCTCATGAAGCCTAAGATTTTCTCAAGCAAAAATACCGAATCGGTGCTGGGCGCTTCGATTCACAATCCCGCTTGCCAGGAGATCTACCAAACAGGTTGGCCGCAGGTCAATACACTGCTCACCAATGATCCACCCTCACACACTCGCTTTAAGAAGCTCGTTAATCAAGCATTCACGAAAGAGCGCGTAGAGGGATTAAAGGATCATTTTGAGGCAATGGCAGACACGCTGATTGATGGCTTTATTGAGCGCGGCCATTGCCAATTTATTGATGAATTCGCTAACCCCCTACCTTCTCAGGTCATGGCCCAACAACTTGGCATTCAAGAAGAGGACATTGGCAAAGTAAAAATATGGAGCGATGCATTTATTGACCTCATTGGTACCGAAATGACGTCTGATGAACAGGTTCAGAGGGCGCGACTCGTTGTAGAGTTTCAGCACTACATGAAAGGATGCCTTGATGAGCGCCGCTCCCATCCTCGTATCGACTTATTGACAGACTTGGTCAATGCAAGAGTGGACGACGAGACGCCCTTGAATGAAGCAGAGCTACTCAACGTCGCGCAAGCTATTTTAGTTGCCGCGAATACGACAACCTCTCATATGCTGTCGGGTGGATTACTGCGATTGATAGACAATCCAGAACAGTGCGCCAAAGTACGGGCGCATCCAGAATTGATACCCAATATGGTAGAGGAGCTACTGAGGCTGCAAACACCGACTCAGGGCATGTGGCGAACCGCGACGGAGGACTCAGAGCTCGATGGCGTCGCCATCAAAAAGGGCGAGATGCTGCTACTGGTGTTCACCTCGGCTAATCGAGATGCGAAATACTTTACCGACCCCGATGCCTTTGACGTCGAGCGCAGTTTTTCGGCCGCTCATGTCGCCTTCAGCCGCGGTGTTCACACATGTATCGGGATGATGCTGGCTCGCCAAGAACTGGTCTGCGCGTTTAGACAAATTCTGAAGCGAATGGATAACATAACGTTGCTGGACCCCAGTCAACGCCCCAGATACGAGGCCAGCCTCATTTTCCGTGGTTTAGAGAACCTCGATATCGCGTTTACAGCGCGCTAGGCACTGAGCCGCGTTGCGAGAACGCCGTTGTAAGGGGGCGCATGGGCATGACACCGCATATGACGGTAACTATAGGGGCAGTGCTTAGGGACAGTGCTTAGGGACAGTGCTTAGGGACAGTGCGGCAAGCCCGTCTCAACGCAAAAGATCGCTCTGGGACATTAGCTACAAGAACGCTGACTCAGTGGCTAGGCCCTAACGGTAGCTCGCTCCTCGGCGCTCACCCCACACATAGGCAACATCGTTTGCAGAAAAATTCTGTGCGCATCCTCTAGGCCGACGCCCTTGTCGAAATAAACCGAGGAACGCAAGCCAATGGTCAAGGCATAGCATACCTCGGCCGCGTCGCGAGAATTCTGTCCGAGCACCGAGGGTGCGCCATCGAATAGCATCATTAAATAAGACTTGCAGGTTTCATCGAACCTATTTTTTGCCTGGCACAATGCCTCGTGGTTTACCGCCACACCGAAGCATTCCAGCATGATGCCAATCTCTTTACGAGACCGAGCCTTACCCCTAAACCAAAAATCGGCAAGCGCATTGATCTGTTCTTGCGGAGGGCCCTTACTTAACGCCTCAACTTGCTCCAATATCCTTGCGGAGACCGACTCAAAATACTCGAGCAAAATGGCGTCTTTTCCCGAAAAGTAATAGCAGAGGTGACTGGCCGACATCCCCGCGCGATTGGCGATGTCTTGTAGCGAGGTATTAACGTATCCCTCTGCCTCAATACAATCGTGTAGCGACTTAAAGATCTTGCGCCGACGTAGCTCACCGGGGCCCGCTGGCTTTACTGAAGACTTCTTTTTTTTTGCCAACATTGCTCCACCACGAACGACTCTGGATCTGGCTCGATGTTACAGAATGGCCAACGGAGTTGGAACCGTCGAAGAGTCGATTTCAGCGGCCTTTCGCCAGGCGTTCAGCAGCAACCTCCCGATGCCGACACCGCCAACGGAACCCTATCAGAGGCCCAGTGACCGCCCAATAATTTCCTTCATAATTTCCGTAGTACCACCATAGATCGTTTGAACACGGCCATCACGCCACGCCCGAGAAATACTGTAGTCGTCCATATATCCGTACCCACCGTGCAACTGCAGACATCGATCATTGACCTTGTTTTGCAACTCAGTGGTCCACCACTTTGCCATTGCCGCCTCTTCGGGCGTCAGTTCACCTCTAATCAGTGCGACGACACTACGATCGACAAATTCCTGACCGATCGTAATTTCTGTTTTCATTTCCGCCAAAACAAAACGGCTGTTTTGAAACGACCCGATGGGCTTCCCAAAAGCCTCTCTTTGCTTGACGTATTCCAGCGTCAGCTCAAAACTATAGTTCGCGGCAGCGATAGCCGACATCGCGATGTTGAGTCTTTCTTGGGGCAAATTAGACATCATGTGATAAAAACCTTGGTTTTCACCGCCCAGACGATTCGCCACAGGCACGCGACAATCCGCGAAAGACAACTCAGCCGTGTCTTGACAGTGCCGACCTATTTTTTTGAGATTACGACTGCGGGTAAATCCTGGCGTATCTGCTTCGACTACCAACAGGGTAATGCCCTTATGCCGATCAGCGTTCGTGCGAGCGGCCAAGATCAAGACGTCGGCGTTAATCCCATTTGATATGAACGTTTTTGCGCCATTCACCACATAGTGATCACCATCGAGCTTCGCGGTTGTCGCCAGTTGCGCTAGATCGGAACCAACGCTGGGTTCGGTCATCGCAATGGCAGAGATCGCTGTCATGCGTGGCTTGAAAGCGACTCTGGACCCAAGCAACATTCTCAACCCAGGTCGAGTCATCCCCTTGCAAAATTGATCTAGCGGAAGCTAAGGCGCATCAAACAATGCGAACTCCGGCAAGGGGATGCCGATACTCAAACACCATTTACTGCCTCATCGACGCCATTGCAAAATCGGCACCTTATTGGGCAATCGCCCTATAATCTGTCAGCGTAGCCACGCCGGGCGCTCTGGTAGCCGCAAGACCATTGCGACATAATTCATTGCGGTCAATCTAACGGAATCGAGCAGAAACGTGTCCATCCTAAGCAAGTGTAAAAGAATGCGCCTAGTGCTAGTGGGCGTGGTTTTGGTGCTGGCAGGGTGCGCCCGCGCGCCAAGCATGGTGCCACAGCAAGCCGAGGGCAAAACGGTTTGCGACACCTACCTTATTCAGAGTATGTGCGTACAAGACCTCGTTGGTGACGGCATTGTGGATTTGATTTACTTTACGGATACCCAAGAGATATTCATGTACCAGAGCGGCACAAGAGATTCTGCCGCTGAGGTGATGCCACTTCATCGTTGTGCCGTGCCACTCGATGAAGGCATGCAGGCGACAACCAACCGGATTTTGAACCAGGAAGATCTGAGTCTCGCAGAAGAACTGAGCATTACTCTTGAATTGATCGCTAACTATATGGCCGCCAGGCCCACCATAGACGCGTGCAATGCCCGGTTCGAGGACAACACAGATGAGGGCGATCTTTCCCCGGGGCCATTCTCCGAGTTCGAGGAGGACTGGGGCGACGCGTAACTCTCTGCGCACGGTGTCCTACAGGAAGCCGTATCCCCACACCGTGCCCCTTTGGGTGATAAGCAAGCCTGACAGGAGCACATTATGGCTAATAAGCTACGTTTTAAGGGGTTTTGTGGGTACTACTTGGGACTGTCTGACATACTCTGAGGGGGTCTTTGGCGGAGAGCGAG
>OBPT01000498.1_pt1 | contig 11835 bp, 10 predicted proteins | sample 1534671 | NCBI WGS metagenome assembly OBPT01 (sample SAMEA3275494, study PRJEB22092) | marine metagenome | biome: ENVO:00000447 marine biome; feature: ENVO:00002042 Surface water; material: ENVO:00002010 seawater | collected 2014-06-21T11:00:00+00 | depth 1 m | reverse complement strand
CCCATCCGTATGGTAGACCTCAAAGGTCAGTATACATTCATTGAGCCAGAGGTAAGAAAAGCATTGGATGAAGTCTTGAATACGACCTCCTTTATTAATGGTCCTGCCGTAAAAGATTTTCAGGCAGATTTGGAAAAGTACATAGACGTTAAACATGTAATTCCCTGCGCAAATGGAACTGATGCGCTACAAATCGCTTTGATGGGGCTTAAGCTTCAACCCGGGGATGAAGTTATAACCGCTGATTTTACTTTTGCAGCTACTGTGGAGGTAATCTCACTTTTGCAATTAGTTCCTGTTTTGGTCGATGTTGATGCCAAAAGCTTTAATATTGATCCAATTGCAGTCGAGGCTGCCATTACACCAAAAACAAAAGCAATTATTCCTGTTCATCTATTTGGCCAAGCAGCCGATATGGATGCCATCAATGCGATTGCTGAAAAGCATAATCTTTATGTTATTGAGGATAATGCCCAAGGTATTGGATCTACCTATACACATGCAAATGGGAAAACAGCAAAAACAGGAACCTTAGGACATGTTGCTGCTACCTCTTTTTTCCCCTCAAAAAATTTAGGTGCTTATGGTGATGGTGGAGCAATTTTCACCAACGATGACGAGCTGGCACATTTCATTCGAGGCATTGTAAATCACGGAATGTATGAGCGTTATTATCACGATGTAGTGGGGGTGAATTCTCGTTTGGATACTATGCAAGCTGCTGTGTTAAAAATTAAACTACAATACCTAGATTTTTACAACGAAAGAAGAAAAGAAGCGGCAATTCGTTATACCTCTTTATTGAAAGACCATCCGAATATACTCACACCCCATCGAGATGCAGATTGCTCTTCGCATGTGTTTCATCAATATACCCTTCGTATCATAAATCATGACCGAGATGGTTTGGTAAAGTTTCTGAATGAAAATGAAATTCCCTGTGGTGTATACTATCCGGTTCCTCTGCACAGCCAAAAGGCCTATGCAGATCCGAATGTAGACGAAAGTCGTTTTCCTGTCACCAACCAATTGGTCAAAGAAGTCATATCTCTGCCCATGCACTCAGAATTAAGTGAGGAGCAGGTTTTATTTATAAGCAATAAAGTGTTGGAGTACTTAGGCTAATTCACCAAGAAATCGATCGCTTTCTCCAAGACTTCCGGAACCCGAAGAATTTTGTAGTGTCCACTGCCTTCAACTTCAATCAATTCGGCCACGGACCATTTTTCAGCCACCTCTTTAGATTTTTCAAAGGGAAGAACCCGATCATTTTTGTCATGTAGAAGTAATGCTTTTTGGATACTTGCTTTTTGGGCATAGTCTTCAACATTTACTTCGTCTACTTTAACATCATGAGAGGCCTCTATTTTATTAATCAACCGATTAACGATCGAATTTGGGAGTCCAATTTGCGCCGTTATTTCTTCTAGTCGTTCTCTAAATTTATTGGGTACAGTAAAACCAACATACCGATCGATCTGAATTTATGGATGAGAGCCCAAGGCAATGAGGGAAGCAACACTGCCAAAAGAATGACTCACTACTTGGGTGATATTGAATTTCCGCATCAATGTTTCGACAAGATTGGTGAATTCAAAAGAGTTGGTAGGCCCTTTGCTACTTGCACCATGCGATGGACCATCAAAGGCATGAACCGTATAATTGTACTGAATTAAGCGCTGAATTAAATCGGCAAAGTTCCCTGCATGCCCTTCCCAGCCGTGTACAAGTAAGATGTGTTTTTCCCCATTTCCCCATTTATATAACTGAATATTGAAGTCTAAGTAAGCGAAGTTTTCCTTCTGGGCTTTTTCCAATTGATCCTTTTCATGTGAACGAATCTTATACAGCATTGGCGTTGTTAAAAATGCAAATGCCTTACGGACAAAATAATTCGGAAATAGAGAGGCGAGAAGCCAACGTATTTTTTTCTTCAAAGTTGTTCACTGATAAATTGTTGCAAACATACATTAGAAATAGTTATCTTCAACCTAGAAAATTTAATGATGAAAAAAATAAGCACATTCCTATTATTCTTTTTTACACTCTCTATTTCTGCGCAAACAACATATCTGCATTGTGGTCAAGTCTTTGACAGTAAAACTGGGAAGATTAAAAATGAACTCACCATAATTGTTGAAGGACAAATAATAGCAAAAGTGGAAAAGGGTTACATAGCTCCCCCCATTGGTGCTACTGTCGTGGATTTAAAAAACAAAACAGTTTATCCGGGTTTTATCGATATGCATGTGCATATAGAATCGGAATCCAACCCGAAGACTTATTTGAAGAAGTATCAACTCAATCCTGCAGATATTGCCTATGATGCAGCCGTTTATGCCGAACGTTCTTTAATGGCTGGTTTTACAGCTTTGCGTGACTTGGGTGGTTCTGGGGTCAATATTGCTTTGCGCAATGCCATAGAGAACGGTAAAGTTCCAGGCTCACGTATTTTTACAGCGGGAAAAACCCTGTCTTCTACGGGTGGTCATGGAGACCCAACCAATGGAAATAAAGGAAGTATTCAAGGAGATCCTGGACCAAAAGAAGGGGTAGTGAACTCTCCAGCTGATGCGCGAAAAGCAGTTCGTCAACGCTATAAAAACGGCGCAGATTGGATTAAGATTACAGCCACTGGAGGGGTCTTAAGTGTGGCCAAAAGTGGAGAAAATCCACAATTTACAGCAGAAGAAATCTTATCCATCACAACTACAGCTAAGGACTATGGGATGCAGGTGGCGGCTCATGCACACGGAGACGAGGGCATGTATCGCGCCGTAGCAAACGGTGTCAAAACAATTGAACATGGTACCTTGATGAGTAAAAGGACAATGGAATTAATGATTGAAAAGCAATCTTACCTAGTGCCGACAATAACCGCTGGGAAGCAGGTGGTAGAGAAGGCTAAAGTCCCCGGTTATTTTCCCGACATCATTGTACCGAAAGCACTTAGCGTAGGACCCAAGATACAGGCCACATTCAAGAAAGCATATGCTCTTGGAGTTCCCATTGCATTTGGAACAGACGCTGGTGTTTTTCCACATGGGCTTAATGCAAAAGAATTTGGCTATATGGTTGAAGCAGGAATGCCCGCAAGTGAAGCGCTTCAGGCAGCAACAATTGTTAATGCAGCTCTATTGGGACAATCCGATCAATTGGGACAAATCAAAGCAGGTTTTTATGCAGACATCGTAGCCTCTAATAAAAATGCTTTGGAAGATATAACTACTCTAGAGAATATCACATTCGTGATGAAAAACGGAAAGATTTACAAACAGTAAATACCCAGTAGATTTAAGTTAATCGATTGTTCCTGAGTTTGTTTCAGCAGAGCGATCGATTTTTTTCACCAAACCTTGAAGTACTTTTCCAGGACCAACCTCAGTAAAAAGGCTGCTACCATCAGTTAATAATTGTTGCACAGTTTGTGTCCATTTAACGGGAGCAGTCAATTGAGCGATAAGGTTAATTTTTATTTCGTCTGCCGCTTCAATACCCTTGGCTACCACGTTTTGATATACTGGGCAAATAGGAGAGACAATTGCTGTTGCTTCAATTGCTGTTGCTAATTTTGTTTTAGCGGGCTCCATTAAAGGAGAATGAAATGCTCCCCCTACAGGAAGCGGGAGTGCACGTTTTGCACCAGCTTCTTTCATGGCTTCACAGGCAAGTGTAATGGCGTTTGTTTCACCCGAGATGACCAATTGACCCGGGCAATTGTAGTTGGCTGCAATCACAATTCCTGGAGTTTCTTTACAGACGGTTTCAACGACCTTATCTTCTAGTCCTAGAATAGCTGCCATTGTTCCGGGGATTTCGTCGCAGGCATTTTGCATGGCCAGCGCACGTTGATGCACTAGCTTTAATCCGTCCTCAAAAGTCAAGGCTTTTGCCGCTACAAGTGCAGAAAACTCACCTAAGGAATGTCCTGCAACTGCATCGGGCTGAAATTTAGTTCCCATAACAGTACTCAAAATTACCGAGTGTAAGAAAATGGCAGGTTGGGTAACCTGCGTTTGTTTGAGTGCTTCGGCATCTTCACCAAACATAATGTCTGTAATGGAAAAGCCTAGAATTTCATTGGCTTGATGGAACATTTTTTTTGCTTGTACTGATGCTTCATAAAGGTCTTTTCCCATACCGGGGAATTGAGCTCCTTGTCCAGGAAATAGAAATGCGTGCATATTGTTTTATTTTTTTTCGTAAGTCAAATACGAATAGTTATAAGGTTGGTCATTGGTTGCAATTACGTCTTCTTGGGTTACAATTGTCCATTTGTTCGGATCTATGGAAGGGAAAAAGACATCGGCATCAAAATCATGATGAACTCGGGTTAGTTCAATTCGATCACATCTATCCATAAATAGACGATAGATCTCTCCACCACCAATAATAAAAGGCTGTGTGTCTTCTTCAACGAGCGATAATGCTTCCTCGACAGTTCGCGCAACAATAGCTCCTTCGGGTTGGTAGTCTTTTTTCTTGGTTAAAATTATATTGGTACGATTGGGCAATGCTTTAGGCATGGACTCGAAGGTCTTTCGTCCCATGATGATGGCATGACCAGAAGTCAATCGTTTAAATCGTTTTAAGTCCTCTGAAATATGCCAAATTAGGTCATTGTCTTTTCCTAAGGCATCGTTTTTTGCAGCTGCGGCAATCATTGTGAGTGTTTGTTTTGCAGGCATAGAGGTTGTTTTGCGTTGATCTTCTTCCTCAGTATTGAGTAAAAGATCGTTATTCTTGTATCTTATTTCTTGAGCTGTCAAGGTAGTTCTAGTAGTATTTATTTGAGCAAAAATAAACCATATTATTGGATAGAAAACACTTTTTTAAAAAAGTTCATTTTGATTAAAACCCGTACATTTAGACAAAAGATTTGATGCGTTCACATTTCCCTATCCTTGATTCCTGTGTTTATTTGAATACAGCCTATACAGGCCCTCTTTCTTCCCCACTAATGGAGTGGAAAGCTAAAGACGATATTTCTTTCCTAGAGCTTGGAGATCACTACAAGACTAAACTGGAAAAACAGTATTATGGTGAAGCGAGAAATGCATTGGCGCGCTTTGTGAATGGTGCTGAAGAAACGACCTTTATCACAGCTAATTTTTCTTCTGCTTTTCAAAACTTTATCCTTCAATTACCCCAATCATTTCATTTTTTGGTGGTGGAAGACGAATACCCTTCTTTGACTGGTCTGATTGAAAGCCATGGATTTTCATCCAAAGAAATACCGATGACAAGTGAAATTGAGCGATCAATTTGGGATGAACTTCACCGAAACAAATACTCTGCCTTGACACTGAGTGCTGTTCAATATACCTCAGGGATTCTAATCGATATTGACTGGTTGACTAAAATAAAAGCAGCTTTCCCTGATCTTTTAATTTTGGTTGATGGAACGCAATTTATAGGAGCACATTTTTTTGATTTCGCTTCTAGTCCCATTGATGCAATTTTTGGTAGTTCATATAAGTGGTTGATGGCTGGTTATGGAACAGGATTTGCAGTGGTAAAAAAAGAACAATTAGATCAATTGCAGATTCCTATTTCGCAGCTAGAAAAAGCTTATGATAGGGGTCAGTTATCTGTCAATGCCATAGGGAGTTTGGGGTTTGCATTAAAGATGTTACTTGACGAAGACTTTTCTAGTCTTCTTGATTGGAAAGATAAAATTGCAGCTTATTTAAAAGAAGGTCTTTTGAAAAGGAATTTACTGAGCGATAATGTTGTGCAACGAAAAAATCATTCTTCAATCTTCAATATCCAAATAGATGAAAAAGTCTACGAATCATTATTAGCGAATAATATTCGCTGTATTTGGAGGGGAAAAGGTGTGCGTATTGCTGTACACCATTACAACACAAAAGAAGATATTGACCAGTTTTTTTACTTTTTAGATAAAATAAGCTAAACAGCGACAGCTCCTTTGATTAACGGATGTGGATCGTAGTTGATTAATTCAAAATCATCAAAGGTGAAGGCAAAAATGTCCTTTATATCAGGGTTTATTTTCATGGTAGGCAAAGCCCTTGGTGTTCTGCTCAGTTGTAAATCAATTTGCTCTTTATGATTGGAGTAAATGTGCGCATCGCCAAAGGTGTGTACAAAATCTCCGGGTAATAAATCACAAACTTGTGCCATCATCATGGTGAGCAGCGCATAGGAACCAATATTAAATGGAACGCCTAAAAAAACATCTGCACTGCGTTGATACAACTGACAAGACAGTTTCCCATCGGCTACATAAAACTGAAAGAAGGCATGACAGGGTGGAAGCGCAGCTTTGTTATTGGCTACATTCTCTGCAAAGCTTTTGGAGGTGTCTGGGAGCACACTTGGATTCCAAGCAGAGACCAACATCCGTCGACTATCAGGACTTGTTTTTAGGGTGTGAATAATGTCTTTTATTTGATCAATTTCTTCACTATTCCAGTTGCGCCACTGATGACCATAAACCGGCCCTAAATTACCTTCTTCGTCTGCCCATTCATTCCATATTCTAACACCGTTTTCTTGGAGATAAGCAATGTTTGTCTCGCCTTTTAAAAACCATAATAATTCGTGAATGATTGATTTTAAATGTAGTTTTTTGGTAGTCACCATTGGGAAGCCTTTGGATAGGTCGAACCGCATTTGATACCCAAAAACACTCTGAGTTCCTGTTCCAGTTCGGTCTGTTTTGGTAACTCCGTGGGTTTTTATATGTCGAATTAAATCTAAGTATTGTTGCATTGCAATGAGCTTTGTTCAAAAATAATTACTTCCCTGGTCTGATTGCTAAGAAGATCAAAATAGTTATTCAAAAAAGTAGTTAATAAACTTGATTTCTTATTCGTCCTCTCCGCGTTTGGATAATTCGTCTCTAACTTTAGCGGCAGATTCATAATCCTCTTTTTTCACCAATTTGGCCAAAAGCTTTTTTAATTCATCAGTAGGCGTTTTTTCCAACTCATGAATTATTGATTTCTGTGGATTCTGTTCCTGAATAAAGTTCTTGATCCATTCGTGATCGTCATGTCCCGTTCCTCCAGACTGTTCTCCATCAGTATATGATGCTTTTGCCAAAATATTCTCATAGGTAAAAATGGGTGCGTCAAAGCGAATGGATAGCGCAACAGCGTCGGATGTTCGGGCATCGATAATTTCTTCAATCTCATCGCGCTCACAAATTAAACTCGAATAAAACACACCATCTACTAGTTTGTGGATGATGATTTGCTTGACAATAATTTTGAAACGCTCAAAACACTGCGCCATCAAATCGTGTGTTATGGGACGTGGAGGATTGATTTCTTTTTCTAAACCAATTGCAATAGATTGTGCTTCAAAGGCCCCAATGATTACAGGTAAATTTCGATTTCCATCTAACTCACTTAAAATCAATGCGTAGGCTCCACTTTGAGCTTGGCTATAGGAAATACCTTTGATTGTTAATTTTACAAGATCCATATTTTTTTACGCTGATTTATAACAAAGAAAATGAATTAAATGTAAAGCGTTGAAGTATTGTACAGAAAAATCCTGTAGAATAACGCTGTTAAATGAATCCCATATCCCATGAAAGTCTTAAATTTGCCGTCAAATATTAATTGTCATGAAAACAATTCAATTCAGACAAGCCATTGCGGAGGCAATGACAGAAGAAATGAGAAGAGATGAAAGTATTTATCTCATGGGTGAAGAAGTCGCAGAATACAATGGTGCCTATAAGGCTTCTAAAGGAATGTTAGATGAATTTGGAGAAAAGCGCGTAATAGATACCCCCATATCTGAATTAGGTTTTGCGGGAATTGGCGTTGGTTCTACCATGACAGGTAACCGTCCAATCATAGAATTTATGACCTTTAATTTTGCTTTGGTTGGGATTGACCAAATCATCAACAATGCTGCAAAAATTAGACAAATGTCTGGAGGTCAGTTTCCCTGTCCAATCGTTTTTCGTGGACCAACGGCTTCTGCAGGTCAATTAGCGGCGACACATTCGCAAGCTTTTGAAAGCTGGTATGCAAATTGTCCAGGCCTGAAAGTAATTGTTCCGTCCAATCCATATGATGCAAAAGGATTGCTCAAAGCAGCCATTCGTGATAATGACCCCGTCATTTTTATGGAGTCCGAGCAAATGTATGGAGACAAAGGAGAGGTTCCAGAAGAAGAATATATTCTTCCTATTGGTGTTGCGGACATCAAGCGTAAGGGGACAGATGTTACCATTGTTTCGTTTGGAAAAATAATTAAAGAAGCCTACAAAGCTGCAGATATTTTGGCAGAAGAAGGAATTGAATGCGAAATAATTGATTTAAGAACGATTCGTCCAATGGACCATGAAGCAATCATGACTTCAGTTAAGAAAACAAATCGTTTGGTAATTCTTGAAGAGGCATGGCCGTTTGGAAATGTCGCTACCGAGATTACCTATCAAGTACAAAGCCAATTGTTTGACTATTTGGATGCCCCCATTGAAAAAATTAACACCGCTGATACACCTGCTCCTTTTTCACCTGTTTTGTTGGCCGAATGGTTGCCTAACAGTGAAGATGTGATTAATTCGGTTAAGAAAGTTATGTATCACAAAAAATAAAAACAACATTAAATTAACCTTCGCAAGCTCACTTGCGTTAAATAGACTAACCAACATTTTTTTATGGAATCGAATATTATTTACATACCCTTAGTTCTTTCTTTAATTGGACTTGCTTATATGTTAATCCGTGCCCGTTGGGTGCGAAAGCAAAGTGCAGGTAGCGAACGCATGATCGAAATTTCAACCGCCATTAAAGAAGGGGCGTTAGCCTTTTTAAATGCTGAATATCGCTTACTGTTTATTTTTGTTATCATAGCCTCAGTTGCACTTTATGGTATTTCATTAGCTGTAGATACGACTAGCTGGATGATTGTTCCCGCCTTTATTTTAGGAGCAGTATTCTCTGCCTTTGCCGGAAATATAGGAATGCGTATTGCCACAGAAGCAAATGCAAGAACAGCTGAAGCGGCTAAAACTAGTCTACCCAAAGCTTTACAAGTTTCTTTTGGTGGAGGAACTGTTATGGGACTTGGTGTTGCAGGTTTAGCAGTCTTAGGTCTTACTTTGTTATTCATGTTCTTTATTGGGCAATTCATGGGGCAAGACGGAACTTTTTACGATAATATGACGATTGTTCTTGAAACCCTAGCAGGTTTCTCTTTAGGAGCAGAATCGATAGCTTTGTTTGCTCGTGTGGGTGGAGGTATTTATACCAAAGCTGCTGATGTTGGTGCTGACCTTGTTGGAAAAGTTGAAGCGGGAATCCCAGAAGATGATCCCCGAAATCCAGCAACGATTGCAGATAATGTTGGAGATAATGTTGGAGATGTTGCTGGAATGGGAGCAGATTTATTTGGATCTTATGTCGCTACAGTTCTTGCTGCTATGGTTCTTGGGAACTATCTTATTCGAGACATGTCATCGACTGAACAATATACGGATGCATTCAACAATATGGGGCCAATTCTTCTGCCAGTTGTTATTGCAGGAGTAGGGATACTAGCTTCAATCATTGGAACTTTTTTTGTAAGCATAAAAAACAATGATGCCAAAGAAGCCAAAGTTCAGGCTGCCCTCGATTTAGGAAACTGGGCGTCAATCATTATTACACTTATTGCAAGTTACTTTTTAATTGATTGGATGTTGCCTGAAACAATGACCATGAACTTCTTTGGTGAAGGAACAAAAGAAATTCCTTCAATCAATGTCTTTGGTGCAGCTTGTATTGGTTTGGCTGTGGGTGCTTTAATCTCTCTGGTAACAGCTTACTATACTTCTTTAGGGAAGAAACCTGTAATGGATATAGTTAAAAATAGTTCTACAGGAGCTGCGACCAATATCATTGCCGGTTTAGCCGTTGGAATGAAATCTACCTTCTTGTCTGTAATTTTATTTGCAGCAGCGATCTACGGTTCATATGCGTTAGCAGGTTTTTATGGTGTAGCCCTTGCTGCTTCAGCCATGATGGCAACCACAGCTATGCAATTGGCTATCGATGCTTTTGGTCCAATTGCGGATAATGCTGGTGGAGTTGCGGAAATGAGTGAGCTCGCTCCAGAAGTAAGAGAACGTACCGATATTCTTGATTCTGTTGGGAACACAACTGCAGCTGTTGGAAAAGGATTTGCCATTGCTTCTGCTGCATTAACCGCTTTAGCACTTTTTGCAGCCTATGTAACTTTCACGGGAATTGATGGTATCAACATCTTTAAAGCTGATGTGTTAGCCATGCTATTTGTTGGAGCAATGATCCCTGTCATCTTTTCTGCCTTAGCAATGGAGTCTGTTGGTAAAGCTGCTATGGAAATGGTGGAAGAAGTTCGTCGACAGTTTAGAGAGATCCCCGGAATTATGGAAGGAAAAGGGACACCCGAATACGCAAAATGTGTAGACATCTCGACCAAAGCTGCATTGAAAGAAATGATTTTACCTGGTTTAATCACCATTATATCTCCAATATTTATTGGTTTAGTCTTTGGGGCAGAACCTTTGGGAGGCTATATGGCTGGAGTTTGTGTAAGTGGTGTGATGTGGGCAATTTTCCAAAACAATGCTGGTGGTGCATGGGACAATGCAAAGAAATCGTTTGAAGCTGGTGTTGAAATTAACGGAGAAATGACCTTTAAAGGATCTGAAGCACACAAAGCTGCTGTAACTGGTGATACGGTTGGAGATCCATTCAAAGACACTTCTGGACCTTCCATGAATATTTTAATTAAATTAACTTGTTTGGTGGGATTAGTTATAGCCCCTTTATTAGGAGGATCACATGCTGCACCTCAAGAAGCACAAATGGACAATGATGAGATTCGTAAGGAAATTCGCGTTCAAGTAAATGCGGATGATACTGGTGAAGTTGTGGCCACAATACAAACAACTACCCTCAAAGATGGTGAAATGATCAAAGAAGAAAAGAAAATTTCTGGCACAGAAGAAGAAGTACAGGCTGCTTTGGATCAAATGAAAGAAGTTGAGGTCGTCATCAATTCTTCAAAAGAATAAAGGAAAGAGAAAGTAACGGTTGTTTAAGGCCTTATATTTTTGTTAATCTGAATTAGTTCAGATGGTTTATTCATGCGTGTTAAAATAAACCGTTTATTTCTGCATCGATCATTTCGATTATTTTCCCGAGATCCTCTGGCTTATCGACAAAATTCATTTCATCGACGTCAATGATTAGTAATTTTCCTTTGTCGTAACTATGTACCCATGCTTCATAGCGTTCGTTGAGTCGACTTAAGTAGTCAATACTAATAGAGTTTTCGTAATCTCTTCCTCTTCGATGAATATTGTCAACTAAATTGGGGATACTGCTTCTCAGATAAATCATTAAATCTGGTCCAGTAACCATGTTTTCCATTAGGTCAAACAATTGTTTGTAGTTTTCAAAATCTCGCTTAGTAAGTAAACCCATCGCATGGAGGTTGGGTGCAAAAATAAAGGCATCCTCATAGATGGTTCGGTCTTGAATAACCTTTTTTCCACTTTTTTGAATTTCCATTAGTTGTCCAAAACGACTATTGAGAAAGTAGATTTGAAGATTAAATGACCAGCGTTCCATTTCGTGATAAAAATCATCCAGATAAGGATTTTCCAGAATCTCTTCATAATGAGCTTGCCATCGATAATGTTTTGATAAAAGTTTAGTTAGGCTAGTTTTTCCAGATCCTATATTACCTGCGATGGCAATGTGCATGTGTTCTCTTTTTTGTAATGATGATAGTATAGCTCTTAACAAGCACTTACAATTAACTTCTTTTGTTTGAAGATAAAAGAAATTCATGGCTCTGCAGGTAGTTCAAAAAGAA
>OBPT01000491.1_pt1 | contig 11914 bp, 8 predicted proteins | sample 1534671 | NCBI WGS metagenome assembly OBPT01 (sample SAMEA3275494, study PRJEB22092) | marine metagenome | biome: ENVO:00000447 marine biome; feature: ENVO:00002042 Surface water; material: ENVO:00002010 seawater | collected 2014-06-21T11:00:00+00 | depth 1 m | reverse complement strand
CGATGAAGACCTTGGAATATGAGCGAGGGGTGACGGCGGGCCAGGCCAGTGCGTACTGGGGCGTTGCGGTTCAGGTCGACGATATGATCGAAGAGCTATCGGCTATTGAGCAAGATGGCGAGCCACTGTTAGCGGATCCCGTCGTGCGCGACGACCTAGTGGGCTTTATGATGGAGGCGAAGGCACTGTCCTTGTCCGCTCGACGAATGGCGATTCCCGCTTTAGGTACCGATTACCCCATGGGTCTGGCGCTGTCAGTGAAGTATCGAGGCACTGAATACGAGCGTCGCATGAAGCAGTATACCGCGAGCAAACAAGGGGCTCAGAGCGCACTCTATGTGGGTGATGACGACGCCGTTAGCGGCGGATTTTGGCAGCGAGCGTACTTCAGTAATTTTGGCGCCACCATTGGGGGCGGTACCACTCAGGTTCAGGCCAATATTGTCGCCGAGCATGTGCTTGGTTTGCCAAAGTGAGGATGGATGCGATGTCAGTGACACAGAATGTGACCATGACCTTTAGCGAAGAGCAGGGCATGCTGCTGGATGTCGCGCGGGGTTTCGTGCGCGATCAGGCTCCGATTGGGGTGATCCGAGCACAGTTAGAAACTGAGACCGGATTTGATCCAGCGCTTTGGCAGAGCATGGTCGACATGGGTTGGGCAGGAATTGCCCTGCCCGATAGTGTCGGTGGCGCAGGTATGGGCGTTGGTTCTGCCGTGCCGGTTTTTGAATCACTTGGTGGTGGCTTACTGGGGACGCCCTTGCTCAGTACGACCCTAACGAGTCAACTGATTTGGCGCGCTGCCGGAGAGCGCGCTGCCAATTGGCTGAGCCGCTTATGTGGCGGTGAAGTCGGCTCGCTCGCTTTGTTGGATCATGCAGACTGGGGCGCGGCGAACTGCGGCGTCAGCCTTGGGAGCGATGGATGTTTGAGCGGGCGCAAATGTTTTGTGGCCGATGCGGGGGTGGCCGATGTGTTTGTTGTCGTGGCGAACGATAACGGTGAGCCGATATTGGCGGTGGTCGAAGCGAGCGCGCTGTCGACAGACGCACTCTCCCACAACGTCGTGATTGATCTGACGAAGCGCTCGGCAAATGTTGATTTCACCGGTGTGACACCGGTCGATATCTTCCGTGGCGAGCGGGTTGTCTCTGCGCTGCGCGATACCTTATTGCTGGGGGCGCTGCTCACGGCAGCTGAGACGACGGGCGCAGCAGCGCGTTGTCTTAGCGGTATTACGGACTACCTCAAAACGCGTAAGCAATTTGGCAAATTGATCGGATCCTATCAGGCACTGAAGCATCCCACTGTTGATATTTATGTTGGCATGGAAAACGCACGCTCCTTTATTTATCACGGTGCCAGTGTGGTGCAGGATGAGCCACTATCCGAGGACGCTGAGACGGCTTGCAGGATGGCCAAAGTGGCGGCAGATGAGGTCATGGTCTTTGCGGGAGATCGGTCCGTGCAGTTTCACGGCGGCTTTGGTTTTACCTGGGACTGTGATTCGACGCTCTTTATCCGCCGCGCTCAATGGGCGCAGCAGATGTTTGGCGGAGCGATCCACCATCGCAAAAGGCTGGCGGCGCTCCTCTTAGATTCCTGAGTCAGACAACCCGCTGAAGCATTGTATGCAGCTTCGGGGTGATCAAGTGGGTGGCAAATGCTCGGTGAGAAAACGTGCCATGTTGCCGCCCATCACGGCACCAATAGTGGCCTCACTGAGCCCGACGTCGACCAGCGCTTGGGTCAGGTGAGGCAGCTGTGCGGCGTCGATCGGAGTGGTGACAGAGCCGTCCCAGTCTGACCCTAGAGCGATGTGCGCCGCGCCGAAGCGTTCCACACCATAGCGGATCGCCTCTGCGATGGCCCCAACGCCCTCACCGCAGGTCACGTCTGGCCAAAAGCCGACGCCGATTAAGCCCCCTGCCTGCGTAATAAGCGCCATCGTCTCATCGCTAATGTTACGCGGACTCGGGCAATGGCCTTGAAAGCCCGTGTGGCTGACGATCAGTGCCGCATTACCGGTCGCTGCCAAGGTATCGCGCACCGTGGCTTCGCTGCTGTGTGCGACGTCAATCATCACGTCCATCGCGTGCATCTTTTTCACAGCGTCGATACCAAAGCGGGTCAGCCCCGTCTGTGACTCGCCGTGAAGGGAGCCACCGAGTCGGTTATCAAAAAAGTGTTGAAGGCCCATCATACGAAAGCCGGCGGCATAAAGCCGGTCGATATTCTCCAGTTCGCCATCCAGCGCATGAGAGCCCTCTGTGCCCAGTAAGGCGCCGACAATGCGCTGACCCTTCGCTCGCTTTGACAGCAATGTGCTGAGGTCTGTTTGGGAGCGGATCAGCGTTAGCTGCGAGCTGTGCTCTGCCGCGGTGAGTACCCGCTCCGCTTGCAGCATCGCGCGGGCAAACAGGCTGTCGTAGGCCGCTTCGGGCCAGCGCTGCGCCAGCGCCAGCAGCGTAATATTATCGGCAGCATCCGAGGCATTGCGGTCATAGTTTTGACCTCGTGGTGACTTGGTCACCGTGGTGAACATTTGCAGGGCCGCACCGCCTTCGATGAGCCGCGGCAGGTCGACCTGGCCCCAAGTATGACGGGTCAATAGGTTACGGCCCCACAAAGCTGAGTCGGCGTGTAAATCACCGATGATCAGCTGTTGATGGAGTGCCAGTGTCTTGGTAGAAGGTGCCGGTCCTGCTCCGCCCGCCACAACATTGGAGGACCGGTCTACCCATAGGGGGGCGAGGGTAAAAAATCCGGTGACCAGCAAGAGAGCCAGCGCTGCACAGGTCGTCAGCAATCGTCTGAACCAAGTCATGTCAATCCCCTCTGATACCGGCCTGATTGCTCTGCAGTCGCAGTCTGTCGCGTTTCATCATGGCGGGCAACTGGTCTATGCCGCCGCTGCTGCCGTAGGAAGAGTCATGAATAAAACGACAGGTATTCTAGTGCTGGGTGACCAGCTGAGTTGGCAGCACCCGGCGCTCATCTCAGCTGATCCAGCAGACGTGGTGGTTATCCTCGCGGAAGTGGTCGAGGAAGCCACTTACGTGCGCCATAACCGCCACAAGATTGCGTTGCTGTTCAGCGCAATGCGGCATTTTGCCGTGGCGCTGCGCGAGCGTGGATTTCAGGTTGAGTATTACGGCTTCGAGGAAGCGCTACCCACATTACAGGCGGCGTGCGAGCGGGCTCAAGCTCAAGTCGGTTTTGACAGACTGATGGTGTGTGAGCCCGGGGAGTATCGGCTTCGCGAACAGATGCTGACGTGGTCAGCCGCCCTAGATGTGGCAGTAGAGATCCTCGAAGACACCCGTTTCCTGTCTTCTATAGAGGACTTTAGTCAATGGGCCGAAGGCCGCAAGCAGTTGCGGATGGAATATTTTTATCGCGAGATGCGCAAGCGCTATGCCTTGCTGATGGAGGGCGATCAGCCTGAGGGCGGTAAGTGGAACTATGACGCTGAGAACCGCTCGGGCTGGCGCGGACAGTGTGAAATTCCAGAGCGTCCCACCCCGCCCCAGGATGCGATCACCCGCGAAGTGATTCAGGCCGTGAATGCCGCCTTTCCCGATAATCCAGGTGACCTGAGCACATTTCGGTGGGCTGTGACGGCAGAGGCCGCAGCGGACGAATTATCTTGGTTTTGCGCCCATGCGCTGCCCCATTTTGGCACCTATCAAGACGCCCTCACGGAATCGTCGCCTTGGTTATTTCATGGTTTGATTTCCATGTACCTCAACTGTGGTTTGCTCGAGCCGTTGGCGGTGTGTGAACGGGTTGAGGCAGCTTACCGAAAAGGCGACTGTTCGTTGGCTGCCGCTGAGGGGTTTATTCGGCAAGTTTTGGGTTGGCGAGAATATGTTCGAGGGCTCTATTGGCATCACATGCCGGATTACAAGACGCACAACGCGCTTAACGCCACCACACCGCTGCCCGATTGGTTTTGGACCGGTGAGACTGATATGCAGTGTTTGTCGCGGGCACTGACTCAGTCGTTGGATTTAGGCTACGCACACCACATACAGCGGCTGATGGTGATTGGTAACTTTGCGTTGCTTGCCGGGTTGGATGTGACCGCTGTTTGCGAGTGGTACCTCGCGGTGTACGTCGATGCTTATGAATGGGTTGAGCTGCCCAATACGCTCGGCATGGCCTTGTTTGCCGATGGCGGCATCATGGCCTCCAAACCCTACGCGGCCAGTGGCAAATATATCCAAAAGCAGGGTGACCACTGTAAAGCATGCTGCTATGACCCCAAGAAAGTGACCGGCGACGGTGCGTGTCCCTACAACAGCTTGTATTGGCATTTTATTGATCGCCATCGAGAGTTACTGAGTGCAAACCCTCGCATGGGGTTAATTTTGGGGGGGTGGCGCAAGCGCACTGACGAAAATCGGGCGGCGGTAGTCGATTGGGCAGACCATTATTTGCTGAAACTGGCGTCGCTCTAGAGTTATTCTGATCAAAGCCGTCACATGCCTAGCAAACCAGAGAAGGGACCGGTTGTTACCGGCGTTTGTCGCGTGCCAAATCGTATTCGTGGCACTACCGGCGGACAATGATCGATCTACATCGAAGGATCAGGAACGCAATCTAGAACGAACAAGCTAGAACGAACAAGCTAGAACGAACAATCTAGACATAACGCGTCAGGATGATGGGTGCCCGTTGGCGATCGGTTCTTGTCAGCCGCTGTTAAATGCAGGTCGGGTGACATTATCCGGTTGTCCGCTCAACAGTGTGAGAGGGGGCGGCGCTACTGAGGTGTGACGACACCCTGAGCGGCGCGGCGTTGCCGATTGCGACTGCAGCGACGTGAGCAGTACACTATTTTTTCCCATTGATGCTTCCATCGGGCGCGCCACGTAAAGGGGCGTTCGCAAACGGGGCAGATTTTAGTGGGCAAGTCAGCCTTTTTGCGATGCGCCATCAGCGAGGCTCGGTAATGGGCCAATCGGCACCGTCGAGTACATGCTCAGGCTGGGGGGGTCTGAATCCGCCCCACTTCTGGGTAAACACGCCGTTGGGGTCATGTTGCGCAGTTTGTTTTTCAAGATTGAAATGCCGCCCACCGCGCGGGTCACTGCCCACGCCCGCTAGATACTGCCAATTACCATAATTACTCCCGACGTCGTAATCGATCAGCTGTTGCTCGAAAAATGCCGCCCCATAGCGCCAGTCGAGCCCAAGCTCATTGACTAGGCAGGAGGCGGCGATTTGCCGGCCTCGATTGCTCATCCAGCCGGTCGCCGTGAGTTGGCGCATCAGTGCATTGACCAGGGGGAAATCGGTATCGCCTGCACACCAACGCGCAAAGCTTCGGGGTTCAAAGGTGGTCAGTAATCGCCGATCAGATCGGCCGCCTTGCCGAAAGAGCAGGCGGCCATCGATCACGGCCCGCCAGTGGAAAAACTCGCGCCACAATAATTCGAAATATAACCAGTAAGTCGACTCATTGCTCACGTGTGCTCGTTCGTAGCGAAAAATAGCCTCCGCAACCTCTCGGACCGATAAGTTACCGTTGGCCAGCCACGGCGATAAGGTGCTCGATCCCGAGAGTCCGTCTAAGTCATTGCGAGTGTGTTTGTACTCTGCAATCCCATGCTGCTGAAATAAAAATTGCTCAAGCCGCCTTAATCCAGCGGCCCTGCCGCCGGGCAGGGGGAGCCCAGGGTGTGGGGTAGCCGCCGCCTTCGGTATCGCATCAAATTGCGCCGCGGGCGGTGGCGGCAGCGCCTTGGGTGCGGGGAGCGCTGGGGTGATGGCCAAGGCCTCTACCTTGCGACGAAATGGCGAGAAGGTGTCTGGGAACTCATCCAGTGAAAAGGGGAATTGCGCTGGTTGAAACAGGTGGTTCCCCGGCTGCGTCGTGACGGGAATCTCTAGCTTACTGCGGAGGTGGTTGAGTGCTTGCGATTCGTGCCAACCGGGGGTGGATTCCGTTACCAGATGATCAATCTTAAAGCGCTCGATGACGGCGGGCAGCACCAGTTCAGGCGACCCCTCGAGCACCATTAAATCCTGACCGAGGGATTGCAGCTGTTCCCGCAGCGCTTGCAGTGACTCCCGCAGAAAGCGGTCTCGCTGCGCGCCAAGGCCGACCAAATTGCACCAGGGGCGCGGTTTGGGGAGCAAATAAATGCAGAGCAGCGAATCAGCAGTGAGAGTGCTGCTCAAGGTTGGATTGTCGTCCAGACGAAGATCGTTCTGGAACCAATGTAGGTAGCGCATGGGAACTCGGACACGGGCAATGTATTTGGTGTACGCTCAGGCCGTGGCGACGGATTGACGGTGGGGCGACATCGCTATCGCGACACAGTCATCAAGGTTCAGCGCAAACGTTGTGATTGCTTTCGTTGAGTGCCAATCGGGTTACATCATGATCGAACCATCCCTGAGTATTGAGTCCTTACAGGCCCACGCCGCCAGCGAGTTGAATCAATGGACGGGATCGGCAGCGCGTTGGTCGGCTGCGGCGCCCGGTCGTGTGAATGTCATCGGCGAACATACTGACTATAACGGCGGCTGGGTGTTGCCCATGGCCATTGATCGTTACACGGTATTGGTCGCTGCACCGGGGTTGCAAGCGGATTGCATCCGGGTTCGCAGCCTGTCACTGGGCGAGCAAAGTGCCGTGTCTTTGTCGCGCCTATCGGATCTGAATGATGACAAGTGGATGCGATATCTTCAGGGTGTGTTGGCAGAGTACGCTCACCGTGCGGTCGTGTGCCCGCCATTGGACATTGTGGTCGCCTCAAGTGTCCCGGTCGGCGGGGGGCTATCGAGCAGCGCCGCATTGGAGTTAGCGATGGCCCACTTGATCGAAGCGGTGACCGAGACCACGTGGTCGCCGTCGGAACGCATCCGTGCGGCGGTTTCAGCAGAGCGGGAAGGCGCAGGAGTCCCCTGCGGTGTGATGGATCAAACCATCGTGGAGCAGGGACAGCAGGGCTGTGTGTTGTTGCTGGACTGTGCTGAGGAGCTCATCTCATCCATCATTCCTTGCGATGACCCGCAGATCGCTTGGCTGGTCATCCACTCTGGCGTCTCGCATGATTTGGCCGATGGCGCTTACGCGCAGCGTCGCGCTGAGTGTGAAATGATCTGCGAAGCCTTACAGGTGGGCAGTTTGCGTGACGTGACACCAGAGATGATCACCACCTTAACGCCTGATTTGCCGGCACCATCACCGGCATCACCACCGGCAGCATCACCGATACAGTCACCGGCAGTATCACCGATACAGTCACCGGCAGTATCACCGATACAGTCATCGACCCCCTCACCGATACCATCTTCTTTACAAGAGCCGCTTGACGAGGTGCTGCTCCGGCGTGCGCGGCATGTCGTGACAGAGAATCAGCGCGTGCTGGCTGCGATGGAGGCGCTGAAAACCGCCAATTGGTCGACATTAGGGCAGCTATTATTCGAGAGTCATCAGTCTCTGCGGGATGACTACCAAGTGTCTTGTGAGGAGTTGGATGTATTGGTTGAGCTCGCGCAAGCACAAGACGCGGTGTACGGGGCGAGAATGACCGGCGGTGGCTTTGGCGGCTGTGTCGTCGCGTTGGTCAATAGGGAGGCATTGTTGTCTGTGGCAACATCAATTTGTCAGGGTTATGCCCAACGGATCGGTCTGTCGCCGCGGTGTTATCGGGTGAATCCTGCATCAGGTGCCGATGTCTGTGCGGTGCCGTCATGACCGCGCCATCGGCAGGCTCGCCACATCGGCGCAAAAATGCATTGACCGGCGAGTGGGTCACGGTGTCGCCGCAACGGACAAAACGCCCTTGGCAGGGGGATGAGGCCGAGGAAAGTGAGGCGACAGGCATAACCTACGATCCTGACTGCTATCTTTGCCCGGGCAACACCCGAGCCAACGGTCTCATCAACCCCGATTACTCAGGACCCTGGGCATTCGATAATGATTTTCCAGCCTTATCGAATGGGATTGGCCCTAATGAGATCGGCCCCAATGAGATTGGACTCGAGAAGGCGAGTCTCGACCAGACTGGGTCTGCTGACGTCACCCCTGATGCTGTCGCTGAAGGGCAAAAGGCCGCAGCTGCGGAGAGCAGTCTGTTCTGCAGCGAACCGGTGTCGGGCCGCTGCAGAGTCTTGTGTTATAGCCCAGATCACAGCAAAACTCTGGCAAAAATGACCGAGGGCGAGCTGTCGGCGGTGGTACAGCTCTGGTCCGATGAAGTACGTCAGCTGCGCAAAAAACATCGGTGGGTGCAGGTATTTGAGAACAAAGGCGCCATGATGGGATGCTCAAATCCGCACCCTCATGGACAAATTTGGGCAGTCGATAGTCTGCCGACCGAGGCGGTCAAGGAATCGAAGATGCAGGCGGCGTGGTTCGAGGCGCAGGGGCGCGTTTTACTGGATCAGTATCGGAGCGACGAAGAGCACAGCGGCGAGCGGATGGTGGTGGCGACTCAGCACTGGAGTGCGGTGGTCCCCTATTGGGCCACTTGGCCTTTTGAGACGCTGCTGTTGCCCAGGCGTCATATTGATCATCTCGATGGGCTGACGGAGCAAGAGCAAACCGACTTAGCGCATATCTTGAAATCATTACTCGGCGCTTATGATCGACTGTTTGCGACGGCTTGTCCCTATACGATGGGGTGGCACGGGACGCCTGGCGCGGCGTCGTCACCCCATTGGCAATTGCACGCGCACATTTACCCGCCACTGTTGCGTTCCGCGACGATTCGCAAACATATGGTGGGATACGAAATGCTCAGCGAAGCGCAACGCGATCTGACGCCTGAGGTGGCGGCAGAGCAACTTCGTCTGGCGATATCGGCAGCGAATTGATGGAGGTTAGCAGCGTAAAATGAGAGTACTCGTGACAGGCGGTGCCGGTTACATCGGCAGCATTACGGCAGAGGTTCTGCTGGCACAGGGCCATGAGGTTGTCGTCTTCGATAACCTTTCTCAAGGCCATCGAGCAGCAGTGCCGGATGACGCGGTATGGGTGCAGGGAGATCTCTCAGCGCCCTTGGCGATTCGACAGGTCATGAAGGCCCATCAGCCGGAGGCGGTGATGCACTTTGCCGCCAAATCGCTGGTGGGTGACTCTATGGTGAGGCCCTTTGCGTATTTGCGAGACAACGTCACCGAGGGGCTTAACTTGATTGAGGCCTGTGTCGAGAGTGGGGTACAGCGTTTTATCTTATCGTCTACCGCTAATCTGTTCGGGGCACCCGGCAACGCGGCGATTGATGAGCAGACGCCGATTGAGCCGGGCAGCCCTTACGGGGAGTCAAAATGGACACTTGAGCGAGCGCTCGATTGGGTATCGCAAACACATGACATGCGTTATGCGAGTTTGCGCTACTTCAACGCAGCCGGCGCCAGTGCACTGCGCGGCGAGCATCATGTGCCCGAAACCCATCTGATTCCGCTGGTGTTGCAAGTTGCCGCGGGGCAACGAGACTGCATGACGGTGTTTGGCGACGACTACGACACCCCAGATGGCACCTGTATTCGCGATTATATTCACGTATTGGATTTGGCCGCGGCGCACCTATTGGCATTGGCTGCGATCGAAACCGATAACCGCATCTACCACCTGGGGAACGGTGGGGGATTCAGTGTGCGGCAGGTGATTGAGACAGCGCGTGCCGTGACGGGAAGGCGTATTCCCGAGGCAATCGGGCAGCGTCGCCCTGGCGATCCCCCTCGATTGGTGGCCAATAGCGATAAAATTCGGCGGGAATTGGGATGGCGGCCGCAATTTGATGGACTGGAACAGATTATCAGCAGTGCCTGGCAGTGGCATCAAGCCTTTCCAAATGGCTACGCGGAGTGAGCGTCCTCGGCCTGAGGTGACAGGCCGCGCTAGGGTGGCAGCAAGAAGCGTCCCATCCCGCCTCGCCGAGCGCACCGACTCCGGGTGGCGTTTAGGCGGCGCTGGTAGTCTCGTGTGAGCGCTGACGGGTGTTCATCCCTCACCGCAGCCTAAAAGTGCGAGCACCCATCTGGGATTTACGATAATCTGCCGACCCTCGCGAAGGCGCTGTCGCTGAAACCCGATGTCAATCGTGGTGCGCTGCAGGCTAGTAGCCACGCGTTAAGCAACCAGAATCCGATAGAGACAGAGAGAATTCCCTATGTCCGCGACTGACAGTCTATTTGCATCCTTCGCACTGAAATCCTTACACACAGACAATCGCATTGTGATGGCGCCCATGACGCGGGGGCTGTCGCCCGATAATAAGCCCAGTGATGCCTCTGTGGATTACTATCGGCGTCGCGCGGCCGGCGGCGTTGGGTTGATTATTACTGAGGGCACCTGCCCCAATCACATTGCCGCGAGCGGTTACGAAAATGTGCCTTATTTCCACGGTGAAGACCGCCTTGCCGGCTGGCAAAAAGTGGTCGATGCAGTTCATGCAGAGGGCGGGAAAATAGCGCCACAGCTGTGGCACTGCGGTGGTATGCGTAAGCGAGGCACGCTGCCTGAAGGGGATGTCGATGGGTATACGCCGTCGGGTATGAACGTCCCCGGAAAAGTCACGCGGCACGTGATGTCGCAGCAGGATATCGATGACGTGGTGCGCGCCTTTGCAGAGGGTGCACGAGATGCCCAACAGTTGGGTTTTGATGCCGTCGAGATTCACGGTGCACACGGTTATTTGCTGGATCAGTTTTTGTGGGAGGGGACGAATCAACGGACCGATCACTACGGCGGTTCGATGCAGGCCCGGGGCCGTTTTGTCGTCGAAATTATTGAGGCGTGCCGAGCGGCAGTCGGTCCTGATTTCCCTATTTTGTTGCGCTGGTCCCAATGGAAGCAGCAAGACTTCACGGCGCGTCTCGCCCCCACGCCACAATTGCTGGAGGCATTTCTTCAGCCATTGGTTGAGGCGGGTGTGGATGCCTTCCACTGCAGTCAGAGACGTTTCTGGGAGCCGGAGTTTGACGGGAGCGACCTGAATCTGGCCGGCTGGGTCAAGAAAATCACTGGCATGCCGACGATTACCGTTGGCAGTGTCAGTCTCGATCAAGATTTCATTTCTCAACCTGCTGAAGGCGACGACGCAGCCAGCCAGCCAGCCTCTATTGACCGGCTGCTCGAAATGCTCGATCGCGGCGATTTCGATCTGGTGGCGGTCGGCCGTGCCTTGATTGCGAATCCAAACTGGCCAAAGATTGTCCGTTCAGGGGAGACCTCGGATCTCAGTGCTTTCAGCAAGGAACTGCTGGCAACGCTGGATTGACGCAACCTTCTGACGCATTTAAATTTACCGTGTCATTAATTTGTCACGGCGGTCTTTTAAGATGGCAAAAATGACATGTCACTACAGTGCATTGTTGCCGTGCTTCTCGTTCCCAGGAGACCTTTTATGAAGTATCTGTTCGCGTCCATTTTTGCTCGAAACGTTTTATCGAGAGCCATCACCACCACCGCCGTCGCGGGTGCGATGACCATGGCCCCCAGTCTATACGCTCAAGAAACCTCTGCGATTGTGCGCGGAGCGGTGAGCACCAGTAGCGGGGAACCGCTGGCGGGGGCAACCGTCATGGTGACGAGTAACACAACCGGTGTGACCAAAACCGTGACCACGGACGCGGGAGGATTTTACTCGGTCAGGGGCTTGCCTGCGGGTGTGGCCTATGACATCGCCGTCGATGCCAATGGTTGGCAAAAAGCGTCCACTGCGTCATTGCTATTGGCGGTAGGCCAGTCAGAAGTCATGAATTATCGCCTCGACGCAGAGGAAGAAGTGATCGTGGTAGGCACGCGAGTCGCCATCGATACGGCGGTGGGCCCCAGTGCCGTCTTCAATTTGGCGTCGTTGCAAGATTCTCCCTCAGTGAATCGTAATATCACCGACGTGATCCAGCAGGACCCTCGACTGTATGTCGATCAGTCTAGTGGTACCGA
>OBPT01000490.1_pt1 | contig 11932 bp, 8 predicted proteins | sample 1534671 | NCBI WGS metagenome assembly OBPT01 (sample SAMEA3275494, study PRJEB22092) | marine metagenome | biome: ENVO:00000447 marine biome; feature: ENVO:00002042 Surface water; material: ENVO:00002010 seawater | collected 2014-06-21T11:00:00+00 | depth 1 m | reverse complement strand
GCGCAGCTGCACTGGGGCTACAAGCGCCTAATGCGCGCTGAATTTAATCTTTACTTCTGATTGCCAAGACGAGTGATAGCTATGCGTAATCCCATCATCAGGGCGGTCTTTTTGAGTTGGCTCATTGCAGGGGATCTGATGTCTGGAGCCGTTCGGGCAGAGACTGAAATTTTGTCCCTTAACCCAGCGTCTCTACGAGAAATGGCACTGGAGAGCCTGCCACCCTGGCCTGACGATATGGTGCTCTCGGGCACCAATGAACACGGGCAAAAAATTCTTCATGAGGGCGAGTTTGTGATTGCTCTGTATGAAGCAATGCCTGCGACTATCGATGTGGCCATACCCTATACCTACGATGAGTATGTGCTGGTGCTTGAGGGGAGTGTCGTGCTGACCTCTACCGAAGGTGTTCGCCAGGAGTATCAAACCGGCGACCAATTTCTTGTGCCCCAGGGGTGGACGGGTACCTGGGAAATGCCCGGTCGCTTCAGAGAGCTGATCATCGTTGAAACTGACCAGTGGGAAGCCTCGGACAGCCTGCTGGCGGCGCTATTCGCCAGCCCCCCAAAAGCGGGTTCTAGTGCTCCAGCAGTGCTTCCGCTGTTGGCTAATACACTGCAGCAAGCTGAGTTGGACAGTCTTCCGCCTTGGCCTGAGGGCGTCGTGATTACAGGGACCAATGCTCACGGGCAAAAAGTATTGCACGAAGGGCAGTTGGTCTCGGTTTTGTACGGCGCCGAAGCCGCGCTTTTGGAGGTCGGAGCACCGTTTCCCTACGACGAATATGTCTTCGTTGTCGAGGGCGAAGTGATCCTCACCTCAAAGGGTGGCAGCCCAAAAACCTTCGGCGTGGGGGACAGTTTCCTGGTGCCAAAAGGCTGGATCGGTACCTGGGATATGCCTGTGAAGTATCGCGAGAAAATTATTGTCGAGACCAAGGCCTGGAATATTGCTGAAGGCTGAAAGTCTGAGGAAGTGTGACGATGAATAAAGATAAAAAACTGAAGATTACGCGACGAGACTTCCTAGACGGTGTTGCGTTGATGGGGGGTGCCGCTGCGCTATCGCCTCTCCACGTTTTCGGTGAGCATACCCAAGATGAGCTTTCGGTGGGCGGTTATCCGCCGACGCTCACGGGGCTGCGAGGTAACCACCCCGGGTCTTATGACGTGGCCCATGCCTTGGCAAGAGGCGGCCAGCGCCCAACCCAATTCGAAGAGGTCGACGACGTTTACGACCTTGTTGTGGTGGGGGCTGGTATCAGTGGTCTAACGGCTGCATATCTCTTTCGCAAGGGGTTTGGTTCAGACGCGAAAATTCTGCTGTTAGACAACCACGACGATTTTGGCGGCCATGCCAAGCGAAATGAATTCAATGCTGACGGCAGAACACTGCTGGGTGTAGGGGGCAGCCTAAACCTTGAGCAAGCGGCTATGGGCGCTGCAGCGCGATCATTTCTAGAAGAAATTGGTGTTGATTTTACCTCGCTTCGTAAAGGCATTGAGCCTGACTATATGATTCACGATGCCATGGCTCCACACGGATTGTATTTGACGGCGTCGGTCTACGGGACTGATAGAGCAATGAACGGTCAGTGGAACCTCTCTTGGGCAGGCGCGGGAGATTTTCAATCGGCCATTCGCTCACTGCAGCTGTCGTCATCGGATGAGCAAGGTCTGATCAATCTCATTAGCGGTGAGCAGGATTTTCTGCCAGGCATGTCAGCGCAAGAACGCGAGCAGTTTATGCACAGCACGTCCTACGAAAGCTTTTTATCGAAGTATGTGGGGCTCTCCCCCGAGGCGATTCAGATCACAGAGCCGTGGATAAAAGCGTTATTTGGCGTGAGCGTTGCGAGTGTTTCCATTTATGAAGCCCTGTATTCTGGCGCTCCCGGTGCCGCCGCTCTACTGCCGCCAGCACCGGAGGCTCCAAATGCCGATACAGCGAATGTGGAGGCCCAAGATCCTGAAGCCCAAGACTCTGAAGCCGAAGACGCCTATCGTTATCCCATATACCCCGATGGCAATGCTTCGGTTGCCCGACTTTTGGTGCGGCACTTAATTCCTGCAGTGACTGCGGGCAATACCGAGGAAAATATTGTCACCAGCACCTTCGATTACGCACAGTTAGATCGAGAGGGAACGCCGGTGCGTCTGCGTCTTAATAGCACCGCGGTTAATGTGCGTAATCGAGACGACGGGCTTGTCGACGCTTCTTATGTGGTTGCGGGCAAGGCTCAAACCGTTCGGGCAAAGCACTGCATCCTCGCCGGGTACGGCGGTATGGTGCCGCATTTGTGCCCCGAGTTACCCCCTGCGCAAAAGGAAAATCTGGCCTACGGGGTAAAGGTGCCCTTTATTTGTACCAACGTTTTGTTGCGATCAGGGGCGGCGATCCGTAAGGCTGGAGTATCGGGTTATCAATGCCCCGGCAGCTTCTATAGCCTCGTGGCCACGGCACCCCCAGTGTCTCAGGGCAATTTTCAACCGCCCACTAAGCTCGATGACCCGCTGGTGGTGTGGATGATTCATGCTGCGGCACCTTCAGCCACGGGCGGTCAATCTTCTCGAGATTTATACCGTTTGGGCAGGCACCAATTGTTATCCATGTCGTTTGAAGACATTGAGGCAGCCACACTGAGTCAGCTAGAGGGCATGTTTGGGGCAACGGGCTTCAACGCAGAAACCGATGTCGAGGCGATTACGGCGAACCGTTGGGCCCATGGCTACGCCTATGAATACATGGAATTGCACGATCCAGCTTGGCCTGAGGGTGAAGCGCCCCATGAATTGGGGAGGGCACCTATTGGGCGCATTAGCATCGCCAACTCCGATTCCGAGGCCCACGCTTATGTGCAATCGGCCATTGATGCTGCGATTAGAGCGGTTGACGAGGTGCTGACATGAGGGCTGCTCTTTTTTGCCGTCTCGGCTTGGGTTGTTGCATAGCTTTTAACGCCGGTGGATGCACTGACGTAGAGTATTCCAGAGGGCAGATATTATGATTCCATCGATTGGCCACATTCCTGCTGAAGCCGCCAAACAATTTGGTGATAAAACCGCGTTGGTATTACCCGACCGGTCATTGTCTTTCAATGAGCTGGACAAACTGAGCAATTGTTTTGCTAACGCCCTAATGACCTTGGGCATTCAACCCGGTGATCGGATTACGCTCTATTCTGGCAACTGCTGGGAATGGGTGGTGAGCTACTACGGTGCGCTGAAAACCGGGGCGGTTATCAACCCCATCAATGTCATGCTCACGCCCACCGAAGTCGAGTTTGTTGCCAATGATTGTGGTGCTTCTATTGTTATCGCTTCCTATGAAAAAGCGCTGTCGCTGAAAAGTGTCAAAGAAAACTCTCAGGTCAGGGAGTTGATTGCCTTTGGTGACGATGCGTTGCCCGATGGCATGCTGTCTTTCAATGAGCTGTTGGCGGCGGGTAGCGACGCTTTTCAAATACCCGAAATCGAGGCTGATAGCCTATCGACGATTGGCTACACCTCGGGTACCACCGGCCATCCCAAGGGTGCCTGCCTGTCACACCACAGTATTGTCTTGAACGTGGCCATGACCGCGCTGATGCACCAGCGCAGTGACAGCGACACCGTCGTTACAGCGCTACCTTGTCCCCATGTTTACGGGAATGTTGTCATGAGCGGTGCTATTCAAAATGGCATGACCCTGGTGTTGCACCCCAATTTTGAAGAGCAGACGATCCTAAAAAGTATTCAAGAGCATAGGGCCACCCTGTTTGAGGGTGTTCCCACTATGTTCATGTTTCTCCTTAACCACCCTGAGTTTGACCACTATGACTTATCGTCTTTGCGTTGCTGCACTGTGGGCGGACAGACCATGCCCAAGCCCAAAATGGAAGAAGTTGAAGCGCGATTTGGCTGCCCGTTGATCGAGCTATGGGGCATGACTGAGTTGGGTGGGCTAGGCAGTACCTTCGCTGCAAATGGCCCCGTGAAACACGGCTCCATCGGTGTGGCATTGCCCTATACCGAAGCAAGAATTGCGAACACCGAAGATGCCAGCAAGACCCTTTTGGCGGGAGAGGTCGGCGAGTTAATGATCAAGGGCGGTATCGTTATGCAGGGTTACTTTGGTAACGAGCAGGCCACACGGGACACGATTGAACCCGACGGGTGGATGCATACCGGCGATGTCGCATCCATGGATGAGGATGGCTGTATTTTCATTGTTGATCGCAAGAAAGACATGATTTTGACCGCGGGTTACAACGTTTATCCCGCGGAGATTGAACGGGTAGTGGCGGGTCATCCCGACGTAGCGCTGGTGGCGGTGGGCAGTATCCCTGATGAAGAAAAAGGTGAGTTGGCCAAGGCTTATATCGTGCCAAAAGTTGGCGCTAGCCCCAGCGCAGATAATGTCATTGCCTATTGTCGCGAACACTTGGCGGCCTACAAGGTGCCCCGTGCTGTTCAATTTGTCGATGATTTACCAAAAACCAGTACCGGCAAAGTGATGCGTCGCGAACTGAAGACGCTTGACTAGCAGATGAACGTGGAGAACCAGAAATGAAAGTAGATAGTAATTTTGTGATGAGTATTAATGGCGATGCTGTAACCACAGAGCATACCCAGCCTGTTTACAATCCGGCCACACGTGCGGTTTTTGCTCAGGTACCGGATGCTTCCCGGGAGCAGCTTGACCAAACGGTCGGCTTCGCGCGTGCGGCACTAAAGGGTTGGGCAGCAACGCCGGTCGAAGGCAGACAAGCGGCCCTTGAACGTTATGCCAGTTTAATTGAGGCCCATGCTGAGGAATTTGTATCACTGCTTACCCGGGAGCAGGGCAAGCCCAAAGCGGGAGCCGAGTGGGAAGTGTTTGGTTCAATTGATTGGCTGCGGGCAGTGGCATCCCAGCGGCTTCCCGACGAGGTTATTGAAGATAGCGATGACCGCCGTGTGGTCACGCGATTTACCCCGGTGGGCGTTGTCGGTGCAATTGTGCCCTGGAATTTCCCCATATTGCTGGCGATTTGGAAAATTGCACCGGCGCTGATGGCAGGGTGTACGATGATCCTAAAACCATCCCCTTATACGCCACTGTGTGATCTGAAACTCGTAGAGCTTGCTCAGGAGGCTTTTCCACCGGGTGTCATCAACGCCGTGAGTGGGGGCGATGATCTGGGTATCTGGATGACGACCCACCCGGACATCAATAAGATTGCTTTTACCGGTTCGACCGAGACCGGACGGCATGTGATGAAGTCGGCCTCAGAAACGATCAAGCGTGTCACGCTGGAGTTAGGGGGCAATGATCCTGCCATCGTCTTACCCGATGTGGACGCCAAGACTGTGGCACCTCAGCTCTTTTGGGCCGCGTTCCAGAATAACGCCCAGTTTTGCAATTCCACCAAGCGGCTGTATATCCATGAAGACGTATACGACCAAGTGAAAGATGCCCTGGTAGATTTCATTAATGAGAACGTTAAGGTGGGTGACGGCGCCGAGGCCGATACTGACCTCGGCCCGATCCAGAACTCCATGCAATATGGCAAGGTTCAGGACTATTTCGCCGACTGCCATGCCAATGGTTATGGGTTTGCGGTGGGCGGCGATATCGATGAGACGGCGGCGGGTTGGTTCGTGCCGGTTTCTCTTGTAGACAACCCTCCTGATGATTCACGTATTGTGTGTGAAGAGCCCTTCGGTCCTATATTACCGCTACTGAAATGGTCTGATGAGGCAGATGTTGTAGCGCGGGCTAATGACACCATTTATGGGTTGGGCGCGTCGGTGTGGGGTAAAGATCAAAAGGCCGTTGAACGTATAGGAAGTCAACTCGAAGCAGGCACGGTCTGGCTGAATGAGGTGCACCAATACTCACCGTTTCAGGCCTTTGGAGGACACAAACAGTCGGGACTAGGCTGTGAGAATTCGCTGCATGGGCTCATGGAGTACACCAACTGGCAAACCATGACGCTGCACAAAAAGGCGGCGGTATAAGTGGCGACAGGGAGCTGGGCTAGCGATCAATATTGCGGCTAGCCGCTCCACCCTTTAGGGTGTTGCACACAGCTGATAAGTTAGGGTCCCTGATTTAAAGATTGACCATGATGACACCCGAATACATACAGACCCTGCGCCGCTTGATGGAATTCGAAGCATCACGTACCGAGCCGCCTGAGGGTTTTCCAGCACTGCCTGACATTCCGGCTGGGCGCTACGTGGATCCCCGCTTCTATGAGTTGGAGCAGGAACATGTCTGGCGTAAATCCTGGCTACTGGCAGCCCACATCGACGAAATACCCGAACCGGGTTGCTACATGCTCTGGGAGAATGCGGGTCAGCCCGTGGTGATTGTGCACGCAGAGAGTGGCGTCGTGAATGCGTTCTATAACACCTGCAGTCACCGCGGTGCGCCAGTCGTTACCGAGGCTTCGGGTAAATCACGTCGACTTACCTGCCAATACCATGGCTGGAGTTACGACCATGAGGGGGCGTTGCGGGGTATACGCGACCCGGCGGATTTCAGGGATTTCGATATGTCCTGTCGCGGCTTGAAAAAGGTGCGCTGTGAACAGCTGGGCAATCTTATATTTGTTAATTTCGATCCTGCAGCACCACCCCTCTTAACGTGGCTTGGGCCTATTGCCGACGAATGGGAGGAGTTTCAGTTGGGCAACTGTAGACTGGCCTCGCGAAAAATTTTCGATCTCGACTGCAACTGGAAAGTGGCTATGGAGGCCAACACCGAGGTCTATCATGTACGCAGTGTGCATCCAAACACGATAGCGCCTATCCTAGATGATCGGCGCAACGTAAATACCCTTTACGCCAACGGGCACGGGCGTATGATTGCCCCGACGCCGCAGGGAAAATCAAGCTTGGGCGCGGTGCCCGTTCCCAGCAAAATGCCGGAGATACCCACTGCGGGTGAAATTGCGCGGACCTGCACCCAGTCTTACAACTTGTTCCCCAACTGGGTTTCACCCCTGAGCCAGTTTGCTATTCCTCCGCTCCTATTTTGGCCCAATGGGATTGATAAATGCCGCTTGGAAACCTGGACCATGGCACCCCAGTGGTCCGACGGCCAAAAGCCTGATCTTTGGACAGTCAACGACGGCGAGGATCTGTGTCAGGTGTTGATGGAAGACATTCAGTTTGGTGAAAAAATACAGCGCTCAATGCGCTCTCATGCCTTTACTGGGGTGCCACTGAGTTATCAGGAAGCGCGCATTTACCACTGGAATCAGGCGGCAGACCAATTGATAGGTGTTGGCAATATCCCCGAAGACCTGCGAGTACAACAGGTAATAGGTAATGAGTGGATCTATCCGAACGATCCTCGAATTTCGCAAATGTCTGTCCGTTGACTTATATCTGGTCGTTAAACAGCGGCGCTATTTAAAACCCCTATGGGATCTGCAATGGCTATTGCGAGCCCAGTACCGGCCTTCCCGGCATAGGTCAGCGCGCTGCAGCACCCACGGGGTGAATGGCTCATGCAGACCTGGTGTGTAGCTGCCAAGGAGAATAGATGGATTACGGAGCAGTCAGTCTAATACCCACAGCCCTGGTGCTGGTGTTGGCCATTTGGAGTCACCGTACCCTGGAGTCGGTGATATTTGGGGCCATCGTAGCGTTTCTGATAATGGACGGCTGGCAGTTTGCCGACCGCTTGGCGACGGTGACGACCGAGGTTCTTGCCGATGAGTCGACGGCCTGGGTGCTGTTGGTGTGTGGTCTCTACGGTAGTTTTATTGCTTTATTGGTTAAGGGCGGCGGCGCGTATGCCTTTGGTGAATGGTTAACGCCAAAATTACAAAGTAAGCGAAGTAGCCTGCTGGCCACTTGGCTGTTGGGTCTCGTTATTTTTTTAGACGACTACCTAAACTCCTTAACGGTGGGTGCCACGATGAAGTCGGTGACCGATCGATTTAAGACCTCCCGAGAGATGCTGGCCTATGTGGTGGACTCCACGGCGGCGCCCATGTGCCTTTTGATTCCCATATCCAGCTGGGGCGTCTACTTTGCGAGTCTGTTGGAAAAAAATGGCGTGGCGGATTCCGGCCAAGGTATAGCGCTGTTTGTTGAATCTATTCCTTATATGTTTTACCCGTTGTTGGCGGTGGTTATAGTGCCCTTGGTCATTATGGGTGTGATACCTCTGGTGGGCTCTATGCAGGTCGCCGAGGCACGAGCAGAAGAAACCGGTGACCTGGGTGTTATCGAAGATACGACCTTGGCGGTTGAGGCCTCAGAAAATCCGAGGATGAGCGTGTTTTTCCTACCGATAGCGGCCTTACTGTTTTTCACCGTGGTGCCCTCGGTAGACCTGTTACGGGGTGTCATTCTTGGCATTATAGTGACCCTCGTCCAATACGGTGGGCTTCGAATCATGCCCTTAACGGCGCTTTTTGATACTTGCGTTGAAGGGCTCAAATCGATGATTCCGGTTTTAACGATGCTCTTAGCGCTGTTTGTTTTTGTGGAGGCCAACAATGCTATTGGTCTGACAGATTATGTGATTGCCGGCATTAAGCCCTACATGACAGCGACCTTGCTCCCCGTACTTATTTTTATTTCTATATCGGCTGTGGCCTACACCACAGGGTCGAACTGGGGTGTTATCGCAATCGCCATGCCCGTCGTGTTTCCTTTGGCAGAAGCTTTTGATGTCAACACGCCGCTAATGGTGGGAGCGCTGTTATCGGCAAGTTGTTTTGGCAGCCATGCCTGCTTCTATTCGGACTCAACGATTCTTAGCGCTCAGGGTGCTGGCTGTAAAACCTATGATCACGCTATATCGCAGCTGCCTTATGCCCTAATAGGCGCTGTGGCTGCGTCTCTTTTGTTTCTGGCGACCGCTGTCGTTATCTGACTCAGCGGTCGAGAAAAATCGGTTGAAGGCGCACCGGCTTTTATAGAGGTTAGCTTTCTCAGTGCTACCCGCCGCAGGTTTTTGCCCACTAAAGTTCCTGTTGTTTGTTCTTAGGGCTGATCACTAGGGGCTGGTTTGTACGTGAGTTTCTAGCCACTCAAAATATTGTTCGTAAAGGTGTTTTTCATAAGAGGGCACCGACAGGCTGTGATACTCGTTGGGGTAAACCACCAGTCGCGCGGGCACCCCTCTGCGTTTAAGGACAATGTATAGCTGCTCGCTGTTAATGATGGGCACGTTCCAATCGTCTTCGCCCCCTACGACTAATGTGGGGGTGGTTACCTGCTCGAGGGCATAAAACGGGGAAATGCGATCCCAAGCCTCTTTGTTTTCGGCAAGCCAGGGAAAGCCCAGCTCCTCTTCCCACCAACGCTGGTACTGATCATGCCCATAATTTGAAACGTATAGGGTTGCGCTTGCGCCGGTAATGGCGGCCGCAAAGCGATTTGTTTTTGTGATCACGTGATTCGTTAACATACCGCCATAAGACCAGCCATAGACCGCCATACGCTCCGAATCAATCCAGCCCTTGTCGATGCCAAAATCCATTGCCGCCATGACGTCGGTAAAATCAGGCCCCCCCCAGTCTTTGTTGATGGCGCTCGCAAATTTCTGACCATAGCCAAACGACCCGCGTGGATTGGGCATTACTACGATATAACCCTGCGCGGCCAATAATTGCGCTTCGTAATTGAACCCAAAGTCCCACTGGGCTTGTGGGCCGCCGTGAATATGCAGCACGGCAGGGTAGCTATGTTCTTTCTGATAGCCGGGTGGAAACAAATAGAAAGCCTCAATGGCTACCCCTGGCTCGCTTTCAAACCGGTGCTTTTCAACCGCGCCAAATTCAATGTCAGCGAGTAGGGTTTGGTGCACTGCGCTGAGCTGAATCCAAGAGCCCTCCTTGTTCGCCGTAAAGATCTCCCCGGGATACTGGGGTCGGTTGATAAGCGCATAAAGTTGGCCATCGGGTGCCTCGTCAAAATCGCTCACAACATCTTGTTGGCCCAGCACGACTTCAATTTCATGGGTATCGAGATCGACGCGCACGAGCTGTTGTTGGCCTTGAAACTCAGTGATCGTGAGAAGGTCGCTGCCATTCGCCGAAAATACAGGGTTGAAGACTTGCACTTCAGATAACGACGCCACCAACTGTGACTCGCTGGATTCAATGTTCAGAATAGCAAGTTGCGGAATCGCGTAAATAGGGAGGTCCTTTGAGGCGGCGGTGGTATAGGCGAGGTGCTTACCATCGTGACTCCAAGTGGGGCTAGCGTCCTGAAAGGGGTTAAAGGTCAGTTGCCGAGGCTCTGATGGGTCTGTCGTGGTGTCTAAAAGCCAGAGCTCGGTATTGCGGTTACGGTCTGGATGCTCGGTGCGATTGCTGACAAACGCGATGTGTTTGCCATCGGGAGACCAGCTGGGTTGGCTGTCGTCAAAGTCACCAAACGTGAGTTGCCGAGTTTTTTGGGTGGCAACGTCAATGACGTATAAATGATATCGGTAACGGTCGAGGTAACCGACATAATCTTCTTTAAATTGCAATCTATCGATCACGTAGGGGCGGGGGTTGGGTCGGGGTTCCTCGTCTAAGTCGGCCGGAGTCGGGTCCTTCACCTCCAGTAATATCTGACTTCCTGTGGGAGACCACTCGTAGCTGCTCACCCCTTGTTTGAGCTCGGTTAAAGGTTGCGCATCGCCACCACGACGGTCCAACGTCCAAACCTGACTTGGTTGATCACCCCGATCAGAGAGTATCGATAAAAAACGGTTATCAGGGCTCCACTTCGGCATGTACGAGTTGCCATCACCCGTTGTCATGGGAATGGCTGGGCCTCCAGCGGTTGGAATCATCCAGACGGAAGTGGTGGCAAGGTCTTGCTCTAAGTCTCTTTCGTAAAGTGTATAAGCCACAAACTGCCGGTCGGGACTCACGCTAATTTCCGAGGCGTCGTGCATGCGTAAATAGGTATCCACGTCAAAGGCTTCACCTGAAGCCGCTCGCGGAAAAAGGGTTATGAATAGCAACAGTAAGTAAGTCATTCGCATCATAATTCAGGGCTTACCTCGTTTGGCATAGGCCAATAGCATGCCTCATTAAGCCAAGTTACCAAAGCGCTACGAGGCCTACTGCTAAGTCTTTTTGATCTTGCCTTCGGTCATCTTCAGTGCGGCCTATGAGCCGCCCTTTCCTGCGGCCATGCGTTCACCCATAGTAGCGCTCAGGCGATAAGGCCCCGCGAGATTCACACCAATCAACTTGTCGAACAACTCGCGCGTAACGCTGGCCGGTGTTTCGTATAGCGGCGACATACCGGCGTTGTTGACCAGCACGTCCATGCGGCCGAAGTGATCATAGGCGGCGTCGACCAGTGCGTCGCAGGCGTCCCAGTCGGCCACATGGCAGGCCTCCGACAGGCACTTGCGCCCTGTTTCGGTACGAATCGATTTAGCCGCCGCCTCACAGCCCTCCAGCTTGCGCCGTGCTGCAGTGAGTCCCGCTGGGCGCCAAAGGGCTTGCCACCGCAGAGCATGACCAGTTTGATATTAGGCATTCGGCTAGCGAGACGTCGTATTTCTGCACCGACCTGATCGGCCAGTTCTCGGGTGGGGCAGATTACGAGGGCCTGAGTACCAAAAAAACGTAGGTTAATACTATTGAGTAGTCCAACACCAAAAGTCGCGGTTTTACCGCTGCCGGTCTTAGCGCGAACAATGAGGTCGTGCCCTTCGAGAATCAGTGGGATACCTTGGGCCTGAACCGGCGTCATTGATTGATAGCCCAATGCAGACAGCGCTTCTTGCTGCGCGGGTGAGAGCTTTAGTTAGGTAAAGGCGTTGGCAGTCATAGCGATCTGGAACCGTGTCTTATAGCGAAGGCGGACAATAGCAGAGCCAACGGACTGTCCCGGTAAAATTTTCTATGTATTTGTGACAGCATTGGCCGACTTTAGTGATCGGCCTTCCATTCCATCGCCATTTGAACTCGCCGCTCGACCGATGGGTGGGCAGA
>OBPT01000477.1_pt1 | contig 12075 bp, 8 predicted proteins | sample 1534671 | NCBI WGS metagenome assembly OBPT01 (sample SAMEA3275494, study PRJEB22092) | marine metagenome | biome: ENVO:00000447 marine biome; feature: ENVO:00002042 Surface water; material: ENVO:00002010 seawater | collected 2014-06-21T11:00:00+00 | depth 1 m | reverse complement strand
AGAGTCAAACGCAACCCAAGAAGCACTGACTGAGGCAATGGATAACCTCAGCATTGATTTGGTACTCACAGCGCATCCTACAGAAATTATCCGTCGTACCATGGTCAACAAGCATGCAGACATTGATGCTTGTCTTGATCAGCTCGACCAAGACCTTCCTACTGACCAGTACCGTCAGGTACTGATCCGTTTAAAGTCTCTGATAACGCAAATCTGGTATAGCCGCGATTTTAGAGTCGAGCGTCCCTCTCCTATCGATGAAGCCAAGGGGGGCTTTGCGGTGGTAGAACGCAGCTTATGGCGCGCGGTACCTGATATTCTGAGAGAACTTGAGGATGTTCGAGCCGAACTCAAATTAGACCCCGCTTCGCTCGATTGGGTGCCGATACGCTTCTCAAGCTGGATGGGGGGAGACCGAGATGGAAACCCTAATGTCACAGCCGCCATCACTCAGCACACTCTTCTTCTGAGCCGATGGCAGTCCTGCGATCTATTCGCTCGAGACCTGAACCAACTCATTGAGGAGTTATCGGTCACAGAATGCAGTGCGCAGTTGCGACAAACCGTCGGCGAACGCGCAGTAGAACCTTATCGGACACTTTTAAGGCCACTCAGAGACCTATTAGAGCAACATCGAACTGAACTGATGCATGGCGTTAATAACGGTGCGGTAGCACCACAGGCGCTCTCTAAGCCTCAGTTACAAGGTCCTCTGAGACTCGCCTACCAATCACTCAGCGAATCTGGCATGAAAATTATTGCGGATGGCACCCTGCTGGACACTCTGCGGCGTGTCGAGGCTTTTGGTCCGCATTTGGTTCGTTTGGATATCAGACAAGAATCCTCGCGCCACTCAGATGCTATGACAGAAATTGTCGATGCCTTAGGCCTGGGTGATTATCAAAGCTGGAGCGAATCTGAAAAATGTGCCTTTTTAATGCAGGAACTCTCTAATCAGAGACCTCTCCTACCCAAAAATTTCTCCGGCAGTCCCGAGGTCGTTGAATTGTTGGCAACGCTTGATGTCATTGCGGCTCATCCACCAGAGGCCTTCGGCGCCTATGTCATTTCGATGGCATCCTCAGCGTCAGATGTCCTCTGTGTCCATGTGTTACTGCAAGATGCAGGATGCACCACTCTGCCAGTAAGCCCACTGTTTGAAACGCTCGATGATCTTAAAAACGCGCACTCAGTCATTCAACAAGTACTGGGGCTAGAGGGGTTCAAAGAGTATATCAATCGACGCTTAATGATCATGATCGGCTACTCCGATTCCGCCAAGGACGCGGGCGTTTTAGCAGCAGCATGGGCCCAGTATCAGGCTCAAGAATCATTGATACAGCTGTGCGCTGTCGAAGGCATCGAGCTAATCCTGTTCCACGGTCGAGGAGGCACCATCGGTCGGGGTGGCGCACCAGCTCAAGCTGCGCTGATGTCACAACCTCCGGGTTCATTAAGGCACGGGTTGAGAGTCACCGAACAAGGCGAGATGATCCGCACCAAACTAGGACGATCAGCTCTAGCGGCCAACACTCTGGCGCTTTACAGCAGCGCTATTCTGCAAGCCAATATCAACCCTCCTCCGAAACCTGAGTCATCATGGCGGCAACTGATGGACCGCCTCGCAGCCGAGTCATGTGATCACTATCGTAGTTACGTCAAAATGAACCCTGACTTCTTGGTATATTTCAGACAAGCGACGCCAGAGCAGGAACTTGCGAATTTGCCGCTCGGTTCTCGACCGGCCAGACGCCGTGCCGGCGGTGGCATAGAGTCGTTAAGGGCGATACCTTGGATCTTCGCATGGTCGCAGAATCGATTGCTGTTGCCCGCTTGGCTAGGGGCCGGCTCAGCGCTTTGTGCAGTAGCCTCTGAACACCACGATAGAGCCACGCTCAAGGTAATGATCGAAGAATGGCCATTCTTTAAAACTCGACTCTCTATGTTAGAAATGGTTTACGCGAAAGCAGATCTCATTATCGCGGAGTACTACGACGACACCCTAGTCGAGCAACGCTATAAGCCCCTGGGTGCCGAGCTCAGAGCCCAGTTGGTGCGCGACACTGAAATCGTTCTAGAATTGCTCGGCCAAAACCAACTCCTTGAGCTCGACGCCTGGGGTAAGGAATCGATTCGTTTGCGCAATATCTATACCTCCCCACTCAATTTACTCCAAGCCGCCCTGCTCCGTCGTGCCCGAGCAGAGAGCAATCCCGATGTGGAACAGGCTATAATGGTCAGCATCGCTGGTATCGCGGCAGGTTTAAGGAATACGGGGTAATGACATCACGCGCTTGCGTAATCGCTATTGCGGGCGGCTCATGTAGCGGTAAAACCACTCTTGCACAGGCGCTTGCTGAGCACCTTAATCACGGACTTTCAGGGCCTCGTGCCACCTTGATTATGCAAGATTCTTACTATGCCGATTTAAGTCACCTATCAAAGCCACAACGTGACCTGATTAATTTCGATCACCCCGACTCTCTCGACTTTGGATTAATGACCGAGCAACTTTGCCAGCTTAAGTCAGGTAGCGACATCGACTCGCCTACCTATGATTTTTCACAGCATCAACGTGAACCCAACACCGTGCGGATCAGCGCCACACCAATCGTCATTGTGGAGGGAACACTCATCCTAACTCAAGCACCACTCAGGGAGCAGTGTGATCTTACCGTCTTTGTCAGTGCACCCGAAACCATCCGATTGAATCGCAGACTTCAGCGCGACACGCAAGAGCGTGGGCGGAGCACAGAGTTCGCAGCGCAACAATTCACACAAACCGTCGCGCCCATGCACAACCAGTTTGTGGAGCCATCACGGCGCTTTGCCAGCTTGCATATCGATGGTTGCGCCCCGACCGCAGATAACCTCGCCGCCTTGATGGCAGAGTTAACTAGACACTGTTAGAAGCCTCTCGTTTGCACTTGATCAAATTCGAAAAATAGGTGAGCCTAGCTGGGCCCGAATAATTATCACAATCGGACCATCACTTATTAGGAGAATGACAATGTCTGAACAAAGCCCCGTGATTGTTGATGTCGAAAACGGCATCATGACCATCACTCTGAACCGCCCGGAAGCAAAGAACGCGGTCAACAAAGCACTGGCTGAAGGCGTCGCGGCAGCAATCGATCGCCTCGAATCTGACCCTGAGCTGTACGTGGCGATTGTGACCGGTGCGGGCGGCACATTTTGCTCTGGCATGGATCTAAAAGGCTTTGTGCGCGGCGAGAGCCCCATGATTGAAGGCCGTGGCTTCGCCGGCTTGTGCGAGTACCGCTGCGCCAAACCCCTTATTGCTGCAGTCGAGGGTTATGCGCTGGCCGGAGGCTTCGAGGTAGCGATCAGCTGCGACCTTATCGTTGCTTCCGATGCATCAAAGTTCGGCATCCCCGAAGTCAAACGAGGACTAGCAGCCGCAGCCGGCGGCCTGGTCAAACTGCCCAAACAGATTCCCATGCGTATTGCGAAAGAGTGGGCACTAACCGGTGATTTTGTGCCAGCAAGTCGCGCCTATGAACTCGGTCTAATCAATCAAGTGGTCGCCGCCGGCACCGCGCTTGAAGCTGCCAAGGTGTTGGCCGCTAAAATTGCGGCCAATGGCCCCCTCGCCGTTGCGAAGAGCAAAGAAGTGGTGGACAGCGCACAGGATTGGACCAGTGATGTCATGTTTGCCAATCAAAATAAAATTGTCGCAGCAGTGATGAGAAGCGAAGATGCCATCGAGGGTGCCACTGCATTTGCAGAAAAACGCGCGCCCGTCTGGAAAGGTCGATAAGGAGAAGAATATGACAGAAGCATGGATTATAGATGGATGCCGCACCCCAAGAGGAATTGGTAAGAAGGGGAAAGGCGCACTGGCCGACCAGCACCCGCAGCACTTAGGCGCGACTGTACTTGCCGCCCTCGCCGAGCGTAATAAATTAAATACAGCGGAGGTCGATGACATTATTTTTGGCACCAGTTCACAGCGTGGCCAACAGGGCGGCGATCTCGCGAGAATGTCAGCTCTTGATGCCGGCTATGATATTCGCGCCTCTGGCGTCACACTCGACCGCTTTTGCGGCTCTGGTATTACCTCGGTCAACATGGCCGCAGCGTCTATCATGAGTGGTTTTGAAGACTGTGTGATTGCCGGTGGCTGCGAAATGATGTCAACCTTCGGAGCTGACCCCACGCAATCGCCATTTATCGATAGCGACAATCTGCGTCTGCGAGAACGACACCCGCAACCACACCAGGGTATTTGTGCCGATGTTATTGCGACGCTTGAAGGTATTGATCGCACCGCGCTTGATTCGCTTGCAGCCACTTCTCAGCAACGTGCTGCTCATGCCATTCAACAGGGACACTTCGCTCGCAGTCTGGTGCCAGTTTATAAACCCGACGGAAGTCTTGCACTCGACCAAGAAGAATTCCCGCGACCGAGCACGACGCTTGAATCCCTCAGTGCTCTTCAGCCGTCGTTTGCACCCATGGCTGACTATCCTCTAGACGAGGCGGGTACGACGTTCAAGAAGCTGGTGCACCAAGCGTATCCTGGATTGGCGATTAATCACGTGCATCATGCAGGCAATTCTTCCGGCGTAGTAGATGGTGCGGCTGCTCTGCTGCTGACGTCGCCCAATTATGCTAAGGCTAACGGTATGAAACCGAGAGCCCGGATTGTCGCCATGGCCAACATGGGTGACTCACCAGTGCTGATGCTCAATGCACCCGTGCCTGCGGCCAAAAAAGTGCTGCAGAAAGCGGGGCTCCAGATCTCTGATATCGACCTGTTTGAGATCAATGAAGCGTTCGCAGTAGTGGCCGAGAAGTTCATTCGCGATCTGAATTTAGACCGTGATAAAGTCAATGTGAATGGGGGCGCTATGGCGCTGGGCCACCCTATCGGGGCAACAGGTTCAATTCTGATTGGCACTATTCTTGACGAGCTAGAACGTCGCGATTTGCAATTCGGCTTAGTCACCATGTGCGCGGCAGGTGGTATGGCACCGGCTGTTATCATCGAACGAATTTAAGGTTCTGAGAGGGGCGAAGGTATTGATTTTCGCCCCGATCAAACTCAACGCACTGGCGTTGTAGCGTCTATTATCATGCGCGATGCCGCATCTTTAAGGGCTTGGCTCAAGGGCATACTCTTGCCATTTTCCCCGCTAACCAGAGTCGACTGATTGACCGCGACACACTGACCATCGTCTCGAAACATGGCGGCACTCAAGGTGTATGAACTAGTACCAATACGCATGATACCGACACCAACAGTGACCGTTGATGGGTAATGGAGCTCCTGCAAGTAAAACAGGTGGGTTGCCACCAACATAATGCGATCGCGCTGCCCGAAGTAGGTCAAATCGGCCGCGTTATGGATCGCCATATTAAACTGTATTCGTGACTCTTCGAACAGCCGAGCAAAAGCCACATTATTAATATGCCCCATGACATCACAGTCACCATAGCGTGTGGCAAGCTCTATTCGAAAGGGATACCGAAACAGCTCAGTCTGGAACTGTTCATGTCTCATACTAACCTCCCTTAACTGGTGCGGTACCGGGTCGTCGGGGTGACGATTTAAGCACAGCTTCACCACGCCCTACCCGCTGATCACCGACCCAATAATCGCAGCCAGCGAATACAAGCTCGCGACCACGGCGCCCAACACTGGCCCTAACCAACAGCCATGAGCCTACTGGTACGCCAGCATAGAAACTCATATTAAAACTCACATGAACAGTAAACCGATCTTGTCCCATTACTTCATTGACGGCAAAGCCCGTCGCAATATCACCCAAGGTCATCAAGAAGCCGCCGTGAGCCATTGGGCCGCCATTGCGGTATTCATCGAGTATCCAAGCGCCAATATCAACGCCATCCTCATGTACTCTGTGATACACCTTAAGCTGATCTGAAAAAGGAACGGCGACATCAAATACGCAGGGGCTAAATCCTTCTGGTATCGTGCCTAATTTCATTCAAGACCTCTGCTGAATTCGGCGTTGTAGTCTAGCAAAGTGTGGCGCGCGACCCTATCGCATTGACACGTCACGATCACTCCCCTCGGAGCTCAAAGGTATTCATGGGTTGCCCTGCATGCATTGTGATATTGGTTTTAGATTTTGCCGACGACAAGGCGAGGATCGTTAGCTGATCGACCGAGGTCGCGACCGCCCTGTTACCCGTCTTTGGAGACCGAGCCACTGCAATGGCGAGCTGTGGATGCTCGCCCTTATACAAAACAGTATACGATTCAAGCTCAAAAACCCCACTCGGCTCGGTCTCTACCGCCACAGATTGGATTCGATCAAGCCCCGCCTGTAATTGTTCATTCGCATGCGGACGCCACTCACAAGGTTGCGTCGAATAGACACCCACAGAATGTTTCGATAAATAACCCCCATTTGCACCCACTAAGGCGAAAGAACCGGGGGATTGCCGCAAACGATCCACTGCCGATGCGATAGCATGGAGCGAATAATTGTTGCCCGGACCACCAAAGAAAGGCAGCCCGCCGGTTAGCGTATAAGACCGGTCGGACAACGCTGGTAAATCATAGTGATCAAGCACATTAAATACCGCAACTGGGAAGCAGCTGTAAATGTCTACCCAGTCCATCTCCTCGAAGCGCTTTCCAGCGCAAGCCAATGCTTGATCGTAGGTGCGAGACATGGCCTCGCTAGCAGCGAGATTTGATCGCTCTAACACGGGCTTCTCAAGACTATCTGCGTGCCCATGCAAATAGACTCTCTTAGACTGGCAAATGCCAAGTGCATCCGCCACGTCCTCTGAAATGATCACCACCGCAGCAGCTTGGTTGACCCAATCGCGTGCAATAACAGCCTTTGGATAAGGATCGGACACCATTCTATTCGATGCCGTCACTTCGGCAATTTGAGCAGGCTCCAGCCGCTTTTGACTCATCGAATAAGGATTGTTCGCGGCCACCTCAGTGAAAGGCGCAAATAATTCACCCATGTGTTGCGCATACTGATCAGAAGATTCCTGCCGCTGTAGGCGTCGAGCTTGCTCTAGCAAGGGGTAAACCGCGGTGGGGACCGCGGCACCGTGTCTAATCAGCTCACCTTCGACCATGAAGTCAGTATTCATACCGCCATCTTGAACAGGATAACTACTCTCAGATGACCAATCCAAATGTCGCCCGTCTGCTTTGGCCTTCCTCATTGTGGCAATCGCTTCAGCGCCACAAATAATAGCCCCGGTAATCTCGCCCATAGCAATCTGCTGAGCGTAGCGACCCACCCATTTTTGTGGTTCGTTGCCACATGCCCCAGAGTAAGTCACCGTGACGTCACTGAAACCCAGCTGATCGGCGACCGAACCCGCGAAATTATTAGACCAACCGAATGGTGCCAAAAAAGGCTGCAATTCTTTAGGTACTGAATCTGGGAACGTTCGAATGACCGTCATGGCTGAAATAGAGTCTCGGATGTCGCTATGCGCGTCACTCAATGCGATCTCCACTGCCTCGCAAGCCAGCTGTATTGCCGTTTTCGTTTGGTAATCGGAGACCTCTAAACGCTCTACGACTTGTCCAATCCCTACCAGAACTGGGATGTTGCTCCTCATAAACGATCCTTGCTAACAAAAGGCACAGTTTACCGAATGTTTGACGTCAGGTTACTAAAAGAAGTCCAAAAAAAACGCCAACATCAGTTGGCGTTTAAAAAGTGTGATCTGGATGGATACACCTAAATTAGAGCAAGCACTGTGCCAACACCCGAAAAGACCCATTTTCTGCGTTTTTTGCCCTCTGCGTCGGTTTAACACCGCCCAATTCATGTGTGCCTGGCACTAAAACAGTGCGAATGCACCATTGCACATCTAACTTTCGAGCCGAGCATAGTGACAAACACTGTCCAGATAACGCGAGGCTGCTCTCGCCTCTTCGATACTGACTGGCAGCAAAACAATCGTCTGGCCAACCCGACATTGAGCGAGCGCGGGTAAATCGGCATCAATGACTTTACCTAAACGAGCGAACCCACCCGTAGACTGACGATCAGCCATCAGAATAGTAGGTCGACCATGAGCCGGTACTTGAATAGAGCCCATCGTCGTGAACGACGAGACAATGTCTGGGCCAAGCGCTGAATGAAGCTCCTGCTCGTTTGACCCGATCTCGAGTGTAATGCCTTGTCGGTTGCTATCAGACCCAACTTTAAACTCGATATAGCCCAGCCGACTCAGAAAACGTGTTGCAAAATGGTCAAGGTCTGGTCCCAGGAGTATTCGCAACCCAACGGCGGCTCGATCACGTTGATACAACTCGGTTAGGCGAGCGGATGAAAAGCGTAAATCAGAGGTAGACGAGAGCGACTCAGTAAGATGAAATCTGAGGCTATCTGTCGCCCTCAGTGACCTACCATTAACACCGCCTAGACCTGCGATTAAATCCGTACTTGCGCTACCCATCACTGGCTCAACTTGCCAGCCACCTTGCACCGCAACATAGCTACGAACGCCCCAGGCCATGCCCTTGACACTGAGTACGCTGCCCGCTTCAACCGCAAAGCTTTGCCACGTTGTGCGGCGTTCGCCATCAAGACGAACCTCTGCATCAGCGCCACAAACAGCGACTCTGGTAGGCTGACTAAAACGGATTTGGTCACCCATCAATGTTTGCTCAATAAGAGCAGCATCAATAGGATTGTTAACCAGACGATTGGCGATACTCGCCGCAAGTCGATCCATTACGCCGCAAACGCGAACCCCACTGGCCTCGTGCTCGAGACGCCCAAGATCTTGAACAGTCGACAAAGGACCCGCTTTGACTATCTCAGTATTACCTAACATTTATCGCCCATAACCGTCACTTCAACGCAAACTGGCACCGGTCCACTTGAGACACCTCAACCCGATCGCTATTCTAGCACCAATACACGGCCTCTGAGCATCTGACATGACCGAGTTCCAAGCACTCATCGTATTGTTATTAAGTGGCTTATTGATCGAGACAAGCAGAATTGCGCGATCGAACGCTGAAGATCAGCTTGGGCTCAAGTCTCGCTCAGCACCTCTTTTATATCTTGTCGTTATCGTACCGGCGGTGATTGTCGCCTTAGATGCGATTGTTCCGAGTTTGTACTCGCAAGCACTGACGATTATTCAAACAATCCGCGATCGCTAAAGAGCCTACATCATCAGCCAAACGGCTTTCCAGTACAGTCACTCTGAACAGCACCGGCTTGCAATCTAGCCCAGCAGCTGTATTCGTTAAAGATCAGCGTCGCACTCTTCAATTTTAGTAAGCAAAAAAAAACCCGGCAGCGCCGGGTTCTTAACACTCATTATCGCCTAGAACCGATAACCGACAGTCAAACCGTAGGTTTGTGGATCCAACAAGAACTGGTTAGTGAACAAGCTGGATACCTGAGCAGTGGTGTACATACCGGTGATGTAATCTTCATCAAGGATATTCTTCATCCACGCTGAGGCATACCACTTACCATCAACATCTTCTAACATTGCGCTGGCGTTCCAGACTTCCCACGAAGGCGATAAGTCTTTTGCCTCGTTAAAGTTTCTGGTGTACATATCGTCCTGCCAGTAGTAGTTAGTCGAGATTGTCAAAGGATGACCACCTAGCTGCGTTAAATAGCTGAGACCGATGTTCATGCTAGTCTCTGGCGTATTAGCCAAGCTGTTGCCACTCTGGTCTTTCAAGATTCCCGGACACAAACCACCGACCGGTCCAGCAGCACAATCAGCAGGCGCCACGTTAGTCAGGAAGTTGTTACCGTTGATCGATACCATATTCTCTGACGTCCCTTTACCATTGGGATCACTGGTGTCATAAGTCTGATAATCGAGGATCTCGGAGTCGATGAACGACGCTTGCGCAGACAAAATCCACTTATCCGACAGCGCCCAAGTCAATTCAACTTCAAGTCCACTGATCTCTGAATCAGTATTACCATTCAGAGAGGTTACTCCAACGATGCGCGATACCTGAAGATCTTGGTAGTCATAGAAGAAGTAGGTACCGTTCAGTCGCATCGCACCATCCATCAAGGTCGCTTTCATACCAATCTCAATCGCATCGATGAACTCAGGCTCAAAGGCTGCGTTTCTTGGATCAGCCTGTACCAAGGGAGAATCAATACTGATCGGGTTAAAGCCACCAGACTTAAAGCTCGAAGACGCCGTACCATAAAACATGATGTCATCCGAGTAGTCATAGGTTAGGTTGAATTTCCAGCTGGTCTGACTATCTTCATAGGTAGGATAGTAGAAATCACCGTCATTAGCCTCGTTCGGTAAATCCAAGAACGTGACGTAGAGAGTGCGCTGAATACCATCTTTCTGCTCATCGCTATAACGCAGACCAACGGTCGCCTTCAACTGATCAGTTACTTGGTAGTAGAGTTCGCCAAACACCGCCCAAGTGCTCACTTCATACGATCGGGAATCGTTGTGATAACCCTGCATGTAGGGATTGAGAGCATCGAAGGGGTTGTCTGGATTACCCAAAGGTGCTGGGAAGAATGCTGGATTAACCGGCAACACTGCACCAATCAGCGCCAAACCAGAGCTTCTGACCACGTAGCCATTCTGGTTTTCAACATCCATGTAGAAACCACCAATCTGGAAGTTAAGATCACCATCAAAGTCAGATATTAGACGGGCTTCCATGGTGAACTCTTCCGCAGCACTCCAGCTACGGTCAGCACCCCAGTTTTTATTGAAGTTTTGGTAGCCTCCGTTTGGCATCAAGGTCGGAATGCCGTTGGCTAATCCTGCCATCATTGGGTTACCCGCCCATAAACCAACACCAGGAATCCCCGTTGCTGCGTTGGTGATAAACGGCACCAATGCGCCTGCTCCCAGAGCGTTTAAGGTGGGTATCAGAGATGCATCGAGTGCTGGCACATTCGCCAAATTGGCCAGAGCTGCTAGTTGAGGCGCCCAAGACTCAGAGGCAACACTCTTCTCGTAGTCCTCAGTTGAGTCGACCGAAGCCTTGGAATATCCACCGAGCAAGCTCAAGGTCATATCACCTAAATCTTGCTTGAGCTCGAGCGTGACAATGGTCTCATCAGAGGCATAAGTCGGCTCGTAGTCCATATTGACCGTTCGCATACCATCGGGGTTGGTGTCTACCGCGTAGTCATCCACCGGGAACAAAGCCTGCGCCGACAATCCTGCCATCGCCGCCGCTTGCGCCTGCGCTGCTGCTGCGCCCTCGGCATTGCCAGCGGCTGCTAAGCCAGCTGCTTGCTGAGCTGCTAGAGCCGCGTAGATACCATAAACACCTGAAGCAATCGAACCAATCTGCGTCGTTAAAGTACCCGATATTCCCGAGGCGGAATGAATGGTCTCATAAACGTCATTGTAACCAGGCAAGCATCCCAGAATACCTGAGGGATCCTTTTTACAGGCCGATTTTTGCGACCGTGCCCGAGAATCTTCCTCGTCAAAATGATGCACTGTCAAATTAAGTTCGGTGGTATCGGTTGGAGTCCAATTAACCGACAATCGACCACTCCACATATCGCGGTCATCAATATCATTGCCGGTGAATAAGTTCGTTTGGAAACCATCACGCTGCAACTGCATGCCCGCGAGTCGCACAGCGAGGTTATCCGTTAAGGGCATATTTAAAAAGCCTTTGAACTGGGTTGCGTTGTAATTCCCAGCAGTCACTTCGGCGTTGCCGCTCATGCCACTTGGGTCGGCTTTGTTCGTGATCACGTTGATTGCACCGCCGGTGGTATTCCGGCCATACAAAGTTCCCTGCGGACCACGCAGAACCTCGACTCGTTCTGAATCGTAATACTGGCCTTCGAACATTCGGCTCGACCAGAGGTAGGCGCCATTCATGTGAATGCCAACGCCAGCATCACCAGCTGGCCCAATTGCGCCCGAACCTACGCCCCTAATACGCACATCGGCAGAGGTAAAGTTGCCTTTGGTCATCACCAAACTGGGCACGTTGAATTGCATGTTCATCTGATCATTGATCAGCTGAGCATCCAAGTCATCCTGAGAAAAGGCGGAAACAGCAATGGGAGTATCTTGAATACTTGTTGCTCGCTTTTCAGCCGTGACAATAAC
>OBPT01000472.1_pt1 | contig 12141 bp, 10 predicted proteins | sample 1534671 | NCBI WGS metagenome assembly OBPT01 (sample SAMEA3275494, study PRJEB22092) | marine metagenome | biome: ENVO:00000447 marine biome; feature: ENVO:00002042 Surface water; material: ENVO:00002010 seawater | collected 2014-06-21T11:00:00+00 | depth 1 m | reverse complement strand
ACTAATCGATTGCATGACCTCAGAGAAGGTCTCTATTTGCCCTAAAATGATAACTTGATAAAGTGAAGCGAGAAATGCACTGACAATGAATATCAGCCAAATTATGTGTAGCATAACGCTTAGCCTAAAATGGAAAAAGAAATTAGTAAACTAAGCGTATCATTAATCCTACGCATTGGTAAGTCATGGTTAGACTTTACATGCATAGGACTTTGTCGTAACTGTCTTTAACTTAAGACTTTTTTTAAGCTTGCAACACAAAAATCGATGTTCTTATCACTGGCAGCAAAGCCCATTAAACCAATACGCCATACCTTACCAGCAAGCGCTCCGAGACCTGCTCCAATTTCTAAATCAAATTCATTTAATAAACGAGCTCTGACTTGAGCATCATCAACGCCATCAGGAATGATCACTGTATTAAGTTGTGGTAAGCGAATATCTTTAGCTACTAATAATTCTAAACCAATCCCTGCTAGCCCTGCTTTTAATTTTTCATGCATACGTGCATGCCTTGCTATGGCGTTATCTAAGCCTTCAGCATGTAATAACCGTAGTGATTCATGCAGTGCGTACAAGCTATTAACCGGTGCAGTGTGATGATAAGCGCGCTTACCACCACCTTGACCATCCCCCCAATAACCGACAATCAAGTTCATGTCTAAAAACCAACTTTGCACTGGTGACTTGCGAGCTTGTATCTTAGCTACCGCAGCATCACTAAAAGACACCGGCGATAAACCCGGTACGCATGACAAGCATTTTTGTGATCCAGAATAAATTGCATCTATTCCCCACTCGTCCACTTTCAACTCGATGCCACCTAAAGATGTCACTGCATCAACTATTGTCATGCAATCAAATTGACGAGCTAATGCACAAATCGCTTGAGCGTCATTGCGCACACCTGTAGAGGTTTCAGCATGTACAAAGCCAACAAATTTAGCTTCAGGGTGCGCTTCTAGTGCCGCTTCAATACTCGCTAATGAGTTAGCCTCTCCCCACGGCGCGGTAACCACAACGGCTATCCCGCCACAACGAGACACATTTTCGACCATGCGACCACCGAATACGCCATTTTGACATACAATGACGGTTTCACCAGGCTCAACCAGATTGACGACACACGCTTCCATGCCAGCAGAACCGGGTGCAGATATCGGCATGGTTAATTTATTTTTGGTTTGAAAGGCATACTGTAATAATTGCTTTGTTTCGTCCATTAATTGAATAAACGTAGGATCTAAGTGACCGACAGTCGGACGCGCTAGTGCATTAAGCACTGTTGGAGATACATCAGAAGGTCCGGGTCCCATAAGCGTGCGGACAGGCGGTATAAAAGAGGCGTATTGTTGTTCTATATTTATGGACATGAAAATTCCCTTGCAAAATATTATATGAATTTAATATAACAAAGCTGTGCTAAGGATTACCATTATAATTTGAGAACAGCGGTTTATATAGATCATTCACTAAATCAATAGAATCATGTTTAATTATTTAAAAAAATTATAATTCAGATATAGCAAGGATAGAAATATGTTTTTGAGTTCATAGACGATAGTCTATATTTTTTAGTTCGAAATATACGCTATATTTAACATACGATAACAGCACAACCAGTTCACCTACCAAATTGTTTACACTTCTCCCTAAAGTATAAGCATAGTGCGTACTCAGGTACAAACGAACTTGACTCGATATAGAGTCCCCTTATTTATGACCCGCCTGATGCGGGTCTTTTTTTTGCCTCATTAAAGCATATAACCAGTAAATTACCACTCTGTGCACTTGAGGCTAAAGCGTTCTGCATTCGTAACATAATGGGCGGCTGACGCTCGTAGTTGTGCTTGCGCTGCCTCGGGTAACGTTTTCACTACTTTAGCGGGCGAACCCATTACAACGGAATAATCAGGGATCACCATATTTTCAGTGACTAATGCATTTGCTCCTATCAAGCAATAATTGCCAATGCTAGCGCCATTTAGCACCACAGCGTTTATCCCAATCAAACTGTAATCACCAATCGTACAGCCATGCAGCATGACTTTATGCCCGACCGTTACGCCAGTCCCAATCATTAAAGGGTACCCCACATCGGTATGTAAAACGCAACCATCTTGAATATTAGATTGTGCCCCGATCTCAATGCGGTCACAATCTGCACGAACAACAACATTAAACCAGATACTGGATTGAGGGTGACACACGACATTGCCAATCACATGCGCGCCGGGTGCGATATACGTTGTATCTGAGATAGTCGGTTTCTCATTGTCGAGTTGGTAAAGCATGTCGTTTCCTTATTTTTTTGGTTCTGCTATCCGGATCATTCCCTCTTGCATCGTCGAAGCAACGAGTTCTTTATTTTCATTAAAAAACTGTCCTTGCACCAAACCGCGAGAATTGCCTGTAAATGGACTAACGGTGCTGTAAACGTGCCATTGATTAAAATCAAACGGTTTATGGAACCACATAGCATGGTCAATAGTTGCTATACGCAGGCGTTTATCACTAAAGGTAATGGGATGCGCTTGTAAAGCGGTACTTAAAAAGTGGTAATCCGAAGCATAGGCTAATGCCGCTTGATGCAAGGCAACATTTTGTTGCAGTTCATATTGTGACTTCATCCAAATGTAGCGTTCAGGTAAAACTTCAGCTGCACCGAACATTTTTAGTGCATCCACAGTACGGATATCGATGGGTCTATGGTAACTGAGAGTATGGCGTAAATGATCGGACAATGGCTCTCGTAACTTAGTCACCAAATCGATGTCATTCATCAACTCAGTCGCATGCACAATGTCAGGGAAAGTTGCGTGCTGATGTTCGATATTCGGTTGTACTAATTGAAACGAAATCGTCATATAAAAAATAGTTTTACCATCTTGTATCGCTTTCACGCGACGTGTACTAAAACTTCGACCATCACGGACTATCTCAACATCATATAAGACTGGCTTACTTGCATCACCAGGTAGTAAAAAATAACTGTGAAACGAATGAGCGAACTGATTTTCAGGTGCCGTTTTATATGCAGCAATGACCGCTTGACCTAAAACTTGACCACCAAAGATCGCCGGGAAGCCTAAATCCCAGCTGATCCCTCGGTACAACCCTTGTTCAATCGTTTCTAATGTAAATAACTTAGTGAGTTGAATCTCAGCAATCATAGGTTTGGGACCTCTAGTATTGTACGCGTGTTACGCGGAAAAAAATGTTCAGGAACGTGAGCCTGATGTGTGAATTGGCGCGTATCTTTATTCGGTAATTTCATAAACCCTGAAATACCTAAGCCGGTGATATTTGGCACATGCTGCAACAGCTCATGTAATAGTGCCTTAAATAAATCTTCATATTGATCATCTAATAATTGTAAAAAATTATGAATTTTTAAATGTGTGGGTAACGCTTCAAAAATAATACACCCACTATGGTGAATATCATTCAGTTGTTCGATTAATAATAAAATAGCTTGCGGGAGTTGTAAATATTCATCTGGATCAACGCCATCTTCAAAATACGAATGTTGCTGTGAACGTTGATCTGCCACGTGATGATTGGCGATACTAAACGCAATATGCATGTCCTGAGGAACGACAAATGGATCTGTGGGAGAATTACGCTCAATATGTAATGTCGCACGGGCATCAAACAAACAGGCTTTAAACACCCCTTCACGCTTAATTGCACGCGCAAGCGTAATCACATTATTGACCGCTTCCTCAAATGCCATCAGGTACTGATTGTGAGCAGTCGCCTTAACATTATCGGTACAACTTGGCATAACCGGATATAAATTTAGATTCGAATCAACGGCAATCCCCCCATCATGCCAACGAATAGCCAGTCCTCCCACCACTCGGTAGCGGCCTAAACGTGATACTGCAGCGATAAAGGCTTTTTCCGTTTCGCCCATCCCTTGCAAATATTGTTTATAATAACGGTCAAATTGTGCATCATTTAATGTCACTATTGCATGGTCTGATAACTCACTATGCTCACGCAAAAATGATTTACGTGAACTATATACGACCGTCTCTATGGTTTGTTGTGTCGCGGATACTCGACATGGCAAAACACAAGGCTGATGAGACTCATTGAGATGAGTTGGCAAAACTAAATTTTCGAGGTAAAAACGTTGCTGCGCTAAATACTTCACCACCCTATCTTGCTGTGTGACTAGGTCATTGTCGTCAGCTAACATCAATGCATTGAGTAATTCGGCAATGAGTTGCGGTAAACCAAGTGAATTGGGCCCAATAACCTCTTTACCAAAGCGAGCGCTTTGAGCTGAGCATAAGGCATACAAAGAACTCGCTAAACCTTGGTAATCAAAATAAGGTGAAGATAAGGCACCATTGAGTTGCTCAGGTCCAATAAAATACACATCACCTAATTTACTGTTACTGGTTTGTAGATCTTGGGAGAGTAAATCCATTACATTATGACCGACATGCTGATGTTGTAAGTCAACTTGCGCATATACACTACTGCCCCAATCAATCAAAAAAAGTTTTTGCGTCGACTCATCCCACATCAGATTGGAAGGTTTGATATCACCATGGACGATGGGTTTAAGTTGGTCGAGTTGTGTAAAATGATGCAGATACTCTAAGATATCCAGTAACTGTAATAAAATAGTATGCGCCATTTGCACGGGTATTCGACCATATAATAGGCTGTATGCCTCTAGATCTATACCTGGCGCGCGTTCCATCACCAGTACCGATTGCTTGTTAATCTGTTGGTAGCTAAGTAATTTAGGGATCGCTGGATGAGATAATTGTCCCAACATATGGGCTTCTTCGGCTAATTTATCATGGACACTTTGTGGTAAATTAATGCGCGTAAACTTAAACACTAACGCTTGATTTTGCGCAGTAACACCTGCAAACGCAAAACCAAACGCGCCCTTACCAATTAACTCAACCTGTTGGTATCCTAACCGAGTTAATTCTTCAATACATAACTCAATCCAATCTTTTAATTTTTTCGCATCTTTTGATGACAGTAAGTAAATCGACTGGTCTTCAGGAATATAAAAATGCCCAATATCCTGAGGGTGCGCAAGTAAATCATGCGTATCAGACAGTGTGGTCATACTATTGCGGTGCTTTTAGCCAATTAAATTTGAAACTGGCTCGCGGTAAAGGACCTTGAGCCTGAGTGACTTCTGTATACAATGCCGCACACGCTGCGTTTATGGCGTCAGCACATCCCCACGGTAAATTGATCGCTATGATCCCACTACCATACATGCCATGATAATATTCAGGCGTATCAATTAACCATTCTATTTGTGCCATGTTAGTGACAGAATCGTTGGTACTTAATGCTTTTAAATCTCGGATCATACGGCCTGACGCGGCTTGTTTCGCCCCGTTTTCAGTAGATATTAGCGGATACCACAACAAATAACAGCCCGTAGCCCAGCGTTTTAGAGATTGCTCGATTGTTGACACACATTGGCTGTACTCACTGATCTGCTCATACGGTGGGTCGATCAATACCACACCACGTTTAGCTAACGGTGGTAACAAAGCAACGAGTTGTTTAAAGCCATCTTGTTGATAGCTATGGGCATTTGATTTGGTTAAATATGCGGTCAGTTCTGGATACACTGCCGGATGTAATTCACAAAAATGCCCATGGTCGCCAGGACGTAAATAAGCCTGCATCCAACCGGCGGAGCCTAAATACTGTTGTTGTGCATACGCAGCGCTAACACGATCCCAATACTGTTGTAATAAAGGTGCTGGGTGTTGCTGTAAAGTAGAATCCGATAACAACCCTACCCCAAATTGATATTCAGCATTTTTTTGGGCTTTAGCATCGGTTAAACGATACATGCCAGCACCAGCATGGGTATCGATAAGCGTATAAGGTTTGGTTTTTTGTTGCAGTTTGTCTAAAACACTCAACAGCGTAAGGTGTTTAATGACATCGGCATGATTGCCTGCATGGTAAATATGTTGATAACTTAACAAAAGACACCTTTATCGAAAATAAATATACGTAACAATGATCTCAATTTTATCACAGGTTAGTGACAAATTATATCAACGTAAATGCGTTAACATTGCAACAGGTTGGATTAAATACTGCATCCACGCATTATTAAAACGCACCATAGTTGCACCATCAATTACTCGATGATCACCCGACCAGTTAATATTCATAATATTAACGCCAACTACTTCGTCCTGCTCATTAAAACGGGGTAAACGTTGGATCTTACCTAATGCGACAATCGCCACTTGCGGATGATTAATGATTGGCGTTGCAGTGATCCCGCCGATTGGACCTATATTGGAAATCGTGACGGTCCCGCCCTGTAAATCCTCGGCGGATAATTGATTGTGTTGGGCTGCTTTGACTAATTCTTGGATGCGCTGTGCGATTTGATAAATACTCAACGCTTGCACATCTTTAATATTAGGTACAATTAATCCCGTAGGCGTATCAATCGCAATTCCTATATGATGCGATGAATGATACTCAATAGCCTCACCATCTTGACTCACTGATGCATTAATAATTGGAAATTCGCGCATCGCTAATGACAACGCTTTAACCATAAATGGTAATAAAGTTAGTTTTATATCCGCTTGGGCAAACTGGGCTGATAACGTCTGCTTGATAGCGAGCAAATTATCCATGGTGCATTCGTCACTGACGGTAAAGTGTGGGATGCTAGCCCAAGCATGTGCCATGTGCTTCGCCATCGCAGCTTGTAGCCCACGCATTTTAGTGCTTTCAGCAGACGTTTCAGTAGATAGCTGGCCAGCTGTTTTTAATGGCTCTAATGAGTTACGCGTAACAAAATCCAGTGTATTAGACGTTACATCACCCTTCATTACTCGACCTTTGTTGCCACTTCCTTTTATGAGATTAATATCAATACCGGATTCTTTAGCAAGACGTCTAACCGCTGGACTAGCTAATGATTTATGCTGCCTCCCTGAATTTTGCATAGAAATGTCCATCGCAAATAAAGGTTGATGGACTTTAGCAATGTCACCGGTTTGATAATGTAGTTTGGTAATGACACCTGAATACATTGCGGGGATCTGCACCGTTGCTTTATCGGTCATCACTTCGGCAACAGGTTGGTCTTCCACAATAGTATCGCCTTCTGCGACCAACCAAGCTAATAATTCACACTCAACAATACCTTCACCAATATCAGGTAATATAAATTCTTGCATAGCAATATGTCCTATTTAAAAATGCACAGCGTATTTAATCGCTGCAAGAGTTTTATGCTCATCTGGCATATATTCTTTTTCATGAATTAAAGGAAAAGGCGTATCTAAACCGCATACACGTTGGATTGGTGCCTCTAAATACAAAAAACACTCACCCTGTACTGTCGCTGCAATTTCACTTGCAAAACCACTGGTTACAGGTGCTTCATGATTAATCAACAATCTTCCTGTTCGTTTTACGGAGGCACAGACTGTATTTACATCCCAAGGAAGTAAACTACATAAATCAATGACAGCGCATGAAATGCCCTCAGCTTCAGCCATCGCTGCCGCTTTTTGAATTATCGATACTTGTGCGCCCCATGCTACCAACGTAATATCAGCACCCTCTTGCACCACGTGTGCACGTCCAATAGGTAAGGTATAATCGTCCTCAGGCACTTCACCGACCGCAGCACGGTATATACGTTTTGGCTCCATAAATAACACTGGATCGGGATCTCGTATCGCTGCTAACAATAACCCTTTGGCATAATATGGATTACTCGGTATCACCACTTTTATACCCGGTATGTGAGTAAAAAATGCTTCTGGGGATTGAGAATGATAATGCCCGCCAGCGATCCCGCCACCATAAGGTGTCCGGATAGTGAGGTTACCGCAGTTAAATTGCCCACCTGAACGATAGCGATATTTAGCGGTTTCATTGACGATTTGATCAAATGCAGGAAAGATATAATCGGCAAATTGGATTTCAGCGACAGGCACTTGTCCTTGCGCAGCTAAGCCTGTCGCAAATCCGATAATACCCTGCTCAGTTATTGGCGTGTTAAAACACCTAGCTTGTCCAAACTTAGCTTGTAGTTCACTTGTCGCACGAAAGACACCGCCAAAATGCCCCACGTCTTCGCCTAAGACCATGACACGATCATCAGCGCTCATAGCAGTAACTAACGCGTGATTAATCGCCTGTAATAGATTCATTTGTGCCATATTAATCCTTATTACTCATGATGGTGGCAGGATAATGTTCAGGGTGCCGTTTGATATGCGCTATTAACTCATCACGTTGTCGTGCAAGATGCGCAGGGATGTCTTGATACACATCTGTCACAATTTCGCTGATATCGGTTTTAGGTTGAATTTCAGCTGTTTTTAATGCTTGGAGTATATCGGCACGTTGGGTTGTACAATATTCATCAATATGTGTTTGATCAAACCACCCTTGTCGCTGGAGATGACGCTGCATACGCACAATGGGATCTTTGAGTTGCCATTCTTGTTCTTCAGATTTAGCACGGTAACTGGCAGGATCGTCAGAGGTTGAATGGGCGGCTAACCGATATGTCATTGCTTCTATCAACACAGGACAATTATCGGTTAATGCGATTTCGCGAGCTTTTAGTGTTGCTAGATATACAGCTAGTGGATCATTGCCGTCAACTCGGATGGTATTGACACCATAACCAATGCCTCTTGAGGCAATTCCATCACCGGCAAACTGCTCATGGGCAGGCGTCGATATCGCATAGCCATTATTCCGGCAGAAAAATATCACCGGACAGTGCAGTACCGCAGCCATATTAAGCCCAGCATGAAAATCCCCTTCGGAAGCTGCGCCTTCACCAAAATAACATATCGTAAGTGCTAGTTCCCCTGACATTTTTTGACCGTAAGCATAGCCTGCAGCTTGGGGTATTTGTGTCCCTAACGGCGACGATACGGTCATAAAGTTGAGTGCTTTATCACCATAATGGATCGGCATTTGCCGCCCTTTATTAGGATCAAGTGCATTGGAAAGTAATTGATTCATAAACTGTTCAGTACGGTAGCCGCGATACGCTAGCACGCCTTGTTCACGATATTGTGTCATCACCATATCAGCATTTGATAGTGCCGCTGTCGAGGCAATTACCGAGGCTTCTTCTCCAGTACAAGCTAAATAAAAGCTAATCCGTCCTTGCCGTTGAGCACTCACCATGCGTTCATCTAAAATACGAATGTAATGCATACATTTAAAAATTCGCAGTGCGGTTTGCTCATCCCACAAATCGAGTTCTTGAGACAAAAGATTGCCTTGGGCATCAAGCAGCTGTAGCATGGGTATATCAACTAATCCGTTTTTAATCACATGCACATCGTGTGTTGCGTGAATATCTTGGAGATGGTTTCTTTCTTTTATTGCCATTACCTGCACCTAGAAAACAAATGGTCACTTTGATAATGTTATATTAGCCTCTAAGTGTTAATAGAATGTTGCTATTTGGTTATTATTTTTATGCGTTTGTAGGATGGTTATTGCGTTTTTTTATAGGTTAAGCTGTGCCATTTAACACTCCCTTATATCGTATTGAACTTAAACAAGTATTAACTATTGCTTGGCCTTTATTGATTGCACAATTAACTCAAATTGGTATGGGTGTTGCGGACACGATTATGGCGGGCCAATATAGTGCATTAGATATGGCTAGTGTCGCTGTTGGTTTTAGCGTGATGTCCCCAATTCTATTTTTTATTCAAGGGGTCGCACTTGGCTTGGTGCCTATTGTGTCAGGCTTATTAGGTAGACGCTCCGAACAATTAGTGGCGAGTCAAGCACAACATATGTTGCTGATCCTGTTGTGCATTAGCGTGCTATTTATAAATGTATATTGGTTTATCGATTCTATTTTACTGTGGTTCGATGTGCCTGCGAATATGCAACCCATTACCCGCGACTATATTGTATATATGCTATTTGCCTTGCCTGGATTTGCGATCTATCAAGCGGTCCGCCAAACATGTGAAGGCCTTAGTATTACTAGTCCAACTATGGTTATCATGTTTATCGGGCTATTAGTCAATATCCCTGCCAATGCAGTATTCATTTATGGTTGGTTTGGCTTACCTCAAATGGGTGGCGCAGGCTGCGGTTTGGCGACTATGCTGGTATATATTGTTATGGCGATAGCTACAATTATTTACACAATTTATGCCAAGCACATGCAACAATTTAGTTTATTTACGCAACTCATCCGTTTTGAGTGGCGCACCACTGTCGAGCTCTTAAGTATTGGCATACCTATTGCCTTAACGTTTTTAACCGAGGTCACTTTATTTGCGGCGGTGGCAATTTTGTTATCTCCGTTAGGCCATTTGCAAGTCGCTGCCCATCAAATTGCGATTAACTTTTCTTCTGTTGTGTTTATGCTGCCATTAAGTATTGCTATGGCAGTCGCGATTAGAGTGAGTTATTTGATGGGACAAGGCAAACGCCAAGACACAATTATTACGATTAGGGCGGCACGCTGGTTTGCAATTATCTGTGCCTGCGTTACTGCGAGTTTAACTGTGTATTTTGCTCATTATATTATCTCTATCTATACTGTCGATTATGCCGTAACAGAATACGCATTACCGATTTTATTTCTTGCTGCTCTCTTTCAAATCTCTGATGCCGTACAAGTGATATCAGCCAATGCACTACGAGGCTATAAAGATACAACTTGGATGCTTGGTATGTGTATCATTTCATATTGGTTTTTAGGATTGCCCTTGGGCGTAGTGTTGGGCTTGACGGATTATTGGGTGCCGGCAATGGAAGCACAAGGTTTATGGATTGGGATCATTATTGGGTTAAGTGTCGCTGCACTGTTACTCCATTTTAGAATGAAATATTTTCAGCGCAGTCTGAAAGTTGGTTATCAGCTCAAGGTTAAAAATTAATTCTTAACTGAATCACTCACACTACGTTGTAACGCTGCTAACTCTTCAGCACTGAGATCGCGCCATTGCCCAGGTTTTAATCCTTTCAACGTCAGATGCATGATCCGCGTTCGCACCAACCGCTTTACATCATAACCACAATACTCGCACATACGACGTATTTGGCGATTGAGTCCTTGGGTTAACACAATATCAAAACTAAATTTACTGACTTGCGTCACGATACACGGCTTTGTCACTGTATTGAGGATCGGCACACCGCTACTCATTTTGTCCATAAATCGCGGGGTAATTGGCTTATCTACTGTTACCCGATATAGTTTGTCGTGTGCGTTTTCAGCCCGTAGGATCTTATTAACAATATCACCATCACTCGTTAATAGGATTAATCCCTCTGAAGGCTTGTCTAACCGACCAATGGGAAAAATACGTTCAGGGTGTTTAATCGCATCAATAATATTGCCGTGAATATGACGCTCTGTTGTACATGTGATCCCAACAGGTTTGTGATACGCAATATAAATCCGATCTGATTTATCCGTGGCAACGGCATTAATCGCTTTACCGTTAACACTCACCATATCATGAGGAAAAATCTTAGTGCCGAGTTCAGGAACTGCACCATTGACTCGTACTTTGCCATCGCCGATTAATTTGTCCGCTTCGCGGCGTGAACAATAGCCAGTGTCACTAATAAATTTATTTAGTCGTTTGCCTACGTCAGAGATAACCCACCCCATTATTTATTCAAAACGTTATTCAAAAACGGTTTATAGCTAAAGAAAGTAATACAAACAAAAAGTGCCTCGATAATAGTGAGGCACTTAATTAATTTACATCAATTTTCCACAGGTTTTATGGAGTGATTAAAGCGCTAAGCCTAAACGTGATGCAACTTCGATGTACGTTTCAACAACGCTACCTAAACCTTGTCTAAAGCGATCTTTATCCATTTTATTGCGAGTCGTTTTATCCCACAAACGACAACCGTCTGGTGTAAATTCATCACCAAGGACTATATTACCCTCAGCATCAACACCAAATTCAAGTTTATAATCGACCAATATCATATCACCTTGGTCAAATAACTGTGTAAGTACGTCATTGACTTTAAACGTGAGGGCTTTCATTTGAGTAATTTGAGCTTCAGTCGCCCAACCAAATGAAATAATATGGTAATCATTAATCATTGGATCGTGTAACGCGTCATTTTTCAAGAAAAACT
>OBPT01000471.1_pt1 | contig 12164 bp, 12 predicted proteins | sample 1534671 | NCBI WGS metagenome assembly OBPT01 (sample SAMEA3275494, study PRJEB22092) | marine metagenome | biome: ENVO:00000447 marine biome; feature: ENVO:00002042 Surface water; material: ENVO:00002010 seawater | collected 2014-06-21T11:00:00+00 | depth 1 m | reverse complement strand
AGTGGTCGAGGAGGCACGTGTGGGGTAGTTGTATGGCGAAAGTCTGCCTTTGGGTAGCCTGGGTCACGATGAAGCCATGCGTGAGAGGTCTCTGGAGCAGATGGCGGAGCTTGAACCACTGATGCCAGATAGTCGCATTACGGCGGCAGTATCCAGCCAAACGTGTGACGCAGCCTCGGCCATGTTAATCGTGTCGGAGGCAGCGTTAAAGCGCTATAGCCTTGCGCCGCGCGCCAGAATTGCGCATATGAGTGTGCGCGGTGCCGACCCCATCTGGATGTTGACCGCACCGATCCCCGCGACAGAATATGCACTCAAAAAATCCGGATTGCGATTGGCTGAAATTGACTTAGTTGAAATCAACGAAGCGTTCGCGTCGGTCCCTATGGCCTGGCTCCACGAGACAGGCTATGCCCCAGAGCAAACCAACGTCAATGGCGGCGCTATTGCCTTGGGTCACCCGCTGGGTGCAACTGGCACCAAACTCATGACGACCTTGCTCCACGAGATGGAGCGTCGTGATGTCCGCTATGGTCTGCAGACAATGTGCGAGGGTGGCGGTCAGGCAAACGTGACCATTCTCGAAAAGCTATAGAACACAGGGAATACCATATGTCAGGAATTTGTGAAGGGCGAGTTGTGATTGTGACGGGCGCCGGTGGCGGCCTCGGTGCAGCTCATGCGAGAACGCTTGCAGCAGAGGGCGCGAGCGTTGTCGTGAATGATATCAATTTAGAGGCGGCGCAAAGCGTGGTAGACGAGATCACCCGCAGTGGTGGGCGCGCTATCATTAACTCTAGCGATATCACCCATTACGCCGACAGCCAGCGTGCCGTTGCCGAAGCCGTAGCGGCTTTCGGGGATTTGCATGCCGTGGTTAACAATGCAGGTGTGAATCGCGATCGTATGTTTGCCTCTATGACAGAGCATGAATGGGACACCATCATGGCGGTGCATCTCAAAGGTCATTTTTGTATCACATCACACGCGGTGCAGTATTGGCGACAGCAATCAAAGATGGGTTCCGCCGTCTCTGGACGTATCGTGAATACGACGTCGGGTGCCGGCTTGCAGGGTTCAATAGGGCAGTCAAACTATGCTGCTGCCAAAGCGGGCATTGCTGCGCTAACGTTGAACCAAGCGGCTGAGCTGCTGCGTTATGGCATTACAGCGAATGCGATCGCGCCAGTGGCGCGAACTGGCATGACGACAGCAGTGCCAGAGATGGCCGCTCGAATGGCACCACCGAGCGATGGTGGATTCGATGTTTTCGCACCTGAAAACGTGTCTTCGTTGGTGGTCTGGCTGTGCTCAGAAAGCTCAGGTGATTTCACAGGACGCATCTTAGAATCCGAAGGCGGTCGACTCTGTATTGCGGATGGTTGGCGTACGACCTCGGGTATCGATAAAGGCTCTCGTTGGGCGCCCAGCGAAATTGGTGATGCCATCCGCGAATTACTGCGATCCGAAGTTCCCGCGCAAACGGTTTGGGGAGCGTAACCCGGCTATGGAATTTGCCTTCACAGAAGAGCAGGTCATGATCTTTGACACTGCAGATGCCTTTCTTAGCGAGGTCGCAACGGCGCCTGTGATTCGACAGTCACTGCTGACGGTCTCGGGCTACGATACGAATACGTGGCGGCGTTTGTGCGAAGAGATGTATTGGCAGGCGATCCTCATTCCAGAGGCACATGAGGGGCTGGGACTGGGTGGTGTCGAAGCAATCGGTATTTTAGAGCGGATGGGGATGCGCTTATATAACGGTCCCTTCGCCTCAACCGCTTTGGTGACGGCGGCGCTGCTGAAATACGGCAGTGATCAACAACAAGCGACCTATTTTGAGCGTTTGATGGCGGGAGAGACTGCGACATTGGGCGTGATTGAGCAATCTCGCACCTGGTCCGCTGATGCAGTAACGGCAGTTGCAACCCCAACCGAGGGCGGCTTTCATTTGAGCGGACACTATCGTTTTGTGGGCCATGGAAACAGTACCGATATCCTGTTGTTGGCTGCGCGTATCGAAGACGAGTTAGCGCTTTTCCTAGTCGAGGGCACCGCAGATGGCATGGCGCGTCAAAAGTCACCCACAATGGATCAAACCAGACCCTTGGCTGAAGTCACTTTAGATGGGGTCTTTGTCCCGCAGGGCTGCGAGTTAGCTCGGGGCCTTGCCGCGGTTGATGCACTTACAGCGATCATTGACGTTCTGCGCATTTTTACCGCTGCGGAACAACTGGGTGGTGCTCAGGCGAGTCTTGATATGAGCGTTGATTATGTCAAAGAACGCGTTCAGTTTGGTCGCACTATCGCCTCGTTTCAGGCGATCAAGCATAAGTGTGCCGATATGATGTTAAAAGTAGAAGCCTCTCGTTCGATTGTGTATTTCGCCGCCTGTGCGATTGATGAATGGCTTGCTGGTCGTTACACCGATACGCAATTGGCCGAAGCGGCAAGCATGGCGAAAGCGTACTGCAGTGATGCATTCTTTTTTGTTGCCGGTAGCGGAATTCAGCTTTTTGGTGGGGTGGGCATTACAGAAGAATACGATATTCAGCTGTATTTTAAGCGCGCCAAAGCTACCGAGAGCTTTTTGGGTGCGGCACCCGAGCATAAAGAGCGGGTTGCCGACCTCTTACTCACGGGGGTGTGTTGAAATGAAGCTCACTTTTAGCGCAGCCGATGAGCAGTTTCGACAAGAGGTGGCCGATTGGCTTGAAGCCAATCTTTGCGGAGACTTTGAACCCATTCGATTTCGTGGTGGTCCCGGCGATGAACACAGTTTTGTTGAAGAGCGTAAAGTGTGGGAGCAGGCCCTCGCCGAAGGCGGTTGGACAGCGATAGGCTGGCCCAAAGAATTTGGAGGCCGTGGCGCCAGTATTGAACAGCAGGTGATCTTTAATGAAGAGTATGCCAGGGCTGGCGGGCCCGGCCGTGTCGGGCATATTGGCGAGACACTCACCGGCCCCACTTTGATTGCCTACGGCACGCAAGCGCAGTGCGATAAGTATTTGCCCGGTATTAAAGCGGGACGAGAGCTCTGGTGTCAGGGTTACTCTGAGCCCAGTGCTGGATCTGATTTAGCGAATGTGAAAACGAAGGCACGCTTTGACGAGTCGTCCGGCAAGTGGCTGTTGAGTGGCCAAAAAGTATGGACCTCACTGGCGCATGAGTCGGATTTCTGTTTTGTTATTGCGCGTACCGATCCCGAGAGTCAGGGGCAAAAAGGCCTTGGGTTTTTCCTGATGAAAATGGATCAACCTGGCGTTGCTATCCGGCCTATTCATCAGCTAACAGGGACGGCAGAGTTTAACGAAGTATTTTTGGACGAGGCCGTGTGTGATGCCGATGATATCGTAGGTGCGCCGGGCGATGGCTGGCGAGTTGCGATGGCGCTGCTCGGTTTTGAGCGCGGCGTATCCACCTTGGGTCAGCAAATGTTGTTTCAATCGGAACTGAATGAAATTGTCGCCTTGGCGAAGAATAACGGTGCCGCGCAAGATCCCATGATACGCCAGCGTCTCGCCGACGCGCATATTGGTTTAAAAATCATGCGCTATAACAGTATGCGCATGATGTCTGGTGGCGAAGATGGATCTCTGCAGAAAGAAGCCATGATCTATAAATTGTATTGGGCCAGTTGGCACCGTAACTTGGGCAAGCTGGCGATGGATGTTCTGGGTCCAGAAGCTGAGTTGTTAAGTGCAGAGCCCTATGAGCTGAGTCGATTGCAGTCTTTATTCCTGTTTACTCGTGCCGACACAATTTATGGTGGCACCAATCAAATCCAACGTAATTTAATTGCTGAACGCGCGTTGGGCATGCCGAGAGAGCCGCGAGGCTCCCATTAACAAAGGAACCTCTATGTCGAAACAAGTACCTGAGTATGTGCCGGGTCACAATTTGCTAGCCGACAAGGCGGTTTTGATTACCGCGGCGGCGGGTGCAGGCATTGGTTTTGCGGCTGCCCAAAAAGCCGTTGAAGAGGGTGCGCGTGCCTTGGTAATTAGTGACGTGCATGAAGGACGTCTGAGTCAAGCGGTCGAGACCCTACAGGGTTTAAATCCCGCCTGTAAGGTATCGGGCGCATTCTGCAATGTCACCCAAGAAGCCGAGGTACAGGCACTCATTGAGCATGCAGAGGAAGTCACAGGCGGCGTTGATGTTCTTATCAACAATGCGGGTTTAGGCGGCACTCGGTTACTGGTAGACATGACAGATGAAGAATGGGATCGGGTGCTGGATATTACCCTCACCGGGACTATGCGAATGACGCGAGCTATGCTGCGTGTGATGCAGCCTCGGGGCCGCGGTGTCATCGTTAACAACGCCTCGGTTCTGGGGTGGCGAGCTCAAAAAGAGCAATGCCACTATGCCGCGGCCAAGGCTGGCGTAATGGCGCTCACACGCTGTGCCGCGCTTGAAGCTGCGGACTTTGGTATTCGGATCAATGCCGTGTCGCCAAGTATCGCTCTGCATGCATTTCTAAAGAAGACGACACCGCCGGAATTGCTCGAGAAACTGGCAGAGAGAGAGGCTTTTGGGCGTGCCGCCGAGGTTTGGGAAGTGGCGAATGTGATGATTTTTCTGGCGTCTGATTACGCCAGTTATATGACAGGCGAGGTGCTGTCCGTGTCGAGCCAGCACCCCTAAAAACAGGCGCGACTGTTTGAAAGGGCGCCTGATCCAAACGATGCGACAAGACGAGACAATAACAAAGTCAGGCGATTGATTGAGGGTAGAGGATATGGCAAGTCAACAGTGGGATAGATCCGTCGACCTATTGGTAGTAGGTACTGGCAACGGTGGATTAACAGCGGCCGTCTGTAATTATGAGATGGGCACCAAAGACATTCTTGTGATCGACAAAGCCGATAAAGTCGGTGGCACCAGTTCCTCTTCAGGTGGCGGTATTTGGGTCCCTTGCAATCACTACGCACAAGAAGCTGGCGCCAGTGATTCACTTGATGAAGCGCGTGAGTATTTGCGGCAAACACTCGACGGTGAGGATGTGCCAGAGGAGCTCATCGAGAGTTATCTCCAAAATGGCCCAAAGATGCTCCGATTCCTGCATGATAGAACGCCGGTTCGATACGAGTCTCTGGATCACTACCCTGATTATTACACCAATGTCCCTGGCGCTAAAGAGGGACACCGATCACTTGAGCCAGCGCCATTTATGGCTTCTGAGCTTGGTGCTGACTATAAAAAATTACGCTACACCCACCACATGATGCGGATGTTTGGTGTTATCCACTTCACTCAGGTCGAGGCCCAGGTTTTGATGGTGCAAATGCCCGGCTGGATTAAGCTGCTGGGTAAAATGATCTGGGATTATATCTCTGACATTCCGTGGCGGCTTCGCACCCCTATCTCTCGTCGTTTATGCTGTGGTTCCGCAGGCGTTGGCCGGCTTTTCTTGAGTGTGAAACAACGTGATATCCCCATTGAGCTCAATACAGGTTTTAAAGATTTGGTGGTTGAAGAGGGTCGCGTGGTTGGCGCGGTCATTGAACAAGACGGCAAAGAGATCAGGGTCGAGGCGCGTAAAGCGGTGATCTTGGCCTCTGGCGGTTTTGAAAAAAATCAGGCCTTGCGTGAGCAGTATTTACCCGCCCCAACCAACACTGAATGGAGTGCTGGCGCCGAGACCAACCGGGGAGATGCTCTTATTGCTGGGTTGGGTCTGGGTGCTAAGACGCGTCTCATGAATGGTGCTTGGTGGACTACCACTGTCTGCGTTCCAGGCGAACCGCAGCCGCGATTAAGTATTATGGAAAAATCATTCCCCGGCTCTTGCGTGGTGAATAAAGCAGGTCGCCGATTTGCGAATGAATCGCAAAACTACATGGCGTTTCAAAAAGAGTTGTTCAAAGCACATACCGATGACAACCCATGTGCACCGGCATATCATATTTTTGATGCCCGATTCCGACGGACCTATATCGCCGGTCCCCTCATGACCGCCGCCATGAAACCCGATTGGACCATCCCAAAATCATGGTTCGAGACGGGCTTTGTTGCAAAAGCATCTACGATTCGTGAGCTGGCTGAGACCTTGGGTATTGATCCCGACGGGCTAGAAGAGACGATTACCAAGATGAATCACTATGCGGCCACAGGCAAAGACGAAGAGTTTGGTCGGGGTGATTCCGCTTATGATCGCTACTATGCCGATCCGGCCATCAAGCCCAACCCCTGTTTGGCAACCATCGATGAAGCACCGTTTTATGCTATGCGTATTGATGCGGGAGATTTTGGCACTCTGGGTGGACTCGATACCACCGTTGATGCTCAGGTTAAAGCAGAAGCGGGTGGTGTCATTGAGGGCCTTTACGCTATAGGGAACTGTTCCGCGGCCCTGTTGCCTACCTATCCAGGGCCAGGTGCTACCTTGGGTCCGGCGATGACCATGGCGTATCAAGCCGCCAAACATATCAACCAATACAGTGATTAAGCCATGCTAGATTTAGAGTCGATTGAGCTGATAAAGCAGTTAAAGGCCCGTTATTTCAGGTTTCTAGATACCGGCGATCAAGCTGGGTTAGAGACTATTTTTACAGAAGACGTGACCGCACGATTCATTGGCGGTCATTACGACATTGATGTGGCCGGCAGAGCAAAACTCCTAAAGTTCTACGGCTATTCCTTTACCGATCAAAAGTTCGGCATGCACACGGGACACCACCCAGAGATTACGGTTCAGGGTGAGACAGCAACTGGCCTTTGGTATCTGCAGGATATTTTTATTAATCTGGAGGACAACACCACGGTAATGGGCTCGGCCCTGTATACAGATAAGTATGCTCGTATCAATGGTGACTGGCGGATCACTCACACCGCCTATGAACGGCTGTGGGAAGAGATACATCCTCGATCTGCCGATATCCAGCTGTTGGTGCGACCCGTCAAGCCAAAGTAGACGTGGCTGCTATCTAGCCTGGCATATTGAAATCTAAAAACGCACCGACAGGCGTCAGTGTCGGCCCTTGAGCGATGAGGCATCGAAGAGCAGCTTCGATACCTTTAATCTTGGCTTTAACGGCATTGGTGACCTTGAAGCCTAATTCGCCATTCAATTAAGAGGTTTTCAGCGTTTCCTGCTCTGTGAAGAAAGCGGCAACGTGCAGCTTGGTAGCGTCACCAATCCTCGTTTTCATGCCACACTCATAGCTCGCGGCAGCCTAATCTCAAAACTCGAAGAGATCCACGATGTCTGTTCCACGACTTATGTTTTGGGCATTGATATCAGGTTTCATCAGGGAAAGTTGGCGGCTCTTAAACAGAGCGGCTAGTATTAGAGCCTGGCTGGGCGCATCAACATTGATTCATCGAGAGGGCAAAACATGCAGTTAACGATCAACGGCGCGGTGCAGGTGATTGATGTTGCAACCGATACTCCACTGCTGTGGGTGCTACGCGATACGCTCGGATTGACGGGCACAAAATTTGGCTGCGGGATCGCGCAGTGTGGTGCGTGCACCGTGCTGTTAAATGGGACGCCAATCCGATCCTGTGTCACGCCGATTGCGGCTGCTGCGGGCGCTGAGATTACCACCATAGAGGGCTTAGGTTCAGATGGTGAGTTACATCCGCTACAGCAGGCGTGGTTGGATTTGCAGGTGCCTCAATGCGGCTATTGTCAGTCTGGCCAAATCCTATCAGCTGTGGCCCTGCTGGAGCAGACACCTGAGCCTACGGATGCGGATATTAACAGAGCGATGTCAGGCAATATTTGTCGCTGTGGGATGTATTCGCGCATTCGCGCAGCCATAAAACAGGCGGCGGGTGTGCAGCAGTTCGATCCTGCGACGGAGGTGGCCAATGGGTAAGTGGACACGCAGAGGTTTCATTACCGCAGGTGTCATTGGTGGCTCAGCGCTGGTGATCGGTGTTGCACTCAGACCCGGTAATCGCAACGATGAAGTGGCCGCCTTGGTGGCTCAGTCCGGTGATACGCTGGTGAACATATGGGTCAAAATTGCGGGTGATAACAGCGTGACTGTGATTGTACCCCACTCCGAAATGGGCCAGGGCGCTCAAACTGTATTGGCGCAAATGCTTGCCGATGAAATGGACGCGAACTGGGAAGATGTCTCAATTTTAGAGGCACCAGCACACGACAGTTATGCCAACTATGCCTTGCCCTACGGATTTGTATTTGGTGATGCCGATGTGCCTAAGGTATTAGTTGGTACTCTCACCGGTGTTTTTTTGCAAGCAGCGAAAGCGATGAACATGCAAATCACCGGTGGGAGTCTGAGTATTCGGGCCACCGGTGTTTTTGGAATGCGTGTTGCCGGCGCTGCGGCAAGGCAAGTGTTGCTAGAGGCCGCCTCAGAGGCTTGGGGGGTGCCGGTTTCCCAACTCAGAACCGATCGGGGACAAATTTTTACTAGCGATGGTCGATTGGCAGCGCCATTTTCGGATTTTGCGGTGGCGGCCGGAGAAAAAACACCGCCTCATACACCAACCTTAAAAACGCCAGATCAGTATCGTTACATGGGTAAGAGTTTGCCTCGGCATGATTTACCCGCAAAGGTGGATGGGTCAGCGGTTTTCGGTATTGATGTGATGGTGCCTGGAATGAAAGTCGCCACCATTAACGCGTGTCCTACGTTTGGTGGGACCTTGGCAGGTGTGGTTCTCGCCGAGTCATTGCCTGCTGGTGCGCAAGTGGTTGAGTTAGATGATGCAGTGGCAGTGGTTGCGGGGTCCTACTGGGAGGCTCAGCGCGCGCTTGCGACTGTTCAGCCGGAGTGGCACTTGCCTGAGCATTCGGGGTTAAAGCAAGCCGAGATTTATGAGGCCTTCGAGCAAGCCATAGCCAAGGGTCTTGATGCGGGAGAGTTTAAATCCGAGGTGGATGTGGGTGACACCGCGCGGGTGATAGAAACCACCACGCAGCCGATTGATGTGACCTATCGAGCTCCTTACTTAGCCCATGCGTGTATGGAGCCCATGAATGCGACTGCGCACGCGGTGGATGACCGATGCGAGATATGGGTGGGTACTCAGAATCCCTTGGGCACCCGTCATGCGGTGGCCGAGGCGCTCGATATTCCGCCTGCCAATGTGACAGTTCATAACCATATTATGGGCGGCGGATTTGGGCGGCGATCAATCTTTGACGCCACGATTCAAGCGGCCAAGATCTCGCGCATCGCAGGCGTACCGGTGAAACTCGTTTGGTCTCGTGAAGAAGATATGCAACATGATTTCTATCGCCCTGCCTTTAGCAGCCGCTTCCAAGGTGTCATGTCGAGTTCTGGCATCCCAACGGCGTGGCGTAATGTTTTTGTGAATAAGAGTGAGCCTCATGAAGCGCCACATATTCCCTATGCTATTGCCAATATTTCGATCGGCTCGATTGATCTTCCTATGCCGATTCCAGAGGGCCCATGGCGGAGCGTAGATTCGTCTCAGCACGCGTTTTTTACCGAATCATTTATCGACGAGCTGGCGCACGCTGCAGCTCAGGATCCACTGCAGTTTAGGCGTTCTTTATTGCAAGATCAGCCACGGTATCTGGCTGTACTAGATGCTCTAGAGCAGGCGTCTGACTGGAACACAGAACTTCCAGTGGGCCATGCGAGGGGCGTTGCTGTGCATGAGAGTTTCGGTTCAATTGTGGGTGAAGTTGTTCAAGTCAAAGTGACCGATCAGCGCTTAGTCGTTGAGCGAGTCGTTTGTGTGGCGGATCCGGGTTTTGCGATGTCACCCGATGGTTTTAAGGCGCAAATGGAGTCGGGCATTATTTATGGCTTGACCGCGGCCCTTACCGGTCAGGTCGAGATCAGCGCGGCTCAAGCGAAGGTGTCGAACTTTCATGATTACCCTGTGATGCGAATGAAGGACAGCCCTGTCATTGATGTCATTATTATCAACAGTGGCGCACCGGTCGGTGGAGCCGGCGAACCTGGAACACCTCCCGCTGCACCCGCGCTGACTAATGCGGTGTTTGCTGCGACTGGTCAGCGCATTAGAGAGCTGCCGCTCAGTTTGCACGGCTTCAAGGTCTAAAGTTTGTGACGACTCAAGCCGAGATTATCGGCGCTGCTCTTGCTGCCGTTCAGAGTGGGCAGGAGACTTGGCTGATCACCATCGTCGAAATCACCGGGTCGCTGCCGAGACCGCTGGGTTCTTTTATGACGCACAGCCGGTCGGGCACCGTGGGCTCAGTGTCGGGTGGCTGTGTTGAGCAGTGCTTGATCGAGCGGCTCGAGATTGGAGAGTTTCCGCCGGGTACCGCGCGCCTCACGCAATATGGGGTCGACGCCAGCGATAACGAGCGTTACGGTTTGCCCTGTGGCGGCCGATTAACACTGCTCGTAGAGGCCTTGACCGAGCAAAACATCAGCGACTTGACCACGCTGCGTGATGCCTTGGCCGCTCGAGCGCTGATGCAGCGCTCGGTGGCGCTCGAACCCTACACGGTGACTCTGGCCTCGGTGGCTGAGCGACCTCAACGTTGGGTAACGCTTACCCCAACCCAGTGTCATCATTACTTGGGGCCAGAACAGAGATTGGTTTTGGTGGGAGCAGGGCATTTGGCAGAAACTCTGAGCCGCCTCGCTCTGCAAATGGATTACGATGTGTGGGTTATTGACCCGCGCCCCGAGGTTGTCAGCGCTTGGTCAGGGCCAGATTTAACAATGATTTGCGGCGAAGTAAGCGATCACATTTCGCGGTTTGCCGATGCTTACACGGCACTGATTACGCTCACCCACGACCGCGATATCGATGACCATGCTCTGCTCGCAGTCAGGGATTACCCTTTTGCTTTTATTGGTGCTTTGGGCTCTCGACGAACCAGTGCAAACAGGCGAGCTCGCTTACAGGCACTGGGATTGCCTGAGTCGGATATCGCCAGGATACAAGCGCCTGTCGGTTTGGATATCGGGAGTAAAACACCGATGGAAATAGCTATCTCGATCTTGGCGGAGTTAACCCAACTGCATCGAGGCAGTATGACCACGATCGATGCACCGAGTGAGCCCGTGGTTCAAAGCTGAGTCTGATCAATTTGGTACCAAAACCTGTAAATCTCGGGTTCATCTAAGTCGGTCAAAATTCCGGCGTTGTCGACTTCGATGGTCGTCACACTGGAGCCACTCGTGCGAATAATGTCGCGCGCGCCCTGATCGCCTGTTAACGAACGCAGTTGCGGCCATAGCGAACGGTTGAACCCACGAGGATTACCCCATTTTTCTGAGAATGTTGGAATCACGATGTGAGCGGTCTGCAGTGCCTGATCAAGGCTTTGCAGAGTCTCTTTGGTGATCAGTGGCATATCGCATAAGTGGATGATCAGATGCTCCCAGTGTGAGGGGAGGTGATCGATACTGTTTGCTAGGGTATCGCCCATGCCAGAGTCTGGTGTTGCAACGCGCAGTATGGTGCAACTTTCATCGCGTAAGTGCGCTTCCCAGTGATCATCAGCGGGCTCACTCGAGAGAGCCACGCAACACGGTAGACTTGCCGAATGACAGAGTTCGATGGCGGATTCAAGGAGAGTAGAGGTTCCCCAAGGCAGGGCTCGTTTGTCGCGGCCCATGCGGCGACTTTTACCTGCAGCGAGTATTAATACGCCTGTCTTGCTCATATCTTTGCTATCCAGTGCAACCTATGTGACCGGTATGCATCCATTTGATGTTACTCGCTGCGCTCAGGCAATAACACAAAATCGCTACGGCTTTGGCGCAGCTGACGTGGGCGTTAGCGTCCGACGCTGCTCTTCGACATCCTCAACGAGCCACGCCTTAATCAGTGACTGGTAGGGCATATCACGTTTGTTGGCTTCAATTTTAATTCTGTTGAGCAAGGATTCGGGCAATCGCAGGGAGATAGTTTTTGTTGACGGCTTCAAGTTTGGAAACTTGGCATTTTTCGCCTTGCTCCAGTCAAGGTACTCCGCAGAGTCATTGGTTTCCCAAAAAGCCCGCTCTTCTGCCTCAGAGCTGAATTCAGGAATTTCTTTCAGTTTGTTCATAAACTTTTATCTCCTTTTGGTGCATGTCGCGAGCGGAGATAATCCTGATCAAGGTATTCTGCGCACGTAAGGTAAAAGTGACATGTAACAGCCGTCGGTCATCGGTAATTCCCAGGGCGTGAAAGCGGGGTTCGTCTTGACTGTGTTTAAGGTCGCCCAACAGCAGCAGAGGTTC
>OBPT01000468.1_pt1 | contig 12169 bp, 9 predicted proteins | sample 1534671 | NCBI WGS metagenome assembly OBPT01 (sample SAMEA3275494, study PRJEB22092) | marine metagenome | biome: ENVO:00000447 marine biome; feature: ENVO:00002042 Surface water; material: ENVO:00002010 seawater | collected 2014-06-21T11:00:00+00 | depth 1 m | reverse complement strand
CCAGCGGCCGTCGCCAAAGCCCAAACGGGTCAAGTGCCGTCGCTGCCCGATCATCTATCGGACTTGTTTGATAAAGAGGAGCATTTCCACGTGCTCGATAATGATCTAGAAGCCATCCATGCGTTCATGGCGGCACAGTGTCGCGTCTGAATACGCCGCTCATCCGCCGGCGGTCAGCCGATATCAGTTCAACGCTTCAGCGCACGGCGCTGCCCGAGGTTCTTAAAACGATTTACGCCGGCCGCGGCATTACCGACCCAGCTGACTTAACGCTGACATTGGATCAGTTGATCCCTCCGAGTACGCTGAAAGGCATTGGCGAAGCGGCCGAGCTATTGGCCGACGCCATGGAAGGGGAGGCCCGTGTTGTAGTGGTCGGTGATTTTGACGCTGACGGAGCAACGAGTTGTGCCATGGCAGTGTCAGTGCTGAGGCAGATGGGCCTAAAGGAAGTGGCCTACTTGGTGCCTAATCGATTCGAGTTTGGTTACGGACTGACCCCAGAGATCGTTGAGTTGGCAGCCGCGCAGATGCCCGATCTGATTGTCACTGTTGACAACGGTATCTCGAGTATTGAGGGGGTGTCGGCGGCTCAGGCATTGGGTATGAGCGTGCTGGTGACAGATCATCACTTGCCCGCCGCAACCCTGCCGACAGCGGATGTCATCGTGAATCCCAATCAACCGGGTTGTCGTTTCCCAAGCAAATCTTTAGCCGGCGTCGGCGTCATCTTTTATGTGCTGAGCGCCTTGCGAGCCGAGCTTTGTCAACGGGACTGGTTTACGTCGCAAGGGCTTGAGATGCCCAATTTGGGTGACGCACTGGATTTAGTGGCACTGGGGACCGTGGCCGATGTGGTGCCCTTAGACCGAAACAACCGTGTGTTAGTCGCGGCGGGATTGGCACGTATCCGATCAGGGCGCGCTCGTCCGGGTATTGAGGCGCTCTTTGAGGTGGCTGGCAAAGACCATCGTCTTGCAACGGCTGCGGATCTCGGTTTTATCGTAGGCCCTCGACTTAACGCCGCTGGGCGACTCGATGATATGTCGGTGGGGATTGAATGCCTGTTGGCCGACTCGACCGCCAGTGCCCGTGCTAAGGCGGAGAACCTGCATGCTTTAAACCGGGAGCGGCGCGACATTGAGCAGTCGATGCAAACGGATGCGCTTGCGCAACTGGACGCATTGAATTTGGATCAACCCGACCTACCGTTTGCGATGACACTCTATGATCCAAGCTGGCATCAGGGGGTGATTGGTATTTTAGCGTCTCGTATTCGGGAGCGTGTTTATCGGCCGACCTTGATATTTGCCGATGCAGATGAAGGCATGCTCAAGGCCTCTGGACGGTCTATTCCGGGACTGCATCTGCGTGATGCATTGGATCAGGTCGCGGCAAGACACCCCGGGTTGCTGACAAAGTTTGGGGGCCATGCCATGGCGGCAGGTCTGACCCTCGCTAAAGCGGATTTCGACCCTTTTTGTGAGGCGATTAATGCGGTGGTGGCAGAACTGCTGGACCACGTGCCACCTGAGCCTGTTGCACTGAGCGACGGTTCGTTGGCGCCGAGTGACCTCACGGTTTCCTTTGCTGAGCAGTTAGCAGCAGGGGGCCCTTGGGGGCAGCACTTTGCTGAGCCTATTTTTGATAATACCTTCGCGGTGCGCCGTCATCGTATTGTGGGTGAAAAACATTTGAAGCTGACATTGGAGTCGGGCGGTATTGAGGTGGATGCCATCGCGTTTAATATCGATGTGACTGAATGGTTAGCGGCACCTTTAACGCAACTCGGCGCGTTATACCGCTTGGATGTCAATGAGTATCGCGGTGCCCGCACGCCGCAACTCGTGATTGAGACCTTTTGGCCGCACTGACAGGCTTTGTACCGTGATCGGATATGGCAGACCATCACGCAACCCTTTAAACTCCGGGCACCTGTGAACCAGTAGGCTGTAAAACGTGGAAATCGCCCCGCTTGTGAATCAAATTAAAGATATTCGTGCGCGCACAGACGTGCTTAGGGGGTATCTTTGACTTCGCTATTAAAAAGGATCGATTAAAAGAAGTAGAGCTGGAGTTGGCTGAACCCAGTGTTTGGGATGATCCACAAAATGCACAGGCTCTCGGTCGGGAGCGTGCGGCATTGGAAGTGGTTGTCTCTACAATCGAGGCCCTCGACAGCGGTTGCGACGACGCCAGTGATTTGTTGGATCTTGCGGTAGAGGAAGACGACGAAGAGACTGCCCAATCGGTAGAGCAGGACCTCGCCGGATTAGAGACATCGCTAGAGCAACTTGAATTTCGACGCATGTTCTCGGGCGAAACCGATCCTAATAATGCTTATCTAGACATTCAGGCCGGCTCCGGTGGCACTGAGGCCCAAGATTGGGCTGAAATGCTCTTGCGCATGTATCTGCGATGGGGCGAAGACAAGGGTTTTAAGACGACATTACTCGAGGCCTCGGCTGGCGAGGTAGCCGGCTTGAAAAGTGCGACGATCCAGTTCGAGGGAGACTATGCCTTTGGCTGGCTGAGGACCGAGACAGGCGTTCACCGGTTGGTGCGCAAGTCACCGTTTGATAGCGGTGGCCGACGTCATACGTCATTTGCCTCAGTTTTCGTCTCACCGGAGATTGACGACAATATCGAGATAGAAATCAACCCTGCCGATTTGCGTGTCGATACTTATCGCTCCTCTGGTGCAGGGGGACAGCACGTAAATACGACCGATTCTGCCGTGCGCATTACCCATGAGCCCACTGGCACGGTGTCGAGCTGTCAAACCGAGCGCTCTCAGCATCAAAACCGTGATAACGCAATGAAGCAACTGCGTGCGAAGCTCTACGAATTGGAAATGCTCAAGCGCAACGCCGAAAAACAAGCGCTTGAAGACAGTAAAGCGGATATCGGCTGGGGCAGTCAGATTCGTTCCTATGTTCTTGACGACGCGCGCATCAAGGATCTGCGAACAGGAATCGAAAGCCGTAATACCCAAGCGGTGCTAGACGGCGCACTTGATCCCTTTATTCAGGCCTCACTGAAACAGGGGCTTTGACACAATGTGTAATGGAGACAAACGTGGATAACCCGCAGCAACCAGAGGACGACAATCGACTCATTGCCGAGCGACGGGCCAAGCTGGCGACCCTGCGCGAGCAGGGGTCCGCTTTTCCCAATGACTTTCGCCGCACTGCACTGGCTGCCGATTTGCAGCGAGACTTTTTAGACGCCGATAAACCTCATCTCGAGGAGGCCAACCATCAGTTTGCGGTGGCGGGCAGACTGATCCGTAATCGCGGTGCCTTTTTATTGATTCAAGACGGTTCCGGCACGATTCAGTTGTATCTCAATCGAGAAAAGCTCTCGGAGGAGGCCATTGCGGCGATCAAGACCTGGGATTTGGGTGACATCGTTGCGGCATCGGGACCCTTACACAGAAGTGGTAAGGGCGACCTCTATATCAATATGGATGAAGGGCGCTTACTGACCAAAGCATTGCGTCCTTTGCCTGATAAATACCATGGCCTGGTCGATCAGGAGTTACGGTATCGTCAGCGCTATGTGGATTTGATTGTGAATCCCGAGGTGCGCGAAGTTTTTCGTATTCGTGCGGCGACCATTCAGTTTATTCGTCAGTTCTTGGCGGAGCGTCTGTTCGTCGAGGTGGAGACTCCGATGCTGCACCCTATTGCGGGCGGCGCAACCGCGAGACCCTTTATCACGCATCACAACGCGTTAGATATGGAAATGTATCTGCGGGTTGCACCGGAGTTATATCTCAAGCGATTAACGGTGGGTGGCTTGGAGAAGGTGTTCGAGATCAACCGAAACTTCCGTAATGAAGGACTCTCCACGCGACATAATCCAGAATTCACGATGCTCGAATTTTACTGGGCTTATGCCGATTATTACGATGCGATGGATTTGACCGAAGCGCTGATGCGGGAGTTGACCCAGTCGGTTTTGGGCACGACCGAGGTCATTTATGGTGACGCTACCTTCCATTTTGATCGGCCATTCACACGCATGACCGTGCTGGAAGCCATTCTGAAATATAACCCCGAGCTCACCGCGGAGGATGTGGCCAATGAAAGTGCTGCAAAGGCCGTGGCAAGTCGGCTGGGTATCGCGGTTCAGTCGGGTTGGGGTTTGGGGAAGATCCAAATCGAAATATTTGAAGCGACAGCAGAGGCCCAGCTACAGGAACCTACGTTCATTACCGCGTATCCGACAGAGGTATCGCCTCTTGCGCGACGTAACGATGAGGACCCCTTTGTGACAGATCGATTCGAGTTCTTTGTAGGGGGAAGAGAACTGGCTAACGGTTTCAGTGAGCTCAATGATGCAGAGGATCAAGCAGAACGCTTTCAGGCGCAGGTGGCCGCAAAAGAGGCCGGTGACGATGAAGCGATGCACTTCGATCACGATTATATCCGCGCATTGGAGTACGGTTTGCCGCCCACTGCAGGAGAGGGGATTGGTATCGACAGACTGGTCATGTTGTTGACCAATTCGGCGTCGATCAGGGATGTCATTTTATTTCCTCATCTGCGGCACGAATAATGTCTGAAAGGTGCCGACAACACTGGCAAGCGTTGGCTTCACGGTGCTATCCTCAGACAAATCTTGGGGGTTCGGCACAGTGCGTCAAAGGTCGTCTATTGGCACCATCTTATTTACCGTAGCACTCTTGTTACTGGGTGGTTGCGGCCTCGTGCCGGTAGAGGGATCGGGAAGCGCTGACCCTATCGAAGCCAACCCATCGCCGGGCGACGACGAGACAGCGATGCCGGGCGTCTGTGATTGCCCCTCTGATGTGGTCGTAGACGCTTATGAAGAAGGTATTCGAGCGCTCGCGGCAGGGCAATATGAGGCGGCTCGAGCTGCTTTTGCTGCCTACGCCGCCTCAGGTGATGAGAGGGTCGCGGCAGAGGCTGCGACGGCCACCGATCTCAGTCATCGCTTGGAACAGAATCGATCAGCGCCATGGGTGAGTACCAATGACGACCAGCAGTCTCGCGTGACCCTCACCGAGATGATGCTTGAGTTAATGACTCAGCTTGAGGCTGAACTGAATGCGGTGAGTGAGTCGAATCAGACGTTATCAGCTGAACTGGCAAAGCGAGAGGACGCACTCAAGCGGTTACGTGAGCTGACACTGGGTCAGCCGGAAGGGTAACTCGAAAACAAGATCCCTCGTTTGGCTGACTTTCTAACACGATAGAACCGCCCAACATGTCGCAGAATTCCCGCACGATAGCAAGGCCGAGTCCAGTGCCACCATAGGTGAGACCGGTAGACGCTTCTGCCTGAGTAAATGCCTCGAAGACTCTGCCTTGCTGTGCCTCAGTCATACCAATGCCGGTGTCGCTGACTTCAACGACTAGTGTGGTATCGGTCATACTGGCTGAGACCGTGATATCCCCTGCTTTTGTGAACTTGCAAGCGTTTGAAAATAGATTGGTCACAATCTGCTGGAGTTTAGCTTGATCACTACTGATATCACGCATGCTGTCCTCGTGAATATCGAGCGTTAATCGGTTTTTGTTTTGCTGCAGCAGCGGCGACAGTGCATCACAGATCTGGACTAAGAGGCCCGCTGGGTTAAATACCGTCAGACTAAGCTGCATTTTTCCGGTCTCAATCTTAGACAAATCTAAGATGTCGTTAATTAAGGTCAGCAGTTGTCTTCCTGAGTAAATAATCGTGGTGAGGTCGTGGTGAAATTGCGCGCGGTCGATGTCGCCGCCATCGCCCAATTCGTCCTGCAACATTTCGGAGTAACCGATGATGGCATTTAAGGGCGTCCTTAATTCATGACTGACATTGGCCAAAAACATGCTTTTTGCAGCGTTAGCAGAATCCGCATCAGCTCTCGCAGTGTTGGTTTCGTCGATCGCGGTTTGCAGCTTCGTCGTCATCTCGTTAAAGGTTCTCGCGAGATCACCAATTTCTCCGGAATCTCGCTGCGCATCAATCCGATAGGTTAGATCACCCGAGCCAAATCGCTCGACCCCTTGTTTCATTCTCGTCAGGGAGGCATTGGTGCTTCTGATCATTGCGAAGACCAATGCGAGGGTGATGACGATAGAACCGATAAAGCCAATGATAGTGATTTGATCGGTGAGAGTAATGGTGCGATCAATGACATCGGCGCGTTGCACTGCCATGAATGATTGACGCTGATCCAATTCTTGCAATCGTTGTTGCGTGTCGTTGTAGGACAGCGCCGACTCGACGTCTAGGGTGAGATCAGCTTGATCGTAACCTTCATAAAAAAGCAACCACTCGTTTAGTAGCGCAGTCGCACTCTCATGAAGGCGTCGATAATACTCCTCTAAGTCTGTCCCTCCGTAGGCCCCCAGCTGTCTCAAACGGGTTGAGATAATGTCTAGGTCTGCGCGTGCTTGCTCAATCGCACTGTCATCGAGGGGGTCCACATTGGTCTCTCTTAATGTGGCGAGCACCAGTACCTGTTGACGTTTGGTTTGTAGATTTTGTTCGAGCTCCGCGGTTAATTGAGCTGCCGTAACCGCCTCTTGATAGGCGAGAGAGCTTTCATTGCGAGCAAAACTACCCCAGAGAGACGTCCCAACATTGAGGCCAAATAATATTAAGATCGCACCCGAGAACAGATAGAGGCGCCCGCGCAGGCTGAGGCGCTGCCGCAACTTGGTCATTGGGTTAGCGGTTCGCATCAAGATGAGTCGCGATCTTAGTCAGTAACCCAGGGAAATCAACGGGTTTAGTGGCGTAATCACAACACCCGGCCTCGAGTGCGCGCGCTCTGTCTTCCTCCATGGCGTGAGCCGTCAACGCGATAATGGGTATCCCTCGTAACTGCGGGTCTAATTGTGCTTCACGGCTCGCTGTCCAACCATCTTTAACCGGCAAATTCATATCCATTAACACGACTTGAGGTGATGCTTGACGCATGAGGTCGAGCGCGGTTTCGCCGTCGCCGGCGGTCAGGATCTGATAGCCGGCGCGCTGCAGTCGACGCACCAGCATATCCCGATTGACTTCGTTATCTTCAACTAAGAGCAGTGTCGCGGTGCTTTGTGTCATGGTTGTAGCCCGACTACCGGGTAGACCAAAATCGATTCTTCAATGCCCTTGGCGACCAGCTCTCTTGGTTCGCCGAGTTCAAACATATTGTTGGGCAGATGCTCGCGAGTCGCATCAGAGATCAAAATCTCATTGGGCAGGGTGTGGCCTTCGATGCGAGATGCCACGTTCATCGCGTGCCCTACGCAGCCGTATTTTGCGCGTTGCTCAGAACCAATATTACCGGCGATAACCGAGCCGGTATTCAGCGCAATGCGGTGCTGCAGTGCGGGTAGGCCAGCGGCTTCATTGGCCTCATTGACTGCCTCCATCGCGTCGCGCATGGTCAGCGCACATCGCACGGCTCTCTCTGGGTCGTTGTCGAGCCGATGCGGCGCACCAAAGACGGCCAGTATGGCATCCCCTAAAAATTCATCGATTGTCCCTTGCTGCGAAAAGATGATGTCGGTCATGTGCTCAAAATAACGGTTCAGTAAGGAAACAACTTGAGGCGGGGGAAGATGCTCAGCAAGGCTCGTGAAGCCACAGATATCGGACATCATGATGGTCACTTCACGTAAATCGCCCCCCATTTCCAAGCCCTCAGGATTCTCCAGCAACTGGTCAACGATTTCATCAGACAGGTAACGCCCAAATGTATGGCGAATAAATCGTTCGTTCCGTTCTAGCTGAAGACGGTAATCTTCTTCTCGATCATGCCAGCGTTTTCGCTCAATACCGGCGGATATCCGAGCTTGCAGCAAGACAGGGTTAAAGGGCTTTAATAGGTAATCGTCAGCGCCCGCTTGAATGCAGGCGATGATTTGATCCATGTCCTGACGTCCACTGATCATGATCACAGGCGTGGCTCTCAGGACGGCATTTTCTTTCATCGCCTTTAGCACTTCGGCACCGCCGATACCCGGCATCATCAGGTCTAGCAATACAACGTCAACGCCGCGAGTTTCCAGTAGTTCCAATGCCTCTTCGCCTGACACAGCAGAAATAACAGTGTGTCCGGCGCGTGATAAAAGACGACTGATCAACTCTCGATTTTCAGGCATATCATCTACTGCCAATATCACGCCCGGCGCTTCCATCTTGGCGGTGACCAAAGTGGACGCTGACGCGTCTAGTGCGATCTGCGAACTCTCCACCGCTGACAGCAAGGCCGGCAAAGCAGTCTTCAGCGCGGGATGCAGCAGCTCTATCTCCTCGTAAAGCATTTCCGCATAACCGCGGATAGCACCGATCAGATTCAATAGATCGTGACTAAAGTCCGCTGAGGGAGTCGCCAGTAATTGTTGCACGCGAGACACCGCATCTTGCAGCGCTTCAACATCGCCGCTCATGGGGCTTTCAACCGTCACGGTGGGACGCTTGACTGCCTCAAGCAGTGGCGCTGCAGAAGCCAGAATACGGCCGGCCCACTGTTCTGGTTGTTCCGATGCTGTTTCCACGACGCCTGTCCCCGCCATAATGCTGATTGAGTATACCGTGGCCGGAGTATACCGATGCTGATTGCTGCGTGAATGGTCTGTCACCTACAGGGATAGGCGATAGGCATTTCATGGGTTAGTATCGCACTAACTTGGGGAGAGTAAGAGGCACAGGTGTTATGTTGGATCAAGTGGAAATTTTTCACGGTCTTTCTGACGATGAATTACGAGCGTTAGAAGGCAGTAGCACTACCCGAGCATTCCCTAAGAATACCGTGGTCATTCACGAAAACGACCCCGCTGACTCGCTGTTTGTGATTGAGTCGGGCAAGGTCAAAGTGTATTGCAGCGACAAAAATGGCAAAGAGTTCATCATGAACACCTTGGGGCCAGGCGACTATTTTGGTGAGTTGGCGCTATTAGATGACTCCACGCGATCTGCTTCTGTCCGTACGGTAGAGAAATCAGAATTTCGCATTGTCATGAAAGAAGACTTCTCCGGCGTGTTGTCAGATCATCCGGGCATGGTGAAGCAGCTCATCAGTAACCTGGCGGGGCGCGTCCGAAAGCTGACGGCGGATGTCAAAAGTTTGGCGCTGCAAGATGTTTACGGCCGTGTTGCTAATGTGTTGATGGATCTGGCAGAAGAGCGGGGTGATGGTACGCTGTTCATCCCCGACAAGCTGACCCAGCAGGATATTGCTGATCGAGTCGGCGCCTCGCGCGAGATGGTAGCAAGAATTTTGAAGGACCTGACGATCGGAGAGTACATTCGGTTTGAAGGTCGTCACATCATCATTAATACGCGACTACCCGCAAAATACTAAAGCGTTCTGTACCAGCGCGAGTTTACTTCTGCGCGTGCCCGGTGACCTCAGCGATTAGTTTCCCTTCCTGAAGGCGGATCGATATCTCATCGCCTCGTTGCCTAGTGCCCGCGTCCTTGAGTAAATTGCCTTGGGCGTCGGTCACAATCGCGTAGCCGCGGTTAAGCGTTTGCTCGGGCCCCAGTGATTGCAGCAGTTTGTGTTGATAAAGCGCCTGCGCCTTGACGCTTTGAAGCCTTTGTTTAATTTGCAGCAGTAACTGATGCTGTAGGCGAGTGTTCTCACCGCGGTGGCGCATCAGTTGTTGTTGGGGATGCTGCGCTGCCAGTCGTGTCATCAATTGTTCTGTTTTGGCCAAGCGCGTCGTGATGTGCCGCTCAGTCGTGCGCTGTAAGGCCCCGCTCAGTTGCAATAGTGTTTTGCGGTGTTGGCTGAGTGCATAACCGGGATGGCGAATACGTTTTTTGACCGCGCTAAGCTGGTCGGCGATGTCGGTGATTGACCGACTGACGGCGCGATCCAGTCTGATCGACAGCTGATCAACGTGTTGCAGTAATTCGTTTTGGTCGATCGATACCAATTCGGCGGCAGCCGATGGTGTGGCGGCCCGGGTGTCTGCGACGAGATCAGCAATACTAAAATCGATTTCATGGCCGACCGCAGACACACTTGGCAGGCTCGCAGCAAAGAGCGCCCGCGCGACGACCTCTTCATTGAATGCCCAGAGATCTTCGGGAGATCCGCCACCCCGTCCGACAATTAAAACGTCGAGACGAATCTTGCCATCTCTTGTGAGCTGGTCGGCTTGGCTAATCGCATCGGCGATCCGTTGTGCTGCGCCGTCTCCTTGTACGGGCACCGGAAAGACATAGACTCGAGTATGCGGGCTGCGTCGCTCGAGGATCGTCAAAATATCCTGCAAGGCAGCACCCGTGGCAGAGGTCACGATACCCACGTGTTCTGCGTCGTTTGGAATAGAGTGCTTGTGTTCGCTGGCAAACAAGCCCTCTTCAGATAATCGGGCTTTGAGTTGCTCAAAGGCGATTTGCAGGGCGCCAGCGCCTGCCGCTTCGATGTGTTCACAGATTAGTTGGAACTCGCCGCGCCCCTCGTAGAGCGTCACTCGAGCACGAATACGAACCGAGTCGCCCGTTTTGGGCTGTAGTTTGCTCCGCCCGTTCGCACGGCGGAACATGGCACAGCGAACCTGCGCGTCGGTGTCTTTGAGCGAAAAGTACCAATGACCGGAGCTGGCGGCAGTGAATTGACTGATCTCGCCCTCAACCCATACCCAGTCGAAGTGGCGTTCTAACAGGTTTTTCGCTTCGCGATTGAGCTCGCTCACTGTCAGTGCCGGTTGGGTAGGGAGGTCTGTTTGCATAGGTCTGAGGGGGTCTCGCTTCCGGGGTTGGCAGGGCAGAGTCGCTTTCTATTATTGTCGCACCATCACACCGTCTGTATACTAGCGCGTTTGGGGAGACCCAGTAGCGTAGACACTACGAACTGGGCACTGCGAGGCTAACATGCTCCGAATTGCACACGAAGGGCTGACTTTCGACGACGTGCTCCTCCTGCCAGGCTATTCTGAGGTCACAGCCAAAGACGTCTCGCTGGTCACGCGCTTAACACGCAACATTCCGCTCAATATTCCCTTGGTATCGGCCGCGATGGATACGGTCACCGAGGCGAGGCTGGCCATTGCCCTCGCACAAGAGGGTGGCATTGGCATTATTCATAAAAATATGACGATCGCCGAGCAGGCCGAAGAAGTCCGTCGGGTGAAGAAGTTCGAAAGTGGGGTGGTCAAAGATCCTATTACGATCGAGAGCACCGCCAGCATTGCCCAACTGATTGATCTCACCCGCGCCAATGGGATTTCGGGTGTTCCGGTCATGGAGGCAGGGCAGCTCGTAGGAATCGTGACGCGGCGTGATATCCGCTTCGAGACCGATACTGAACAACCGGTGTCGGCCATTATGACGCCAAAGCAGCAGTTGGTGACGGTGAAAGAAGGCGCATCTTCAGACGAAGTGCAGCGCTTGTTGCATCAATTTCGCATTGAGAAAATATTGGTGATCGATGATGACTTCACTTTGAAGGGTCTGATTACCGTTAAAGATTTTGATAAGGCTGAATCGTTCCCGCATGCCTGTAAAGATGAGTCAGGACAGCTGCGGGTGGGGGCATCGGTCGGCACCAGTCCCGATACGGACGAGCGTACGGAAGCGCTCGTGCGCGCGGGCGTTGACGTGCTGGTTGTCGATACCGCTCATGGTCATTCAAAAAACGTGTTAGACCGAGTCCGCCTGATCAAAGAGGCGTATCCCCGCATTGATGTGATCGGCGGCAATATCGCTACCGCCGACGCTGCCCTAGCATTGCGTGATGCAGGCGCCGATGCGGTAAAAGTGGGTATTGGTCCGGGTTCTATTTGTACGACGCGGATCGTTACGGGTATTGGCGTGCCGCAAATTTCGGCGGTGGCTAATGTGGCCGCTGCATTAGCCGACTCGGGCATACCGGTTATCGCCGACGGCGGAGTGCGTTTCTCTGGAGATTTGGCGAAGGCACTGGCCGCTGGCGCAGACGCCGTGATGATGGGCAGTATGTTTGCGGGTACCGAAGAGGCGCCGGGCGAAGTGGAGTTGTTTCAGGGTAGAACCTACAAGGCGTATCGAGGAATGGGCTCCATTGGTGCTATGTCTCAGAGCCAGGGGTCATCTGATCGTTACTTTCAGGATGCGGCGTTAGGCTCCGAGAAGTTAGTGCCTGAGGGAATTGAAGGGCGAGTGCCTTATAAGGGCCCTGTTTCTGCCATCATTCTTCAGCTGATGGGGGGTGTGCGCTCGGCGATGG
>OBPT01000464.1_pt1 | contig 12222 bp, 13 predicted proteins | sample 1534671 | NCBI WGS metagenome assembly OBPT01 (sample SAMEA3275494, study PRJEB22092) | marine metagenome | biome: ENVO:00000447 marine biome; feature: ENVO:00002042 Surface water; material: ENVO:00002010 seawater | collected 2014-06-21T11:00:00+00 | depth 1 m | reverse complement strand
AATCCCCTGATTCTGACACGCCCGGGAGGGATCCAGAGTGGCTGTGGGGGATAGGAAATCGATGAGTACACCAACTAAATCGGCGCAGTGTTCGAGCGGCTCTGGTACTTTGAAATTTAAAACACCCGCACCCGCAAGCTCCCCGGCATCTGAGCCGATCAAGCTACGTCCGGGACGCTCTGTTGCCACCGCTACCGCCAAATTGTCATCTGCGCTAATGGCTTCGATCGGCATCCGGCCCATGCGTCCAGCTGCGCCTATCACACCTACTTTAATCGTCATAATTTCATATCATCAAAAAAGCTTTTAACACCCTCAAACCAAGACGTCTGTTTGGGCGACTGCTTAGTGCCCCCCTCAGTCAGACTCTCTTGGAACTGTTGCAACAATTCTTTCTGTTTCTTGGTGAGTTGCACCGGCGTCTCGACCACCACACGACACAAAAGATCACCTACCGAACCACCCCGAACTGGCTTCACCCCTTTGCCGCGCAGTCTAAACAGCTTACCGGTCTGCGTTCCCTCTGGAATTTTCAATTTTACACGCCCCTCTAGGGTAGGCACCTCGAGCTCGCCACCTAGAGCCGCATCACTAAAGGTAATGGGCGCATCACAATGTAAATCCTTACCATCCCGATCGAAAATAGCATGCTTTCGAACCGACATCTCAACAAAAAGATCGCCATTCGGACCACCATTGGGACCCGCCTCGCCCTCACCCGAAAGTCGGATTCGGTCACCCGTATCAACACCCGGGGGCACTTTAACTGAGAGAGTCTTGCTACGCTCTACTCGTCCCTGACCGCGACAACTGGTGCATGGATCGCTCACCACCTTCCCCTGACCTCGGCAGGATGGGCACGTTTGCTGAACCTGAAAGAACCCTTGCTGCATTCTGACTTGTCCTGCACCGCCGCAGGTAGAGCACGTTTTAACGCTGGTTCCTGGTTTTGCACCCGAGCCATCACAAACATCACAGCTCTGAAGCGTAGGTACTTTGATCTCTACCGTCTTCCCAAAAACCGCATCTTCAAGCGAGATATCCAAGGTGTACCGCAGATCAGAACCACGCTGTGGCCCGCCCCGCGAACGGCCACCGCCACCTCCGCCAAAAATATCACCAAAAACGTCGCCGAAAATATCGCTGAAACCGCCCTCTGAGAAGCCCCCGCCACCGGCTGAACCATCTACTCCGGCGTGACCAAACCGATCATAGGCCGCCCTTTTCTCGGCATTGGTCAATACTTCGTAAGCTTCTGTCGCTTCTTTAAACTTGTCGTCGGCTTTAGGATCATCAGAATTACGATCAGGGTGAAATTTCATGGCAATACGACGGTATGCCTTTTTAATCTCTTTCTCATCGGCATTCTGAGCTACGCCCAGAACTTCATAGTAATCACGTTTTGACATCAAAATTCATCGCACTTATTGTGGGGCAACGCGCAGTTGCAGAAATAACGCCCTTTAAAATAGCAGCGCGGGCTCGAGTCCCGCGCTGCTGCGTTCTAGTGTACACCGCGCTCGAAAGCGCGGGGAAATCATCACGACGTTTACTGCTTGTCGTCTTTGACTTCTTCAAACTCAGCATCAACAGCATCATCACCCTGACTTGCTCCGTCAGCAGCACCTTCCTGACCACCCGCTGCCGCTTGAGCCTGATACATTTTCTGAGCCACTGGGCTGGTAACTTCGGTGAGCTTGGCAGCCGCCGCATCAATCGCTTCTATATCATCACCCTTCATAGCCTCTTCGGCTTCTGAGATAGCCGCCTCAATCGCCGCCTTCTCATCATCACTCGCGTGCTCTGCGGCTTCGGTTAAGGTGCTGCGGGCAGCATTGATCATACCCTCACACGCATTGCGCGCTTTCACCATTGCCTCAAACTTGGCGTCTGCTTCTGCGTTGGCTTCTGCATCGTTGACCATGGCCTCAATTTCGGCTTCTGATAAACCGCTCGATGCGGTAATGCGGATAGACTGCTCTTTACCAGTCGCTTTATCTTTTGCCGAAACATTCAGAATACCGTTCGCATCCAAATCGAAGGTCACCTCGATTTGCGGCATCCCGCGAGGAGAAGGCGGAATATCAGCCAAGTCAAAGCGTCCCAGCGATTTGTTCTGCTGCGCCTGCTTACGTTCTCCTTGCACCACATGAATGGTCACAGCCGTTTGATTGTCATCTGCAGTCGAAAAGATCTGAGACTTCTTGGTTGGGATAGTCGTATTCTTTTCGATCAGTGGTGTCGCAACACCCCCCATGGTCTCAATTCCGAGGGTCAGCGGTGTTACGTCAAGAAGCAGTACATCCTTCACGTCACCAGACAGAACTGCACCTTGGATCGAAGCACCTACGGCTACGGCTTCGTCTGGGTTGACGTCGCGACGTGGCTCCTTGCCGAAAAATTCAGTCACAGCGCTTTGAACTAGCGGCATGCGCGTTTGACCGCCCACTAGAATCACGTCGTTGATGTCACTTGGACTCAAGCCCGCATCTTTTAGCGCCAATTTCACAGGGTCGAGTGAACGCTTCACAAGATCCTCAACCAAAGACTCCAACTTGCTGCGAGTTAGCTTAACGACTAGGTGCTTGGGACCGGTCGCGTCGGCCGTGATATACGGCAGATTAACTTCAGTCGCTTGCGAACTCGACAATTCGATCTTCGCTTTCTCGGCAGCTTCTTTCAAACGCTGCAATGCGAGGGGATCGCTTTGAAGATCAATACCATTTTCTTTCTTGAATTCGCCGGCCAAATATTCGATGAGACGCAGATCGAAATCTTCCCCACCTAAAAAGGTGTCACCATTGGTCGACAGAACCTCGAACTGGTGCTCACCATCAACCTCGGCAATTTCTATGATCGAAATATCAAAGGTGCCGCCGCCCAAATCGTAAACAGCAACGGTGTTGTCGCCCTTCACCTTATCCATACCATAGGCCAGCGCCGCAGCGGTTGGCTCATTAATAATACGCTTGACCTCTAAACCCGCAATTTTACCCGCATCTTTGGTCGCTTGACGCTGCGAGTCGTTAAAGTAAGCAGGCACGGTAATCACGGCTTCGGTAACAGGCTCACCCAAATACTCTTCGGCGGTCTTTTTCATTTTCATCAGCACCTGAGCCGACACTTGCGGTGGCGCCATTTTTTTACCTTTCACTTCGACCCAGGCGTCACCGTTATCGGCGGCCACAATCGAATAAGGCGCCATTTTGATATCTTTCTGAACGACGTCGTCGGTGAACTTCCGGCCAATCAGTCGCTTTACTGCGTAGAGCGTATTCTTGGGATTCGTTACTGACTGACGCTTAGCACTCTGACCGACGAGAATTTCGCCGTCATCGGTGTAACCCACCACAGAAGGGGTGGTGCGATCGCCCTCTGAGTTCTCAATCACACGGGGCTTATCGCCGTCTAACACCGCGACACATGAGTTGGTGGTGCCTAAATCGATTCCTATAATTCTACCCATACTATTTCTCCTACTGATGCCACCTACTGCGGCACGCTGTGTTTTCGTTGAATCTGATATGTGGGTGACAGCGATATTTTCAAGCCCTCACCCAGAAAAAGGTCTAGTCGGCCTTGCTAACAATCACCATAGCGGGGCGAATCAGACGCCCATTCAAGGTATAGCCCTTCTGCATCACAGCGATGACGGTATTGGGCTCAACTTCAGGATTGGGCACCATACTCATCGCTTGATGTAACTGGGGATCGAAGGGCTCTCCCATGGGCTCGACCGCTTCGATATTGTATTTCGCCAACACATCTGAAAAGCTTTTAAGGGTTAACTCAATACCTTCTACGATGGGTTGCAAAGATTGATCAGTTTGATCCACCACGCTAAGCGCGCGCTCAAGATTGTCGGCCACCACCAGGACTTCCTTCGAAAACCCCTCGAGGGCAAACTTACGTGCCTTTTCGACTTCTTTCTCGGCTCGACGCTGCGAATTAATCGCATCAGCTTGAGCTCTGAGGACGGACTCCTTAGCGGCGGCTAGCGTTTGTTCGAGCTCCTCAATACGGGCTTGCGGATCAATCTCGGTCGCCGATTCAGGCACACTGTCATCGCTCGCTAGATCTTGATCAACCGATTCACTGGATTCCGGCGCTTGATTTAGCTCGGTGTTTAGATCCTCATCACCCACTGAGGCAGAGTCTTTTTCGTCACTCATTACACATCCCCTTAGCATTCTCTAATAACAAACATAAGCATCTGTCATTAATTGGGGAGATTTGCGAATTTTCAAGGGATCAGTTCGATAAAGCCTGTGTCAGCATTCGAGCCGTTAAATCAACCACTGGAATAACTCGGTTATATTCCATTCGAGTGGGACCAATAACGCCCAATACCCCCAAGGTTTTCTTGCCGTCACCGTAAGGCGCAGTGATCAGTGAAAAATTACCAAGCACACTCAAACCAGCTTCTTGGCCGATAAAAATTTTAACGCCTTGGGCGCTAGACGACTGCTCAAGAAGATGCAAAACCTCTTTTTTTCTTCCAAGAGCACCGAACAAAGTCTTTAAATGCGTCAACTCTTCGGGCGACGCCGCATCTAGCAATCGAGACTCTCCCGCCATACAGTAATCATCATCACTGCCAACCGAGGGCAGCAATGCTTTGTTGGCGAAGGTCAGATTATCTTCCATCAGTCGATCAATTCGAGATCTTGCCTCTTGTAGCTCGTGTTTCAGCCGCACATCGATCTCTTCAAAGGTACAGCCGGAGAATTGCTCATTAATCAGTGTCGCGGCGGCTTTCAGCTGCTCTGCGTCGAACGGCTCATGCGTTTGGATAATCTTATTCTGCACCTCATGTTGATAGATCACCAAAATAACCAGGACGCGATTGCCTGATAAGGGCAGGAACTCGACCTGACGGAACCGCTGAGATTCTGGCTTCGGCACGGTGACCAGACCGGCTTGCGCGGTAATATCTGCCAGCAAACCAGACGTGGTTTGCACTAAATCTCGGGCGCTTTTGTCGGGGACCAACTCGTTTTTCAGGGCTTGAAAGGTTGCAGCATCTGGCATGTCGACTTGAAGCAGAGTGTCAATATAAAGCCGGTACCCCGCCGCTGTCGGTACTCGTCCGGCCGATGTATGCGGCGCATGTAAATAGCCCCTATGCTCGAGGTCAGACATAATATTGCGCACTGTGGCTGCACTGACAGGCAGACCCGCCTCTTGGCGGACGGTACTCGATGCGACGGGAGAACCCGCCTGAATGTAGCGCTTTATAAGCGCCTGCAGCACTCTCTTAGAGCGCTCAGAAACATTGGAATCGGTCATTCGTTTAAGCACTGAGTCATTCAGGCAAGGTATAACCGAATTAAGGTCTTGAATCCAGTCTGTAAAACGACTTTTGAATCAATTTGCAGCAATCTATTCTCATGCGATACTAACCGCGTATGCTACTTAACTTCAGTAACCAAGCCGAACGACAAGGACTCAGCGAATGCTGACCCACATTCACATCAGACATCTGGCTGTCATCGATGAGCTTGCCGTCGAGTTCGGGTCAGGAATGACCGTCATCACCGGAGAAACCGGCGCCGGCAAGTCTATTCTTATCGATGCGCTTGGTTTGTGCTTGGGCGATAGAGCCGAAGCAAGCTTGGTGCGGCATGGCGCGGATCAAGCCGATATTACGGCTTTGTTCGATATCACAGACGCCGCCACCGTGCGGCAGTGGCTCGCTGATAACGACTTCCAGCTTGAGCCTGAGCTGTCGCTGCGGCGAACCATCAACAAAGAAGGTCGCAGTCGCGCCTATATCAACGGTTCGCTTACCACTGCACAAAAGTGCAGCGAAATTGGCAGCTTTTTGGTGGATATTCACGGGCAGCATGAGCATCAGTCACTCATGAATAGACAACAACATCGATATATTCTCGATCAAACACTCGACAATGATGACTTGGTTGATCAGGTTAGACTGGCAGCGAAAAATGTCCGGAAATACCAGCAGGAGCTCGACACTCTGACCGCAGGCTTCGATAGCAACGAGAGTAAAAAAGAGTTTCTACGCTACCAGATCAACGAACTCTCCGATGTCGTAGTCGCCCCCACCGAGCTGCAAGCAATTGAGCAAGAGCTCGAGCTCCTTTCACAAGGGGAAGCTTTACTGGAGGCTCTCGCAGGCGCCTCACAACTCTGCGATGAGCACACCTCAGGTCTTCGACAAGCCAGTAAGCTGCTAGAAATCGGGCTTAGATCGGAGCTGACATCAGGACCCTATGAACTCATTGAGTCAGCTCTCATTCAGATTAACGAGGCAGTCTCTGACCTCGAAAAACTCTCAACCCGGGTTGATCTCAATCCGGAGCGGCTCACGGCAGTGAGTGCACAGCTTGATACGCTCTATGATATGGCGCGCAAACATAAGGTCAGACCCGAGAACCTGTCAGAACGCCTCGCAAGTCTCCAAGCCGACCTCGATCATTTACTTGATACGGACCATGCTGTGACACAGCTCCAATCGCTGATCCAGCAGAGCCGACTTGATTATGCAGATAAAGCCCATCGGCTCAGTATCGCCCGCGAGAAAGCAGCAATTGACTTGCAACAGGCAATTCAAGCCCAGCTTGGCGAACTTGATATGGGACAATGCCGATTCGAAATTCAGCTGAGAACAAAAGAGGCAAAGACCCCTTCGGAAGCGGGCAATGAAGATGTCGAATTCATGATTGCAACACAGGCCAAAGGTGAACCGCAGGCACTCGCTAAAATTGCATCAGGAGGGGAATTATCCCGGATCAGTCTTGCAATCCAAGTGGTGACGGCACAGCAGTCGATAACGCCATGCCTAATCTTTGACGAGGTGGATGTGGGAATTGGTGGAGCAACCGCTGAAGTAGTAGGCCAGCGATTGAAGCAACTAACGGCACATTCGCAGGTCCTGTGCGTCACTCACCTCGCCCAGGTAGCAAGCCAAGGGCACACTCACCTCAAAATCAGTAAACGTAGTAGCGCAGACGCGACTGCGACCCGAATTCAGTCTCTGGATACGGAAGCGCGCATCAAGGAACTCGCACGCATGATTGGGGGTATTCAGATGACCGATCAAACCCTTGCCTACGCTTCAGAAATGCTTCACAACGCACACTAAAACGTCCCCGAGCCATGATCGGTTTCTGGCACACAGCACCAGCGAGCGAACGCTCACTAAAACTTAGCTAAGCTACGATTGTTTTCTGACGTACAGCACCAGCGAGTGATCGACCAAATCAAAACCATGCTCTCTGGCAATTTCGTGTTGCCGCTTTTCGATCAATGGATCCGTAAACTCAATCACATCACCAGTCTCCATGCAGACCATGTGATCGTGATGCTCGCCCGTCGCCATTTCGTAAACCGAATGGCCCGTTTCGAAGTTATGACGCGCTACCAGTCCGGCCGATTCAAACTGAGTCAATACTCGATATACTGTCGCTAAACCGACCTCTTCCTCAGCCTCGAGCAAAGCTTTATAAACATCCTCGGCGCTCATGTGCTGGCCTTGCTCTGAGTTAGATTCGAGAATTTGCAAAATTTTCAGTCGCGGCAAAGTCACTTTTAGACCCGCTTTTTTGAGCTCTTGATTTTCAAAAGGCATATTTAAGGGTTCTCTCACTCAGCATTGACCAGTATGATGCCACTGCAATCCGTTAAGTTAAAGGTTTCTCAAGATGCGAGTCATTCTCTCGGCGTTGATTATCAGTATCGCGGTGTCAGGTTGCGGCTTTATCGGCTTCCCTGGTGCGTACAAAATCGGTATCGAACAAGGTAACATCGTTACTCAAGAAATGATTGATCAATTAGAGCCCGGAATGAGCAGGCGCCAAGTGCGCTTCGTGCTGGGCACCCCGCTGATAGAAGATAGTTTTCAACCCGATCGGTGGGATTATCGCTACGAATTCAGTCGCGGGGATCAGACTTTTATTGAAACCAGACTCACAGTCTTCTTCGAAGGTGATGAGCTCACCCATTTCGACAGCACACTCCCACCGAGTACCGACGAGGCCGAAAATCCCGAGGTAAACTCTGGTGACGAGCCGGTCAGTGATTCTTAGATCGAACAGACTGTACTTTTTTAGCTCGAATTTTTCGGATTTCTTTCGGATCGAGCAGCAACGGCCGATAGATCTCCACACGATCACCGGCTCTTAGTACCTGTGTATCTGAAACCGGCTCGCTAAAAATCCCCAAGGGCAATGTTGTTAGTGCAAATGCTTCGAACTCGGCCTCGATGCCAGACAACTCGACCGCTTGGCGGGCGGTTGTCCCAGCCGGCACGGCTAAATACTTGATGACCTGATGATCGGGTAAGGCAAAAGCAACCTCGATCCCGATTTGATCTATAGACTCATCCATGTCCACCCCCAAGCGCCGAATGCGCACGACGAATAATCGCATCAACCACCGTCGTACTCACGCGCTCTGCCAGTTGCTTCGCCGCGAAACCCTGCAATGGACCTGACGTTTCGAACTGTAAATCGAGCGACACCTTAGCCGCCGACTCAGCAAGGGAACTAAAAGCCCAGCGACCGACAAGGTGCTGCAGAGGCCCATCGATAAGTTCCATAATAATCTCGCGCGGCTCAACCAAGGTATTGCGAGTCGAGAAAGAGTAGTGGCCTCCCATCGCGCCAACGGTTAATTCTGCTTCTACACCCTGCTCCCAAGTGCGCACGATGCGAGCCGAAGAGCAGCCGCCGATAAAGGTGGGGTACTCGGGGATATCGCAGACGAGCTGGTAAAGATGCTCGGCCGGATAGGGTAGCAATGCGCTGCGTTGGATTCTTATCATCGGCATAGTATAGCGATGCCGAGATCAGCAGGCGAGAATCGGTTAATAGACCCACCACCCCGCCACCAGGACCAAGACCGCCGCGACGGGGGCAACATAACGTAGCAGGCCAATCCAAATCCGTATAAAAGTATAGCTCTCGCGGTCGAGGGCTCGTACCAAGCCATATTTGTGGGCCCGCCAGCCCACTAGAATACTCAAACCCAAGGCGATAATCGGTACGAGTACAAGCACGATAAGGCGATCGATCAGCGCCAGCGCCAACCATAAATCTGAATCTCCATCACCCAATTTGACCCAACTCAGAACCACCAGTGTTATTCCACAAATAAGCGCAACCATGGCAGCCGAGCGCCCTTGCCCCCAACCGGTTCGATGGCCGACGACACCAATAACCACTTGTAGACAGCCCACGATAGTCCCCAACAAAACGAGTAACACCATGGCAAAAAACAAAAACCCCATGGTATCGCCCTGAATACTATTACCAAATGCGTGGGGCAAACTGACGAACAGTAAACTAGGCCCGGTACTCGGCAATACGTCTTGCGCCAGTATCAGAGGATAGACAATCACGCCTATCGCGATCGCAAAGGCGATATCGAATAACCCAACGCCGATCATGACGCGACCCAAAGGTAATTTATCGGACGAATAAGCCGACAAAGTGGCAGCGATTCCAAGGCCAACACACAACGTAGCCAGTGCTTGAATCACTGCGAGCACGGCAGACTTCGGACTGAAAGAGGAAGATTCTGTCGCAAACAACCAATCACCGGCTGCGATCATGTCACCGACTAAAAAGCTGTGGTGTAAAGACAACACCGCCAGAGCAAAAAACGCTGGAACCACTAGCCATGCCACCGCGCCGATGCCCTTCCGCACGCCCGCTGCTAGCAGCCCGCAGGCAAGCCCAAGCATCGCTAGCGCTCCGAACAGAGCTTGCTCTGAATCGTTAAGTACCGCAGCGAAATAGTCGCCCACTTGCATCAAACTAATAGCAGCAAACTTCCCATTCCACAGATCAAGCGCATAGGGCAGCACCCAACCGCTAATGATCAAGAGCCCCAAGCCAACACCTAGAGCGGCAGTTGCGCACATGAGCCCTAGAATTTCCCAATGAGGTGATGCCTTGGAGCGTTCGGCCAAGTCGCCAATTGCCGCCGTCACCGACGCCTTATGCGTGCGTCCAATCACTGCCTCGGCTAACACCAGAGGCACAGAAATCAGCGTCAGTGTGAGCGCATAAACAATCCAAAAAGTTCCACCACCTTGCTCTGCTGCGATGCCACTGGTTCGCCAAATCGACCCAAGCCCAAGCGTCGCGCCAATCATCGCAAAGAAGAAAGTAGATCGTGCTGCCCAGCTTGAAGCGTTGGTGTCTTGCATGTCGATACGACTCTCGATCAGATCGTTAACCTTGGGCTATACGCGCTTAGTTTAAAAGATAAGAATTTCCTATGCGAGGATTTACCATGCCGTATAATGGCGCGATGAGCAAAAAGAAATCGAAAACAAGCAGCAACCAGATCGCGCAGAATAAGCGTGCTAATTTTGATTACAAACTTTTAGAAGATTTCGAGGCGGGTATTGCCCTCACTGGTTGGGAAATTAAGAGTTTACGTGCTGGAAAAGTGCAACTCACAGACTCTTACGTGATTATGATGAATGGTGAAGCCTATTTGTTGGGTGCCCAGATCACACCAATGGCAACCGCATCGACCCATTTCGTAACCGAGCCCACCCGAACGCGCAAACTGTTGTTGCACCGGAAAGAGCTTGCGCAGATTTTGGCCGGAACTTCGCAAAAAGGGCTGACCTGCGTCTGCACGGGCTTATATTGGAAAGGACATCTTGCAAAAGCGCGAATTGCCTTGGCTCAAGGTAAGCAGGCACACGACAAGCGCGATACCACCAAAGAGCGGGACTGGAATCGTCAAAAACAGCGTATTGTGCGCGCAGCGGTAAAACAGTAAAACTGCTCTGATAAGAAGCGGTGTTCCATCGTCTGTCACAAGGAAACCTGAGATCATGATCCGACCTTTTCATCTTGCCCTGCCCTGCGCCAACATCGAAGAGACAACCGAGTTCTACACCTCGGTACTCGGGTGCAAAGTCGGACGCAGTGACGAGACATGGGTTGATCTTGATCTATTCGGACACCAACTTGTTTTTCATTACTGCGGTGGCGATACCTTGGGGCGCTACTTCAACCCTGTCGATCAACATCAAGTACCGCTCCCTCATTTTGGTGTCCTATTGAAACCCGATGCCTTTGATCAGTTGGCTGAGCGACTCCGAAGTCGCGTCAAGTTTGTGATCGAGCCCTATCGCAGATTCAAAGGCACACCGGGCGAACAAGACACCTTATTTTTTTACGACAACAACGGCTACGCACTCGAATTCAAAGCGTTCGCAGATGACCAATTTATCTTTGCGCCGTTCAACGCAAAAGCCGACGACTAAGCGTTTCACTCTTCACTAAAGTCATGCAGAATGAAGGCATAAGATGACGCCTCGGAGGCACGGCTATGCCAACCTATCAGCTCACAATCAATCAGCAAACTCACACAGTGAACGTCGATGACGATACGCCTTTGTTGTGGGTGCTTCGCGATGATTTAACCCTGCGTGGCACCAAGTTTGGATGCGGTGCTGGCGCTTGCGGTGCCTGCACTGTTCACTTAAATGGCGCGGCCGTCCGATCGTGCCAAATACCTGTATCTTCAATAGGTTCAATGGCGATCACCACCATCGAGGGATTAGCGACCAATGCCGGCGTCAAACATGTGGTACAGCAAGCCTGGATAGATCACGACGTCGCCCAATGTGGGTACTGTCAGGCGGGGCAAATCATGAGTGCGAGCGCTCTTTTGGCATCAAATCCAGCACCATCTGATGCCGATATTGATGCCGCCATGCAAGGTAATCTTTGCCGCTGTGGTACCTATGTTCGCATCAAAGAGGCCATTCACACGGCAGCTTCTATGATCAAACAGGAGGCATAACATGACAACAATCAAAACAGGTCTCACGCGACGATCATTCATCAAAAGTGCGGCGGCCGGGAGTGGCCTTGCACTAAGCTTTAACGTTTTCACCGCGCCTAAAATCTTAGCCGCCAACGCCAGCAGCGCGCCCGCGAGCTGGTTCGAGTTTAATGCCGTTCTCTCGATTAGCCCCAATGGCACGATTGAAGTAAAAGTGCAGAATCCCGATTTTGGTCAGGGTACGATGACGTCGTTCCCAATGATTGTCGCAGAAGAACTCGATGCCAACTGGGCAGATGTTATTGCTGTACAAGCACCGAATGACGCTAATAAATACCCACAACAAATTACCGGTGGCAGCTGGTCTGTGAGCTCTAACTGGAGCGGCTTGCGTATGGCCGGGGCAACCGCCAAAAACCTCTTAAAACAGGCCGCAGCTCAGTC